>Ga0172376_10007612_pt1 | contig 11511 bp, 9 predicted proteins | sample Lak35m_FD_121114 | JGI IMG/M metagenome (GOLD analysis project Ga0172376, IMG submission 121114) | Freshwater microbial communities from Kabuno Bay, South-Kivu, Congo - kab_092012_35m | ecosystem: Environmental > Aquatic > Freshwater > Lake | place: Democratic Republic of the Congo: South-Kivu...
AAATATATATTATTAATAAGTGTGTTATTTTTAACTTCATGTTCAAGCGATGTTACAAATGAAAAAGATAATATTCAATCTACAACCAAAGATTCAAAAAGCAATAATCAAAACTTAGGTACTATTGTAAGCGAAGAGACAGGGGAAACATTTAACGAAAACGATGGCTCGCAGATTCCAAACAACTTAAATATAAATGACATAAATATATTTATGCTTAATAATAATTGTCAAAATGAGGTTCTGCCTGAAATTGTAAATAGAATTTCATTCGACTATGATGGAGACACTTATATGGACGCCGGTATTGTTACTAAATGTACTGAGGAAGATAATTATTCAGTTACAGTATTTAGAGCAACTAGTAGGGGTTGGTGGAATAAGTTCACCGTAGATTCAACAATGAAAGATATTAAAATTACTGGTGGTTGTGAAGCGAATGCTTCTAAGTTGATATGTTCTGCTATTAGAGATAATAAAGTATCTAATGAAGTATCTGAAGGATATTTTTTCTTATATTACAATACTGAAGGTTTTAATATGTTTTTTAATCAAGAACTTATTTTTGACGAAGAATTAGCTAATAGAGATTAATTATATTATACTTTATAATTATATATGACATAGACATATAAAAAAGTAAGATAATAATATGAAAAAAACAATATATATTTTTTCAATTAGTATGATAATACTATCTACTTTTTTTATTAGTAATAACATAATTTCAAGTAAAGACCATGTTAGTTTGATAAAGAATATAAATATTTGTTATACAAAAGAATGGAAGCCGGGATCAATACTGCCAAACGGAACTGTTTATACTATTTCAGAATCTGAACTTCATGCAAAAATATATTGCCTTAACTATTATTTAGAACAAGCCAAAACAATTGACTTCATGCAATTAATTACAAATGATATTGTGCTAGAAAATAAAAAGAATAAAGAATTGTCATATCTATGTCATGATTTTTTACATGAAATCGGTTACACTAGCTATAAAAAATTTAAAGATAACGCTTTTTTGAAAGGATTAGATTATTGTGGTTGGGGTTACTATCATGGATTAATGCAATCAACCTTGAAAAATAGTAATAAAGACAATAAAAAAAATCTAGATAATCTAATAAATTTTTGTTATATGCTATCAGCTAATGCAGAAAAAATTGATAATATGGTTACTATAGATAAAAATGAATCAAAAATTAACGATGGATATAATAATGAAGATATTGACTTAACAAAATTTATCTTTTGTGGTCACGGAATCGGACATTCAATAGGTGAAAAATCTAATAATCTCTCTGAGATAGCAGAATTATGTACGTTTATTGATATAATTAGCAAGGAAAACTATAAGACTATTGCTAATAAGTATAATAAACTGGATACAAAAATTGACGAAGAGTGTTTTTCAGGTGCAATGAATTCGGTTATGACAAGAAATATATTTAGAAATGAAAAAGTAGCATTTGAAAAAACAATAAACGGATCACACGAAAAAATTGATGATATAATATCTGAATGCGGAATTTTGAGTAAAATTAACCATAAATTGATTTCAAACTGCATAAGGTATGCGCTAACTTATTCGAATATAATAAAAAAAGAAGAAATAATTAAATACTGCTCAAAATTGCAATTTGAAAAAGAGAATATTTACATAATTAGCGGTTGTTATGCTGGACTAGGCCATAAAGAGGCAAATTATTTGATTAAGAAAAACGAGTTGGAGTTAGAATCAAATTACAAGGAAGGTATTCTAACAAGAAGGGGGGTTGATATAAGTAATATTATAAATACTACTTGCCAATCTGAAATATCCTCATTCTGCACTGAGAGATTTGCACTAGAAACTTTACAACTATTAGGAGATAGCAAAGACATGTTTATAATTTGTAATAAAATATTAAACAAAAATCATAAAGATTCATGTATAAAATCAGTTTCTAGGATGAGTAAAATACAAGATAAATAATTGACATGGCTTATAAAAAAAATATAGTTATAATATGAAGAACAAAAAATTATTAATTATAACTTCTATATTGTTCATATTTTCATCTTCAATTATATTATTTATAAGTAATAATTATTTTACTAAAAATATTGGAGAAGACTATTGGAGTAAGAGAATAAATAATTGTAACGATAAAAATCTAGTTGATACAGCTGCCGTTTTAGAACATAGTTATGAATGCTTAAAAAATGCTATTTGGGATGCTGTAAAAACTAAATCATTTCATTCATTTGCTAAAGCTGCTGAACCTATTATGGCTAACGACATAAGATACGAATACGCATGTCATATACCAGGCCATGATCTTGGTAAAGATATCATAGAATTTTATAAATATAATTGGAGAGAAGCTATAAAAGATATGAGTTATGATCTGTGCGGGGGAGGTTTTGTACATGGCATTTATGATGTATGGGGAGCAACGAAGCATTCTTTAGAAAAATGGGTAGAGGTTGGTAATTACTGTTACGATGCAATTCAGGTTAGATATAGTGCGTGCGCTGATGCTATAGGGCACTCTAGTTATGAATCATTTGGCGAGAGCTTATATGATGCAATGCTAACATGTGACATTCAACTAAAAGAGATTATACAAACTCCATGTAGCGTTGGGGCTTTTATGCAGGCTTATTTCCCACAATCAACCAAATTGAAGAAAGAAAGGGAGCCAAAAGTTTTAGGTACAGAAAAGTGGAATGAGGTTATTCAGTTCTGTGACAGTGTTCCGTTTAAGAATTTTGGAGCAAAATCTGGATGTTATTACGGAGGTGGCTGGGTGTTAGGTAACATGATTTATTTTAAGTTACAAGAGTTTAGAAAATCTGTGGAGCAAGATGAATTTACATCTACACCTGAAATGGACGCTGAAGTTCTTAGACTAATTGGCATTGCAAATGAAGCTTGCTTGAGTAGTAAAATAGGTAGAGATGATAATATATATCAAGGTTGTATATATATTATGTTAGCTAGAATGCCATTATTTTTCTATATGTTAAGTAATGATAAATTTATTGATTTCTGCGAGAAATCTGTTGAAAAATTGCCTAAGGAGATGTTCTTGGAGTGTTTAGCATCTGGGCATGAGCATATAACACCAGCTAGTATGAGAGATTTAATTAATAGATATGATGATTTAGAGAATATTATGGTAAGACGCGGTTTGTCTATTCCCTAATTTAATAAATTATAATGAAAATTCGATTTTAAATGTAGGTAATGATAGATATTCTTTATTCATTTTGTCTAAAGATGCTTGCAAGAAGTGGTCGCATGTATAAGTATTATCTACAATCATAAATCCACTGAAATATTTTGGTATGACATATTCTAAGCTTGACGTAGTATTTGATGGGAAAGAATAAGAATCATAAAATATTTCAGCACCACTATCATTAATTCCAAAAGGCTGAAGATAAAATAAAGTATCTTTAGAATGTTCTAAATATATTTTTATGTTGATTTTTTTACCTACTAATTTTTCAATATCTCTTTTAAAAACCATTCTATTGTGAGGATGATTTATCCTAGCACATGGAAATAATATATTATTATATATTAAAAATTTATTATTACTTTCTGATTTTTCATATGAAAAAATTATCTTATTATTTTCAATAGAATAATCCATAAATTCCGGCATAAAATTAGAAATACTGAATAAATTTTCAACTTCATTATCAAGAGAATTTAAGAAATTTTTTGAAATTAGTTTATTTTCTTCAAAATAGTTTATAATAAATTTTGAAACATCTTTACCATATTTTGAAGTAATAAGGCCATTGGGATGACAATCATCGATATTGAGTGTGTATTCGAAACTTAATTTACATCTTGAATTATTATCACTTAATTCATTATCAGTTGCAAATAAGTCATAGTAAGTTGTATCAACTACCTCATAATTATTTTTTATAAAGTCGTCATAGCTAGCAATATTAGTAGTTTCAAATCCTTGATATTTTGCATAATAAATAAATTTAGGTATATTTCCAATTATTTTATCTCCTTTGACTACGCTTTCTTGAAATAATTTAAAGTATGGATGATTTCTTTTTTCAATACTATCATTATAATCTCGTTCGGTATATAAACCAAATCGTTTATTCAATTTATCAGGATCACAGTATCTTTCTAAAACAAATTTTGCTGTATTGGGAAAGTAAGGATTTAAGAATTTTTTTGTAAATTGGCCAAAAAATGAACTATCTCCTAGTATGCAACTTGCAAGTTCACATCTAGGCCCGCAATCACCATAGATAATAGTTGTATTATCCTTCGAACATGTATTTAATTCCTTGCAAAAATTCTTTTCGGTAAATGATGGAAAATCATCATTTCCTGTAAAGCTAAAAACAATTGCATCAGGTTTATATTTTTCTAATCTTTCAGGAGTTATCCATTCTATATAATTATTAAATGAACTGGCTCCTCTTCCTATTGGAATAACATTATATATTTTTTTTCCATACAATTCTTCGCTCGACTTATCTAGATAATATTGGAGCATATTTGCCCATCTTATTTCTTTATTTTCTATAGCTTCGCCATATATATATGAATCTCCAAGTAATAAGATATTTTTTTTCTTATTATAGTTATTTTCTTTAACTTCAGATATTAAATCCGGACCAAACCCTTGAAAAAGATTTTGCTTTTGATCAAGATATTGATTTTCAACTTGCCAAATTTTTAAAATTTTAGATGGCTCAAAATTTATTTTACTTACTTTCATTTGAGTATTATTGTTATTATATAATATTTCTTTGTTTTCTAAATCAGGAACAATATAAATATTATTTTCAGGGTAAGGCTTAAAAGTAAAATTTTCTAAATAAAATAAAATAGAAAAAGAAAGTAAAGTAAAAGAAATTAGAAAATACAAAACTCTTTTCATATTTTTAATTATTTAGTAAATTTGAATTTTGTCAATAAAAAAACCGCCTTTTTAAGGGCGGTTTTTCTTGCATACTCTACATATACATGTTGCTATATTAAAGCTATTTTTATCTCTCCAATTGTAACATGTTTTGCATGTACAGCCTTTATGAGCAAACTCTTCAACAAGTATATCTGTAACATCATAACCTGATCTAACATCATTTTTAACTTGATGTATTACATTATATTTATTGAAATGGTTAGATAAAGCTACTCTCCCAAGAGCTCCAGCCTCATCACCATCAAGCATTATAATTAAGTTATCATTACGATTTTGGAAAAATTCACAAATTGATATATTTGGCATGGCTCCAACTCCAGGAATTGCATAAGCCTCAACTCCCAAAGTTCTTGCAGCTAAAAGATCTTTGAAACCTTCAACTACATATATCTTTTGATTTTTTGGTAGTTTAGCAATTCTATTAAGTCCAGAACCAACTAGAGAATCAGCAGATGCTCCCTTGATGGACATAAAGGGCGGAACGTAGGGAATTTCATCTCCTATTATCTCGCCACGTTCTTTAGCTCTAATAAAAGCTTCAGATGGATCAAGTATTTCTCCAGTCAACTCATCTTGAATATTAGACCATCTCTTTTTGAACTCTTTATGTGCTGAAACTTTAATAAGTTGTTGCAAAGAAGGTCTAAATTGCATAGCTACTATATCACCGTTTATATTATGATGAGGCTCTATAACATTATACTCTTTATTTACCAACCAGTAATCATTTCCATTTCGATCAATTGTAAGAAGTCCAGAATTAATTATTCTTTCTTTACCAAATTTTTTCAATAAAGAGTTTCGCATTCTTAACTGATCGATAATAGCAACAGTGCCACTGTCTTTTACAACTACAGGGTCTATATGCCACGTAGCATAGTAATCTATAGCATATTGAGAATCTCCAAGTGAAATTAGCTCATGGTATACCTCTATATCTACGTTTGATTTATATCTATTTGACGAAGTTTTTATATTTTTTAAATCTATATTAATATCTATCTCATCTAATAGCATTGCAACTGCTTTAGGTAACTTAAAGCCATTTACTCTAAGTAATTTTGTTGCTGAACCATAACTGCCACATTTGTGACAAGTCCAATAATTTACACCTTTAGCAGATACTTTATGTTCAACTTTTTTATATTTTGAGGTCTGACAATTTGGACATACAAGATTTCCATCATCAATTAGACCTAATATTGCAAAAGCTTTAATAACTTGCTCATCTGCTTTATCGATAGTTTCTTTACTAATTTTGCTACCCTTATTTATATCATAAGAATAGCTATTATTTTTTTTATTCATTATATCCTCGCTATCATATGATTATATTATTTTAACAATAGTTGCTATTTTACATATATACTTTTGACAGATGGAAAATTTACTAAATAGTTTTAAAGTGTCTAAATACATACTAGGTATAGCTTCCTATTATCATGATAGCGGAGCAACGATAGTTAAAGATGGAGAAATATTAGCTGCCGTGCAAGAAGAGAGATTATCAAGAATTAAGGGTGATAGTTCTTTTCCAGAGAGATCAATAGAATACGTTTTAAAAGAAGCAAATATAGCTCCAGAAGAGTTAGATGCAATTGCATATTACGAAAACCCTTACCTTAAATTTGACAGACAACTCTCAACATTTTTATACGGAAATATTAATATTTTAAGAAATTTTATATATACAATGAAAATTAATATTGCTGAGAAGATCTGGGTAGAGAGAAAGATTAAAAAATTCTTAAAGACAGATAAAATTATATTAACAGATCACCATCTTTCTCACGCATCATCAGCTTTTTATCCCTCTCCTTTTGAAGAGTCAGCCATACTTACCATTGATGGGGTAGGAGAGTGGAGCACTGCAAGTATTGGTTACGGGAATAAAAATAAGATAACTCTAAGTAAGCACATTGAGTATCCAAACTCTCTAGGTCTGCTATATTCAGCATTTACGGTTTTCGCAGGTTTTAAAGTTAATAGTGGAGAGTATAAGCTCATGGGATTAGCTCCTTTTGGAGATGCTATTTATTATGATCTAATAATTAATAATATTGTAAAAATAAATAATGATGGTTCAATTGTGTTAAATCCTTTATATTTTGATTATTTCAATGGAAGAAAAACTATAAATAAGAAGTTTGAAGAACTATTTAAAGGAAAAATTAGGGCAGAGAATGCTCCTATTGAAAAATTTCATGCTGATATAGCTGCTTCAATACAGAAAGTTACAACCGAAATAATATTAAAAATGGCAAAATTTGCTAAAGAAAAATACCCATCAGATAACCTAGTTTTAGCAGGGGGAGTGGCCTTGAATGTGGTTTCGATTGGAGAACTTGAACGTAGTAAAATATTTAATAATATTTGGGTACAACCAGCATCAGGTGATGCAGGCGGATCTCTTGGAGCTGCATTGTATATACATTACCACCAGAATAATAACGATAGAGTTGTTGATATAGATGATAGCATGAAAGGTGCTTTCTTAGGGCCTAAACCCTCAGATATTGGTGAAGATATAGATAGTTTATTAAATAAATATAAGATAAAATCTAATAAACTTGAAGATCGTGACATAATTGTAAAAATTAGTGAAGCGTTAGCAGATAAACAAGTTGTAGCTATAGCAAAAGGAAGAATGGAGTTTGGTCCAAGAGCGCTTGGAAATAGATCGGTACTAGCAGATGCTAGAGATGAGAATATGCAGAGTAGGCTTAATCTTAAGACCAAATACAGAGAAGGATTTAGACCATTTGCTCCTATGATAATAGCAGAGGCAGGAGATATTTATTTTGATAATTTTACAGATTCTCCATATATGCTTAAAACTTTTTATATTAAGAAAAATTTTAGAGAGAAATTAGAGAATACAAATAAAGAAGATATATTTACGAGAGTAAAAGAGAAACGTTCTATAGTACCAGCTGTTACTCATATTGATTACTCAGCAAGAGCTCAGAGTGTTGATATGAAACGAAATCCTTTTATTTACAGCATTATTAAGAATTTTGAAAAAATTACAGGTCTACCTATTATTATTAACACTAGTTTCAATGTCAGAGGAGAGCCAATAGTTGCTTCCAGTGAAGATGCAATTGAGTGTTTTTTAAATACTGATATTGATATTCTTATATTAGAAGATTATATTATTTATAAAAAAGAAAATAATAATGTAAAATCACTCAGAAAGAGCGCAGTGAAAAATGATTAACATTATTTATTCAAATGAGAAACTTAAAAAATGGGATAAAAAAAATAAGAAAAGAGTAAAACGTGAAGAGAATATAAGAATAATTGGAACCTTATTTGCTTTCACATTTATAAATATAATATTAATGATGAACTTTATATTAGGACCGCTTAGATTTAAAGTTTACTCAGAGAATGTGGTAGCATTTTTAATTGTTGAATTTTTATCAGTAATTGCTTTATCACTTTTTTTTCCGAACAAAACTATTAATATTTTAGAAAAATTAATGAAACTTACAGGAGCGGGCATAACCTTGGTAATTACTTCAATTTTATTAGGTTTTTTATATATTATTACCCTGCCCTTTGCGAAAATAGTGGGAGCTAAAAACTTGCTATCAAGGCATCCTCATATAAAGCTATGGATTAGTAAATCAAAAAATACTTTTATTATAAATGATAATAAGCAGAGCGATGATGAAAGTGTAACGTCTTGGCAGGATAAAAAAATAGTAATAATTTCTAATAAAGATAAAACAAATATTAAGAATATATTATTATTTTTTATTGCAGAACGTAATTTGTTCTTACTACCGATAGTAATGATACTAATAATAATTGCAACTTTTATGTTGATTGCAAGTGCTCCTGTAGTAGCTCCTTTTATATACCCACTATGAAAACCCCCCTATTAAGGGGGGTTTATTTATTCAGCATTAGCGCTGATGCTCGGTTTTGCATTTATCCGAAATCTTTGATCCGATATTCTTGTGGATACATTCTTTAGAGTAATTTCAAATTTACTATAATGATGACCACAGAAAAGCAATTCGCTATTATTAATAAATACTATAACAAATGCTTGTGCTTTACACCTATCGCATCTATCCAATAAAGTTAGTTCTCTTTCTGTTGGAGTTTTATCCTTGTCATCTAAAGTCAATTCTTCTTTTAATAAATACATTAAAATCCCCAATGCTCTTCTAAATGATCCTTATAGATACTAGACTCTGTAAGAGATTCTCTATTAGTTTCTGTGTATATTTCTGGTAAAATAATTTCATTTGAAAATGATTCATCTGAGATAGATGTTCTTGAATTTTCAACATCAATAATAATTTCATTATCTCCTTGAAAACTATTAATTTTATCTTTTAAGAAATCCTTAACATCTGTAGGGAGATTATCAAATTCAATTGTATTTCCATCTGTATCTTTTATTACTATTTTTGAGCTCATAATAAATCTCCTAAAAACTTATTATTATATTAATAAAAATTACTATATATGCATTGATGATAAGATGAAGTAACTTGATATAATATAAAAGCAAATAATGTTATATGTATATAAATATATTAAAGAAAAGAGAGAGAATGACTAAAGAATTAATCCAAAATAATATTGATAATTCAGTATTTATAAAAAAGGATGAAGAACTAGGCATTCTGATTGATGCCTATAAAAAAGCAGTAATTATATCAATTGACACCGAAACTCATGGTGAAATACTTCTAAATAATGGCCTTTATGGAGCAATTAGAGTAATTTCAACATCAATAAAAGATGAAAATGGGGAGTATAAGACCTTTGTTATTGATATTAGAGATATTAATAAAGAGAAATTAATTAATTTATTTAAATATGTAAAAAAAGCTTATGGCTGGAATGTTAACTTCGATTCAGAGGTTCTATCTATTTACGGTATTGAGATACTTGAATGGTATGATTCTATGTTTGCTGATGGTTTATTAAATGCTGGTGCATCTGGCTTTGAATTTTACCACGGTCTTGCATTCGCTGCTAATAAATATTTAAATTTCGATCTTACTGGTAAAGGCACTGTCCAAACATCTTACGATAAAGAAACTGAACTAACAAATGAACAGATTTCATATGCAGCGCAAGATGCAATTGTTACTTTATTAGTATCTGAAGCAATTGATAATAAAATCAAAGAAGATGGCTTAGAAAATGCTAATGATCTAGAGCAGAGAGCACGTCCATTTATCACAAATATGATGAAATACGGTGTACCATTTAATAAAGAAAGATGGGATAGCGAAGTACTTTCAGAACATATTGTAGGTAAAAATAATGCTCTTATAGAATTAGCAAAACTTACAAATAATAACACTAGTGATTATTTAATGAAGTCATCGAGCCTGATTGGAATCCTGATTCAGATAAATCTACTAGAGAAGCTTTTAATAACTATGCATCTGAAGCGGTCGCTGCGTATAAAATAAAAAAATACGGAGTAGATAAAGATGATAATGTTAAAACCAAACTTCAAAGTAGCGATAAATTAGATAAAGGTACTTTAAAACAAATAAAGCACCCACTATCAACAGCATTAATAAATTATCGAGAACATAGTAAAGTTTTATCTACTTATGGTGATAACCTTACAAAATATCTTAGTAATGATGGTAGAATTAGATCGCAATATCGTCAAGGTGGAATTGTTGCTACTGGCAGACTTTCATCTGAGTCACCTAATGCTCAAAATTTTGCTCCTGAGATGAAGAAATATATTACACCTCTTGATAGAGTATCTGATAACAAAGAAGTTTATAAACGCTGTTTTGTATATGCAGATCTTTCGCAAGCAGAATTAAGAGTTTTGGCAGAAGTCTCAAACGAAGATAGAATGAGAAATACATTTAGTCTTGGTGGAGATTTTCACGCTCGTACTGCAGCTGATATGTTTAAGATAGATATGGATGATTTGAAAAATACTGATCCAAAATCATATTCTGATAATAGAAAGAAAGCAAAATCTGTTTCATTTGGAATACCGTATGGTTTAGGTGCACCAGCGTTAGCACAGAATCTTACTGATAACTCAGGAATACAGACCAGCGCTGATGAGGCTAGGAAATTATTAAAGACTTACAGCGAAGCTTATCCGGCTGTTAATAAATGGTTAACAGATAGAGATAATTTTATAAAGAATTTAGCAAAAGGTGCTGAAGGTATAGATTGGGAAAAATCAATTCAATTATATAAAATTTATCAAAAAGCCGAGAATACTAGAAGAACTCTAAAACGAAAGTTAAAGAGAAACCCTAGCAATATGGAAGTTTCTGTTGAACTAATAGATGATATAGCTCTTTTGGGAGAAAATGACCCTAATGATTTGCTAAAACTTAGAAACGAGCATGTAGAGAAGATACGTTGGGCTTTATCTTTTGACACTGCAGTGGTACTAAATAATTATGGCCAACCATGGTCTTTTGAATCAAGAACACTAACTGGGAGAAGAAGACTATTTACTATACCTATGGATTCCTCAACAACTAGAGGTTTTAAGGGTAAGTTTGAAGGCATAATAACTCATGCTATGTTA
>Ga0172376_10007613_pt1 | contig 11511 bp, 4 predicted proteins | sample Lak35m_FD_121114 | JGI IMG/M metagenome (GOLD analysis project Ga0172376, IMG submission 121114) | Freshwater microbial communities from Kabuno Bay, South-Kivu, Congo - kab_092012_35m | ecosystem: Environmental > Aquatic > Freshwater > Lake | place: Democratic Republic of the Congo: South-Kivu...
CAGGTGCCGATCGCCGCAATCCGCGATGGCGCGAGCAACACGCTGGCGATCGGCGAGCGGCCGCTGGGTGAGACGAGCTGGCTCGCTGGCACGAGTCATAGCGTGCCGTGGCCGTGCGACGCCTCGGCAGCCGGCATCCGGGCGGGGCGCAGTTCGTGCTCTGCGACGGCGCGGTCCGGTTTTTCGCGGAACAAACCCCTTTGACTCTGCTGCAGGCCCTTGCCAGCCGGAACGGCCGCGAGATCACAGTGGAGCCCTGACGCGGCCCGCGCGTCGGAACCCTAGCTCCGGCAGCATCACTGGGTGGGCGAGGAGATCCGCCGGCACGGCCCATTCACTCGTCAACCAGGCCAGATTGAGGCGGCCGTCACCCGCGGGCGTGGGACTCAACCAATGGTCTACTCGGCAGACGACGGGGCGGCGTTTCCGGCTTCGGCGAATGCGTGCGTGCGCAACGCCCTCGTCGCCCGGACGTAGTCGGCGATCTCCTCGGCGGAGAGCGCTCGGTCGAGGACGACGATCTCGTCGATCGTCATGGGAAATTGATGCCACTGCGGGCCGAGGATCAGGGCATTGGTGTCGCCCTCCACGAAGAGCCGGCCTTTGGCCTGAAACATCTCGCGGTGCCGGCCGTCCCAGGAGATATCGACCTGCCGGGCGCCGGAGACGGTCATGGCCAGATGCCGCCACTGGCCCGGCTCGCTCCAGACCCGCCCGCCCCAGGGCATGTTGCGGTCGGTCAGGCCGGGAAAGTTTTGCAACTGCGAGATGTAGGTCGGCTCCGTGAGCCCGCACCACTCCCCCTTGCCGGCGACGAAGTTGGCGATGTAGCCGTCATGCCGGCCGCGATGGTTGCCGATCTTGAGCAGTTCGAGCCACGTCGTCTCGCCCATCGGCGCGTCGACCCGCCACCACAACATCACGGTCAGCGGGCGGTGCGCTGAAAATGCCGGGCTGACCAGGCGGAGGCCCAGAGGCTGCTTGCGACCCTCGACCGGTCGGAGCGCCAGCCCCCGGCCGGTGAAGCCCTCGGCCACGACGCCGCCTTCGGCCTCGACCGTGGCCTTGGCGGCGTTGAGTTCCGGCTCATTCGCACCTTTTGAAAACGAGTGGTAGACGAGCACGCGGCCATCGTAGGCCGGCGGCAGCAGGAGCAACGCGGCATCGTCCGCCGACTGCGCTGCCACCGGGGCGAGGACGGCCGCCGCCAGCACCATGGGCAACAGCCCGCATCGGCAGAGGATGATCCGCATGGTCGTTCTCCGTTGGCTACTCAAACCGCAGCAGGCGGATGTCGTGCTTCTTGATCGGCAGGGTGAAGCCGCCATCTTCGAGCGTGTAGCGTTCTCCGCTCTCCAGGTCGGTCGCCGTGACGCCGGCGCTCAGCCCCAGGGCCGCGAGGTCCACCGTGACCGTCACGGTGAGATCCTCTCGGGCGTAGCTCACGAGGCCCGCCAAGGCCTGCTTGCCCGGCAGGCTGTAGACGATCGCCGGCACGTCGGCATGCCCGGCCTTGACCGGCTGCGGCCGATCTTCCCAATACTTGAAGACCACCAGTTCGGGGTGCTCGAGCATGGCCAGCACCGGGTCGGCGAGGGCCTTGCGATTCGCCGCCTGCGCGGGCACCCAGCTCGCCCCCCACCCGCCGTGGCCGTCCAATTCGTGCACGATCCGTACGGCGCTGAACGTGCGCTGCGTCCAGGGATCCGATTCGAGCGGGCCGTGATCCCACAGCGGCACCGGCCAGACGCCGGCCAGCTCGCCCGAGCTTGTCAGCTGCAGAAACTCGCGGCTGAAGCGGTCCTGCACGTCGCCCTCGCTGTATTTCCACTCCCAGTCGTACTGCACGGTGCCGAAGCTGAGCATCGGCAGCGGACTGAAGCTTGTCATGTGCGGGAAGACGATGGGCAGCATGCCCCGCTCGTTCATCATCACGAACGTGCGTTTGGCCAGCTCGCGGTGGCCCCAGATGCCGGCGGCGGGCATGATGCTGCCATCAACGCGGCGGTAGGCGTCGGTCATCCCGGTGTTGAACGAGGGGGCGATGAACCAGTTGTCCCAGTAGACACCATGGTTGCCGCCGATGTCGAACGAGCGTGCATACCAGTACAGATGGAAGTCGATGAACGAATCGGTCGGCACCACCTTGATTTCATCGCGTCCGGTGCCCTTGTTCACGGACCGGAGGTCGGTGAGCATCCACTCGTCTTTGAACGTCTCGAACTCCGGCAGCTCCTGGCAGCTTGCGCGGTTGTAGTAGAAGACCATTTTGCGATCCCGTTGCCGCAGCTGGTGGTTGGCGGTGCGACGCCAGACATCGAGCTGGCCATGGGAGGCATAATGCTTGTCGCCGGAGCCGATGAAGTCCTGGATCTCCTGCTCACCGAGTTTCTCGCGCTGGGAGCGGGCCAGCATCTCCCAGAGGGAGAGGTCCTGGTTGGCCGGGTAGACCGCGCCGCAGCTGTGGTTGCCGAACCAGTTGATGTCGGTGCCCAGCAGCCGGTAGTTGTCGCGGCAGACGCGGTAGCGCCACCAATGGGGGTTGGCGGCGTCGGGGTTGAGCGGCGGCTTGACCGGCGCGGCCAGCAGGCCGAACGTGATCGTCCGCGGCGCGGTGATCGTCGTCGCCCGGTTGATCAGGTGCACCCGTAGGACCACCTCGTCGCCGCGGCGGACCACATCCACGTTCGGCTTGGCCGGATCCCAGCTCCAGCCCCGGTCGTTTTCGGCAAACCAGCAAAGCCCGCGGACGCCACTGCCGAGGTAGACGTAGGGGGCGAAGTTGGCCGGCATGTCGTCGCGGGCGACCGTGCTCGCATCCCAGACCACGCCGTCGCCGGCGGGCACGGACCGGGCGATCGGAGCGCGAATGCGGTCGGAATTGGCATGGATCAGGGGCGCGGTCTCCCGGCTGAAGGGAATCTCGAGCGTCAGCGCCTGCACCTCGGTTGTGCCGGTGGGCTGCAGTGTCAGCTCCACCTTGACGGTGCCGTCGTAGTCCCAGGTCTGCTTGGAGGTGGCCCGCAGCGGCCCGGCAGCGAAGGCTGCTGCGGTGACGGCTTCGTGGCCCTGCGCGGAAACCAGCTCGAGTGGCTGTGCCTCCACCGGCGTCGCCTCTCCGCCCACCGTCGCAACGTAGCGCATCGGCGCGGCCAGGATCGGCTTGGCCATGCCGGTGTTGGCACTGGTGGCCACCACCTGGTCGAGCAGCCCCAGATCGTTGAGCGTGTGCTTCCGCAGCACCGTCTGCAGCGTCTTGCCATCGACGTGGATGGGCGTGAACGGCGGATAGACCGTCGTCGAGCGGCCGGCCGGGTTGTGCTCCCAGGGAAAGACCGTGCGCTCGAAGCGGCGCACCACCGGCGCCTGAGGCGTGTTTTCGCCCACGACGCTCACCGCGATCTCGTATTCGCCCTCCAGCGGCGGCAGGTCGAAGCTCTGCTGCTGCCGCCCTTGGGCGAAGCCCGCCGTCGGAAAGTCGATGGCCCTGATCTGCCGCTGCGTCTGGTGCTCGCGGATGACGGCAGTGACCTGCGTGGGCTTGGCGGCTGCCGCCAGGCCATTGATGTCAAGCTCCAGCCGCATGCGGTTTGTCGACGGGTAGTAGGCAAACTGGATGTCGACCGGCGGCGCATCCTTCGGCCGGCCCACCACCCAGCGCGGGTGTTCAGCCGCGCGGTTCCATTTGATCGTGCGGTCGTAGAGCGTCTGGCCGCCCGCCGCGACGCGGGCCCCCAGCTCGAAGACGGTGGTCGGATCGTTGCCGTCGATGTCGATGGCAAGCTCACGGCTCTGGCCCGGGGCGAGCGTCAGCGGTCCGCCGGCCTTCAATTCCGGCATGCGGTTGCGAAAGAGGCCGAGCGTGGCCGTCAGCTCGAGGGCCTGCTTCGACGGGTTGTACAGGCTGAGCACCTGGCGGTGCGGCAGCCAGGCCGGATGCCCGTCGAACCGCATCTGCACCGCAGCGGCGGGCTCCTTGGTGAAGGCCACACGCAGGCCGTCATGCTTGTAGCCGCCGGTGAGCGACGACCAGCCCCAGTCGGGCTTCCAGTTCCGCGTGGCATTGATGGTCCAGACGCCGTCGGTGGTCGTGCGGCCCGGGCTCACCATGTCCATGCTGGCGATCGGGATCGCCACCTCGGCGTGCCACCAGCCCTCATGCATCCCGTGGGCCTGTTTCCAGCCCCCCTGCCAAGCCTCGGCCTCGGCCGCATCGCCGATCGTATGGATGTTGTAGCCGCCAAAGCCCCGGCTATTGGTCAGGAACTGGTAGTCCACCTTCGCCGCGGCGTCGGGCGTGGGGTTGACGTAAATCTCCAGTGAATCGTCGTGCACCGCCCGCAGGGAGTCGCGAGTAATGGCAGTCAGCAGTTCACCCTCGTCGGGGAGTTGGGTGGCGATGGCCACGTAGATCGTGTCTGCCGTGGCGCCGATCCAGGCCCGCGCCCGCCGCGGCTCGACGAGCCCGGCGTCGGCCTGGCCGCTCACGCCGGCACGGATGAAGCCTTCGAAACCGTGGCAGGCACGCCATTCATCGGGGGCGATGGTGCCATCGACAGTCGGCGGTGTCGGGGACAGCGGGATAATTGCCGCCGGCGAGGGAGGAACGTCGGCGGTAGCGGCACTGGCAAGCAGGCTGGCGACCAGCAGGAGCGTCGTCATCAACATCGTCGTCATGGTGCTGTCCTTCGTCTGGGAGACCCTCTACAAAACCCAAGGCGATGCTACTTCAAAGACCGCAGGAACTCGACCACGTCGAGCAGTTCGTTGGGCGAAAGTGTGGCGGCGAGGCCTTCGGGCATGCTGCTCTGCTTGAGCTTGGTCTTCTCGTCGATCTCGGAGACCGGGATCCGCTTCTGCTCTTTGCCGTCGAAGATCACCAGCGCCTCGGGTGTCTCGCTCACCAGCAGCCCGGCGATGCTCCGGCCGTCGGCGGTGATCACGAGGGTGGAGAGATATTTCTCGTCCACCGCGGCGTTTGGATCGATGATCGACTCGTAGAGCTTGTAGGAGTCGAGCCGCTTGCCGACACCGGCCATGCTGGGACCCAGACTCGCTGACCCGCTGCCCAACGCATGGCAGGAGATGCAGACACGGCGAAACACCACCTTGCCGTTCTCGACGTTTCCCCCCTTGATGCCGGCGATCGCCGTCATGGCCTTGTTGCGCTCCTCGTCGCTCTTGGGGTCCTTGCCGAGGAGCACGGCGAGATGCGGCTTGATCTCGGCCGCCTTCTTGTCGAGGCCGAGCACGCTCTCGAGAATGGTGAAGGCCGGCGTGCCTTTGGCGGCAAACGTGCCTGCCTCGTAGCTCCGCTTCCAGACGGGGATGTTCGCGCCGAGGGAGGCGTCGCAGGCGTAGGCGATGAACCGATCGGAGGGCTCGATGTTTGCCGCCGCGATCACCGCCCGCATCGCCTGCTTCGATCCGAAGAAGCTCAGGCCCCGCACCGCCTCGGTGCGCACGCGGGAGTTCGGATCGGTGGCCTTGGCGATCAGCCGCGATTCGGCATCGGGGATGCGATCTCGCTCGTCGGCGAGCACCCGCACCGCTGCAGCCCGGGCGTCAGCCACCGGTGATTCGAGCATCCGTGACAGCAGACCCATCTCCACGGCGTGAAAACTCTGCTGGAGCCAGAGCACCTCGGTGGCGAGCCGCTCGGCCGCCGGGTCGCTCGCGACGCGGCCGAGCCAGGCGTTCGCGGCGGCCAGCACCTCCGCCTGCGGCCGGGCTTGCAGATCGGCGCGGGCACGGTAGCGCGTGCGCCACTCCGGCGTCTTGAACTGCTCGAGCACCTGCTCGATCGACTTGCCCGCCTGCGTCTCTGGTGCAAGCAGCGGCTTGGGCTTGTAGACGAGCCGATAGATGCGGCCGTGCACGCGGTCGCGGTTGGGATCCCGCTGGCTGTATTGCATGTGGCCGATGAGCGGGTTGGCCCAGTCGCCGAACCAGAGCGCCCCGTCGGGGCCAATCTGGGGATCGACAGGGCGGAAGTGCTTGTCGGTGCTCTTGATGAGATCGAACGGTGTCGCGGGGTCGTTCGGATCGTGCCGCACCCGCTCCCCCTTGAAGCCGGCGCCGTCGTCCGAAAAAGTCCAGCGCGGCATGCCGTTGGTGTTGATCACGCAGGCGTAGATGAACTGATCCTGCACGTCGTCGGGAAACTGCCGGGTGCGCAGAAATTCACTCCCCACGACCGGCCGCATGCCCTCGGTGTCGAAAACGGGATTCATTCCCTTGCGGCCGCCGTATTGCTTGCCGGAAAGGGGTGTGTCCCAGTGCTGGGCTGCGCCGGTGCCGTCGCCGCAGATGCCCCGGCCCCATTCGTCGAACACATAGCACCACGGGTTGCCGTAGCCCGGGGTGTTGAAGTGGGAGATCTTCCAGGTGCGCGGGTCGAGCACGTAGGCACCCGACGATCCATCATTGCGAAACGGACCCCACGGCGTCTCGAGCGCCGTGCTCATCGCCACACCCTCGAGCATGTGGAGCAGGCCGCCCGGGCTTGCCTCGAATGCGCCCGTGGTGTGATGCGTGTCTTCAGTAGCCCAGCCGTCGAGCACGTGGACCACGACGTCGGCCTTGTCGTCGCCATTCGTGTCCTTGAGCCAGAGCATCCGCGGCTGGTCGACCACGAGCACGCCGCCGTCGAAAAACTGGAAGCCTGTCGGGCAGTGCAGCTTGTCGTAGAAGACGCTGCTCTTGTCGGCCTTTTCATCGCCGTCGGTGTCTTCCAGGATCACGAGCTTGTCGGCGGGTTTCGGGTCGCCCGGCCTCCATTGCGGATAGCTCGGCATCGTCGAGATCCAGAGGCGGCCCCTCGAGTCAAACGCAAGCTGGGCGGGCTTGGCGATCTCCGGAAACTTCCGCTCGTCGGCGAAGAGGCGGAGCTCGAAGCCTTCGGGCACCGTGCAGGTCTTGATGACGTCCTCCGGCGACTTGATCACCGGCCCGCCTTCGGCATTCTCGCTGTAGGCCTGCCGTGGCTGGCCGAACCGGGTCTGCGGCACGATGAGGTCGCCGGTCTTGGAGTCGTCGGGCTCCGGAAGCACGCTCCTGCCGGCGGCGATGTCCCAGGCATAGGCGTCGCGAACGGCCGCCATGTTGCGAAGCTTCAGATACTCCCGCGGGAAGGTTTCGGTGTCCCAGGTGCGGCGGCCGCCGTAGACATACCAGCCATTGACCATGCGGTGGTCTTGCATGGTGATCCACGCCTTGTCGATGACGGCCGCCCGCAACTTCTCAAATGCGTCGGCACCGAGCTGGTGCGACGACGGGGCACCGAAGAGATGCCTGTCGAGGAGTTCCCCGACGAACCGGTCGCCCGCCTCGTTCACATGGCAGCCGTTGATCGTGAGCTGCCGTCCGGGTTGGGCGGCAAACTGCTGGCGCGTCGCATCGAAGACATCGACAAACGCGATGCCGCGCTTGGCCGCCACGTCGCCGGCCGCGTCGCGGTAGAGGGCGAGCAGCGTGTTTTGGGCGTCGGCGTCTGGCATGAGCGGATCGCCCGTCGGCTCGACGGCGATCGGCGAGACGATCACAAACCGCGGCGGCGCATTCGTGTCGTCACGGGGATACTTCTTGGCAAGTTCGTCGAGCAGATTCTCGTAGTCCTGCTTGAATGTCGCGATGCCGTCCGGGCCGGCGAACGACTCGTTGAACCCGAAGAACAAGAGATAGGTGTCGGCCCCAAACGCTGCGACGGGATCGTCGAGCATTGTGTAGTCGCCTGCCCGCTGACGGTTGCCCACCTCGTCGGCCGGTCGGGCGAAGTTTCTCACGACGAGCTTCTTCTCAGGGAACCGCTGGTGGAGGAGCGACTCGAAGTGGCCGAAGAGATTCATCCGCTCCGCGGTGGAGTTGCCGTAGATTGCGATCCGCTCACCGTCTTGAAACGAGAGCGGCAGCGAGCTTGGAGGCAGCGCCGGGCGGGCCGGACGGGCCGGACGGGCGAGCAATTCGTGGGCGGTCTTCCATGGGTCGGCCTGCTGCGGCTCGGCGGCCGGCTTCTTTTCGGCTGCGGCAGGCGATCCGGCTGCTTTCTCCTGCAGATCCGCCGGCGTCACTCCCTGCTTCGCGGTATTAAAGCCAAAGGGCGTGGGCTCGAACGTGCCGACAATGCCCACGTCTGCGGTCGGGGAGATCTGGCTCTCGAGGCCCGTTGCCCAGTAGCAGCCGTTGACGAGCAGCCGCCGCATGCCCGCTGAAGCCAAGTCGGTCGAAGAGCCCATCGTCGTCGTGAAGACGCGGCCTTTCGGGCCGCCTTCGACGCTGTATGTCTTCACCCATGCCACGGGCATCATGGGATCATTCTTCGCGGCGTCGCTGCCCTCCACCATCGGCGAGTCCGGCTTCATCCCCTCGAGCACCTGCCCCAGCACGAGCGGCTGGGAGTCGCCCGGGAGCGGCAGCCGCACGCCGTAGACATCGGTCGGTCCCCAGATGTCGCCGTCGTGGATGCCACGAAGGATCGGGTGGTCTTTGGCGCCGGGCGCGATCACTCCGCGAGTGCTCTCGTGGCCGTGGTGCCCGTGATGACTGATCCAGTGCTCGCCGAGCACGAGCCGGCCGAAGCCGTCGGCCCAGTCCTTCTTCTCGCCGGCATAGCCGTTGCCGTAGTGGGCAAAAGCCCTGTTACCGGGAATATTGAAGGCATGCGTTGCCGTCCGCATGCCGATCACGGGCCTGCCGGAACGCAGGTAGTCGTCGATCTCCTTCATCTGCTCGTCAGGCAGGTTGCGGAACCGCGTGGCGATCACCATCAGATCGGCTTTTCGCAGCGCCTGAAGGCCCGGGATATTGTCTTCGGTGTTGGGGCTGATCTCGCCCGTCTTTGGGTCGATCGCGTAGAGCACCGTGCAGGAAAAGCCATGGCGCTCGGCAAGAATCCGGGCCAACTGTGTGAGCGCCTCCTCGCTGCGGTATTCCTCATCGCCGCTCACGAGCACGACACGCTTTCCCTTCCCGGGCCCCTCCCCCCCCTCCAACGCGAGCCACGGCTCTTGGCCGCCGGCGGCCCCGGCGAACGCAAAGAGCATCATGGGGATGGCTGCAAGGCGATTCATCGGATGGTTTCCCTATTTGGCAGGCTGAAAACGACCGAAGAATTCATTGTAGTCGATAGATCGTTTTTTGCTTTCCGCCCGCGTTGCCGCGGCCGGTAGCTGGGCATGCCCAGCTACCGGCCCTGCACGGCTAACAGCCCAGCTGGTATCAAGACGGGGGCAGCGTCAACCACCCGGAATGCTCGCTCCCGGAGTGGCCTCGTTTAAGGGGGGGGCAGGTCAGTCGCGCGGAACCCCGTCGCTTCCGTCAGCGGAGCGATTCCTCGGCGGCTTTGATCGTGCGATCGATGTCGGCGTCGGTGTGGGCGTTCGAGAAGAAGAGCGCCTCGTATTGGCTGCACGGCAGATAGATGCCGCGGTCGATCATCTTCCAGAAGAAGTCGGCATAACGGGCGGTGTCGGAGAGGCTCGCCGTCTTCCAGCCGGTGACCGGCACGACCGCCGGCCCAGGCTGGAAAAACATCGTCATCATGCTGCCCACCCGCGCGACCCACGCCGCCACGCCCGCCTGCTCGGCCGCCGCGCGGAAGCCGGCCTCGAGCCGGGCGCCATGCCGGTCGAGCGCGGCATACGGCGGATGATCGCGAAGCTCCTCGAGCGTGGCCGTGCCCGCCGCCACGGCGAGCGGATTGCCTGAAAGCGTGCCCGCCTGAAAAACCTTGCCCGCCGGGAGCACGTGGTCCATGACATCCGCGCGGCCGCCATAGGCGCCCAGCGGCAGGCCGCCGCCGACGATCTTGCCGAGCGTTGTGAGGTCGGGCGTGATGCCGAGCAGCTCCTGGGCGCCGCCGTAGGCGAGACGGAAACCGGTCATCACCTCGTCGAACACGAGCAACGCCCCATGCTTCGCCGTGAGCGTCCGCGCCGCCTCGAGAAATTCCCGCGTGGGCACCACGAGCCCCATGTTGCCCACAACCGGCTCGAGCAGGACGGCCGCGATCGAGTCGCCCTGCGCCGCAAACGCCTGCTCGAGAGACTCAGGCTCGTTGTATTCGAGCACGAGCGTGTCGCGGGCGGTGCCGCTCGTGATGCCAGGGGAGTTTGGCACGCCGAGCGTGGCGGCCGACGAGCCGGCGGCCACGAGCAGGCTGTCGACATGGCCGTGATAATTGCCCGCAAACTTGATCAGCTTGTCGCGGCCGGTAAACCCGCGGGCCAGCCGCACGGCGCTCATCGCCGCCTCGGTGCCGCTGCTCACCATCCTTACCTTCTCAATGCTCGGCACGGCCGCGATGATCAACTCGGCGAGCCGGCTCTCGGCCTCGGTGGGCGCGCCGTAGCTCGTGCCCGTGGCCAGAGTTCGCTCGATCGCGGCGATCACCCGCGGATGCCGGTGGCCGAGGATCATCGGGCCCCAGGAGCCGATGTAGTCGAGATACGTGTTGCCGTCGATGTCGGTGAGGTGCTGGCCCGTGGCGGTCTGGAAGAAGATCGGCTCGCCACCGACGCCGCCGAAGGCACGGGCCGGTGAATTCACGCCGCCGGGAATGAGCGATGTGGCGCGTGCGAAGGCTGCGTGGCTCTTGGTGAGCGCAGTGGAGGTGCGTGGCATGGTGGCTTCGTTGGCTTCCTACTGGGCGAGTTTTTCTTTGGCGGCTGCGACGGCCTTCGCGGCATGCGGGCGGTTGGCGTAGAGCTCGATCAGGCCTTCGAGCAGCGTGCGGCGCTCCGCGAGGGCCGCGCTACGCTGCGCCGGATCGGGGAGCGCCGCGGACCGGGCGGCAAGTGCATCGGCCTGCCGGAGAATCGTCGCGGTCCGCGCAGCGTCTTCCGCCTGCTCGCGGGCGGCCAGCGGCTCAAGCCGGTCGATCTGCCGCCTGACGAGCGCAAGCCAAAGCTCGTCGTCTTCGGACTGCGTCGGTGCGGCGGAGCCGGCCGACGGTGGAGAGGCCGGCATGCCATGCAACGCGAGCAGCGCTTCGAGCGCCTCCCGACAGGCCGACGGGCTCTCCGGCTCGCGATCCATCGCGGCCCGGTAGTCACGCTCGATCGGCGCAAGCACGCGGTTGCCGAGCACGCGGCGGCGCGATCGCTTCTCGAGCGCGTCGAGATCGAGCGATTGTTGGATCGCCTTCAGCTCAGCCGCCCGCGGATCATCGCCATGACGCGCGAGGAAGAGCTCGATCGACGGGCGGGCGTCGCGGAGATCGATCTCGCCTCCGGGCGCTTCGGCCCGGGTCTGGATCTGCGTGATCCGGCCGTAGAGTTCGTCGGCGGTGGGCGGTTTGAAGAGCAGGTAGCCACCCACTCCAAGCATGGCGATGGTCGCCACCGCGGTGATCGTTTGCCAGATCCGTTGGCGGTGAGAGTCGCGGGCTGCCCGGTCGCGGGCCTGCTGATCGAGCTCCTCGACGGTCGTGAAGCGATTGCGGGCCGGTCGATCGACCACCGTGCTGGAGCTGGGCGAGAGACTCTGTGCCTCGCTCTTGGCAGCCGAACCAGG
>Ga0172376_10007615_pt1 | contig 11509 bp, 13 predicted proteins | sample Lak35m_FD_121114 | JGI IMG/M metagenome (GOLD analysis project Ga0172376, IMG submission 121114) | Freshwater microbial communities from Kabuno Bay, South-Kivu, Congo - kab_092012_35m | ecosystem: Environmental > Aquatic > Freshwater > Lake | place: Democratic Republic of the Congo: South-Kivu...
ATGCCACCACGACCGCACGCCCAGACGAGATCAAAAAGATCGTGGCCGACGTCGCCGATGCCGTGTGGACCCAGGGGGAGCGGTTCGGCACAATCGGTCTGCGGATCGGATCGCGGACGTGCGAGATCACGACGCACCGCGCCGAGGCCTATGACGCCGATTCCCGCAAACCCGAGGTGCAGTTCTCCGACGATGTCCAGACCGACCTCTCGCGCCGCGACTTCACCATCAACGCGCTCGCACTCGAGTTGACATCGGACTCACCCGTCCTGGTCGATCCGTTCGGCGGTGCCGACGACCTCATGACACGGACCCTGCGCACGCCGCTGTCGGCCGAGGAGTCGTTCAGCGACGACCCGCTGCGGATGCTGCGCGCCGCACGGTTCATTTCCCAGCTCGAGGTGGCACCAGACCCCTCGATCCCGGCTGCGGTGTCGCGCATGTCGGAGCGCCTCTCGATCGTGTCGATGGAGCGTGTTCGCGCCGAGTTCGACAAGTTGATGACGACGCGTCGACCGAGCCTCGGTCTGTGGTTCCTGGTCGACACCGTTCTCATCGACCAGTTCATGCCCGAGTTGCGCCTGATGCGCCTCGAGCAGGACCCGATCCACCGCCACAAGGACGTGCTCACCCACACCATCGCAGTGGTCGAGAACGTGCAGGCCGATGCGCGCGACGACTTCGACTTCCGCCTCACGCGGCTGGCCGCGCTCTTCCACGACATCGGCAAGCCGCGCACGCGCAGTGTCAAGGAGGGCAAGGGCGTCACCTTCCACCACCACGAGGTGGTCGGTGCGCGGATGACACGCGACAGGATGCGCGAGATGAAGTACCCGACGGCCGACATCGACGCGGTGTCGGAACTGGTGGCCAAGAGCGGCCGATTCCACACCTACCAGATGGGCTGGAGCGACTCGGCCGTGCGCAGGTACGTGCGCGACGCGGGCGACTGGCTCGCGGAGTTGAACGTGCTCACGCGCTGCGACTGCACCACGCGGAACGAGAAGAAGGCCGCGCGACTGTCGAAGCGCATGGACGAGATGGAGGAGCGCATCGCCGACCTCGCCCAGCGCGAGGAGCTGGCGTCACTGCGCCCCGAGATCGACGGCGTGCAGGTGATGGAGATCCTCGGCGTGGGCGCAGGGCCCGCGGTCGGGGCGGCGCTCGAGTTCCTCATGGACATCCGTCTCGAGGAGGGACTGATCGGTGAGGAGGCTGCCGTGCAGCGACTGCACGACTGGTGGGCCGAGAACAAGGACGCCGCCAGCGCACTCCGGCGCACGAGACGCAATCCCGCCGGTTGAGATCCGGCCGACAACGGTCGCGGCTGTTCGGCTGCCGGTCCGGTCGACCGGTCAGGACCCGAGCTTGCGAGCCCGCACCACGAGCACCGTCGGCGCCACCGCGCGCGGTTGGTTCACGGGCACGAGTTCGTGCAGGACATCGATGGTGAAGTTCGCGCGCTGCAGGGCCATCGTGTACTCGCCGATCGTGGGGGTCGTCGATCCGTACTGACGCCGGGCGATCGGATCGCCACCGTCGAACACCGCCGACATCGGGTGAGTGACGGCGAAGACGAAGCCCGCCTCGGGGCGCAGCACCCGGTGCACCTGGCGGAAGAGCCGCGCGATGTCGGTGTCGGCGCCGATCCGGTGCACGCACAACGCGAGATCGAGCACCGCGTTCATGAGGAAGCCGAGATCGGCGAGTTCACCCTGGTGGCACTCCACGACCGCGCCCGCCCGCGTGGCCGCCTGTCGCGCGCGCGCGATCTCGTCGGGGTCGGGATCGATCGTGATCGACCGCGCACCGCGCACCGCCATCGTGACGGAGTTCGGAACGGTGCCGAACGTGCCGAGCTCGATCACGCGCTTGCCCTTGACGTCACCGCACACGCGCAGTTCGTCGTCGTTCGACACGGCCGAGCCGAACGACACGGCGCGTCCGTCGGTGACTGTGTGCACCGTTCCGTTCATCGCGGATCGGCACCTTGCATGACGGCATCTTATGACTATCCTGCGACGTGATGGGTTTCTCCGTTGGAATGCTGCGCGGTGCATCGGGCGAGGTCGACCACCGTCTCGCGCGCCGCGCGTTGATCAGCCAGGTGAAGAAGGGTCGCGTCTCTCGCGAGTCCGTCTGCGATGCCCATCCCGAACTCATCCGCGCCGCGCGGCACATCGGCGAGGAGACTTCGACACCGTGCCCGATCTGTGAGCAGGCCAATGTCGCGCTCGTGACGTACGTGTTCGGTCGGGGACTCCCCGCGTGCGGCAAGGTTCTGGTCGATCGTCGCGACGTGGAGAAGCTCCAGCGCACCGGGAACGACTACGCCGCCTATGTGGTCGAGGCGTGCACCCGCTGCAAGTGGCACCACTTGTTGCGCATGCTGCCGATCCCCGGTCGGGGTCGCGCCCGCGCCACCGGCTCGCGCTGATCCTGTCGACCCGGTCCTGACAGCCCGTGTCCCGGGTGATTTCCCAGTGGTTCTGGTGATTCTCCACATCGGTGGCGTGACCGGAGAGCCCCTGTACCCTTCTCAGTCCACATATTCACCCTGCCCCTCCGGGGGCTTCGGGACGAGTTTCCGAATCCGAAGGGAGGCCACGCGACATGCGTGCTTACGAACTCATGGTCATCATCAGCGGCGCACTCGACGAGAACGCCGCGCACGGTTGGTTGAAGTCGATCACCAACTCCGTCGCCTCGAACGGCGGCAAGGTCCACGGCGATCCCGCGTGGTGGGGCCGCAAGCGCCTCGCCTATCCGATCAAGAAGCAGGACGACGGCTACTACGCGGTCTTCAACGTCCTGGCTCCCGGTGGCGCACTCGACGAGATGGAGCGCGGCTTCCGTATCTCCGACGACGTCCTGCGCCACAAGCTGATCCGTCTCCCCGACGACGAGGCGGCCCGCCGCGGCATGGCCGCAGCGGTCTGACCGCCAACCCGGACACACGTCCCGAGTACACACTGAAGCGACACATCGAAGAGCCACGAAACTCTCGATCGAACGAAGGAAACGAACAGACATGGCCGACAACACAGTGACCCTGGTGGGCAACCTCACCCGCGATCCCGAACTGCGATTCACCACCGGTGGGCGCGGGGTCGCCCAGTTCGGTCTCGCCGTGAACCGCCGCTACCAGCAGAACGGCGAGTGGCAGGACCAGACCTCCTACTTCAACATCGTCGCCTGGGGCACCCTCGGTGAGAACATCGCCGCGACCCTCACCAAGGGGATGCGCGTGATCGTCTCGGGCCGCCTCGAGCAGCGCGAGTACCAGACCCGCGAGGGGGACAAGCGCACCGCCATCGAGGTGAACGCCGACGAGATCGGGCCGAGCCTGCGCTGGGCCACCGCATCAGTCGAGCGCACGCCGCGCGGCGAGGGTGGCGGCCAGGGTGGCGGTCAGCGCGGGGGCAACTTCGGCGGTGGCAACCAGGGCGGCGGAGACGCCGGATTCCCCGACGAGGAGCCGTTCTGAGCCCCGAGCCCGGAACGACAGCAGATCCAGAGATAGATCCAAAGAACAGGTGACGAGATGACGAGCAAGAGGAACAAGATTCGCAACGCGCGCGAGTCGAACCGCAAGTTCAAGAAGAAGGCGAACCCGCTCAAGGGCGAGAAGATCGAGTACATCGACTACAAGGACGTCGCCCTCCTGCAGCGCTTCATGTCGGATCGCTCGAAGATCCGCAGCCAGCGGATGAGCGGAACCGACGTGCAGCAGCAGCGTGAGATCGCCAACGCGGTGAAGAACGCGCGCGAGATGGCCCTCCTGCCCTACACCAAGCGCGTCACCTCGACCCGGGCACCGCGCCCCGGTTCGGATCGCCGCGACGACGAGCGTGGCCCGCGCTTCCGCGACGACGACCGTGGCCCGCGCTTCCGCGACGACGACCGTTCCGAGTCGACGGTCGTGGACGAGATCACCGAGACCATCGAGGCGACCGAGTCGGCCGAGTCGACGGACACAGCCGAAGTGGAGGCCTGATCATGAAGGTGATCCTCAGAGCAGACATCGCCGGCGTGGGACGTCGCGGCGACATCGTGACCGTCGCCGACGGCCATGCCCGCAACTACCTGCTGCCGAAGGGCTTCGCCATTCCCGCGAGCGACGGCGCCGTGAACCAGGCCAATGCCATGCGCAAGGCCCGCGATCTTCGCGAGGCGGCCGACCGCGAGGCGGCCGGCACGATCGCCACTGCACTCGGTGCCAAGACCTTCACGGTCAAGGCCAAGGCCGGCAACGAGGGACGCCTGTTCGGGTCGGTCACCGCTGGTGACGTGGCCTCGGCACTGTCAGACCAGGCGGGCGTGCAGATCGACCGCAAGAAGATCGTGATGCAGCCCTTCCGCACCACCGGTGCACACTCGGCCGTCGTGCGCCTGCACGCCGATGTTGAGTGCGAGATCAAGGTCTCCGTTGTCGCCGGCTGAGCCGGTTGTCCACACAGGGACGCCCTCCGTCCCCACCTTCCCCACAAGGAAATCGCAGGGTTATCCACTAGCGATCCACAGCGTCACACCGGCAAGGTAGAGATCTTCCTATGGCGGACGTCGCAGACATCGATGGCCGGCGCAATGATCCGCGTCGGGTGGTGAGAACCGACTCACGCGTACCCCCGCACAACCTCGACGCAGAGGCTTCGCTTTTGGGCGCGATGCTGCTCGACGAGGAGCCGATCGGTATCGCGATCGAGCGCGGTCTCGAGACCGAGGACTTCTACAAGCCGGCCCATGGCCATGTGTACGCCGCGATCCGCGTGCTCGCCGCCGCCGCACAGGCCGTCGACGTGGTGACGGTGTCGGAGGAGTTGAGGCGCAGCAAACAACTCGACGAACTGGGCGGTCTCAACTTCCTCGTCGAGTTGCAGAACTCGACGCCGTCGGTCTCGAGCGCTGGTCGCTATGTGCAGATCGTGCGCGACACCGCAATCCTGCGCCGGTTGATCAAGGGCGCCGCCGACATCGCCGAGATCGGTTTCTCGTCGCCGGCCGATGTGAGCATCGCGATCGATCAGGCCGAGCAGATCATCTTCGACATCGGCGAGGACCAGGTGGCCGACAGTCTCCAGAAACTGGAGAACCTGACGGTGAAGGTGGCCAACATCCTCGAGGCGCGCTACGACGCGGGCTCGGCGATCACCGGTCTCGCGACCGGATACAAGCAACTCGATCAGCTGCTCTCGGGTCTCCAGCCCGGGACATTGAACATCGTCGGTGCCCGCCCCGCGATGGGAAAGAGCGCCTTCGCACTCGGGATGGCGGTCAACGCCGCCAAGACGACGAACCGTCCGGTGCTCTTCTTCTCGCTCGAGATGTCGGCGACAGAGTTGACCCAACGCGTGCTCTCGGCCGAGGCACAAGTCGACTCGGACCGGCTGCGCTCGGGGCAGCTGCAGGAGGCCGACTGGCAGAAGATCGCCCGAGCGATCAACCGGCTCGACATCCCCCTGTACATCGACGACATGCCGCAGGTGACGGTGATGCAGATCCGCCAGAAGATCCGCCGCATCGCCGTCTCGGACCGGATGCCCTCGATGGTGGTGATCGACTACCTGCAGCTGATGGGCAGCAACGACGCAGAGACCCGCCAGTTGGCGGTCTCGGACATCAGCCGCGGTTTGAAGTTGCTCGCGCGCGAATTCGGGATCCCCGTGGTGGCGCTCAGCCAGTTGAGCCGCGGTGTCGAGCAGCGACAGGACAAGAGGCCGCTGATGTCGGACCTGCGCGAGTCGGGCGCGCTCGAGCAGGACGCCGACGTGGTCATGTTCCTGCACCGCGACGAGGCAACCGGAACCGATGTGCGTCCGAGCGACAGGGGTTTCGCCGACGTGATCGTGGCCAAGCACCGGTCAGGTCCGACCGACTCGTTCAGGTTGCTTTTCGTGAAGCCCTACACGATGTTCGCCGACGCCGCCGACTGACCCTGCAGGGTCGGCACGCACCGCACTGCGCGGTGCCGGTATTCGGGCTGCCGGTGGTCAGGCAGTGGACGGATGGATGGTGATCTTTGCGTCTTTGTCCATCGGGGGACGCTCTTGGTGCAGCAGGCGCACGGCGTCGGCTTTTTCCTCGTCGGTGAAGGGACGGATGTCGTGGCAGAACTCGACGGTGTTCCCGTCGGGGTCCTGGGTGTAGATGCTCACGCAGAACTCGTGGTCGACTTCTGCGACGGTGTGTCCGAGAGAGCACCAGACCTTGCGACGCTCGTCGAGGAACTCGCGCGTGGGGGCGTCGTAGGCGAAGTGGTTGACCCAACCCGGCAGACCGGCCGTGCGGTTGAGGTTGGTGGGGTACCCCTCGGCCCATTGGGCGTCGTGGAGATCCCAGAACGCGATCATGCCCTCGGACCCGGTGTCGTAGAAGACATGGCGCGACCAACCCTCGGGCGAGCCGGGGATCGGCGCGACGACGGTCTTGACGAGATCGAAGCCCATGCCCTCGGTGTAGAAGCGGTGGGTGGCCTCGATGTCTCGGGCTGCCAGTGCCACGTGGTGGAACGCCATGTCGGCAGTCTGCCACCGCGCACGACGAATTGCGAGAGGTTCCTGGCCGCTCAGCGATTGCCCGGGGTCATGTAGAACCACACGGGGAACTTCGCACCTGCATCACGGATCGCTGCGCGCGCTGCGAGCATGGTTCGTCCGGCTTCGGTCCGCTCGAAGAACCAGTCCTCCATCGCCCGACCACCGGGAACAGGTCCGTCGACCAACTCGAGTGCGGCCTCCTCGTAATACGTGCGGATGTCGTGGCAGAGAGCTGTGGTGTTGCCACCAGGGATGCCGACCGTGGTCCAGTCCTCACCGTTGGCAATCTTGTGCAGCATCTCCAACGCATCGGGCACACCGGCAGCATCCACCGAGCGGCCCACGTGTGTGAATCCGCGTCGCGTGACCGCGCGGTCGTGGGCCCTTTGCAGCCCCTTCGCCTCGTCGACGCATGGAGCAAGTCCGGCGTCGAAACGGGGCGGGAGAGCACATGACACCGCCTCGGTGTCTGCTTCGATCACCTCGGGATGATCGACGAGCACCGGGCCCGCCGTCTCGGAGAGCAGGGCGAATGCCCGCGCGATCACATCATGCTGGAACTCGGGGTCGTTCGGTTTACCGAGTGGCCTGCCGAGCGGAAACTCACAGTGGAGCGCACGCGGCGGCGCGGTCTTGACCGCCATCTCACGGACCGACGACAGGACCACCGTCGCGATTCCTGCTGCCTCGAAGATATGCGCGAGCACACTCACGGTGCGCGTACAAAGAGGTCAAACCGGTGTGAGCAACACCACGTCGACACCGTCTTCGCGCAACATCGCCGCTGCGCGCGGGCCCGAGTCGTGACGGATGGTGGCGACGTCGTCGGGTTGGTTGCCCGCGAACGAGAGATGGCGTGCGGCGACCGAACCGATCACGCCACGCGCGGCGAGTTCCTCGAGTCGGTCGATCGGATAGACGACGTTCAAGTCGAGCTTCACTCCGACGTGGTCGAAATTCGGGCTCCAGTGACCCAAGATCAGATCACGGCGGTCCGCGGCGATGGCGCGAAAGCTCGTGTCTCCGGCAGTGAAACCCTGGTCATCTGCCGAATACAGCGCTGCCGAGGTGACAATCGCGACTCGCGAGTCGGCGAGTGGCCGGGGAGTCACGAAGGCGGGATTGTCGAAGATGGGTCCTGGCAGAGAGGCCGAGTGCGCCCGCATCATCTGGTCACCGTTCATCGCTGGCCTTTCCTCCCAACGCAACATAGTCCGACCAGGTCTCGGCCCGGTCGTCGGCTGAGCCGACGGGTTGTTGGTCGTCGGCTCAGCCGACGACCGGGGCGGCGCGACCGGTGGAGGATTCCTCGTGGTACTCGTCGTCGACGTTGATGCTCCAGACGTCGTGGGTGGTGCCCCCGGCGATGTTCTCGGCCGCCAGCATCGCCGTCAGCATGGAGTGGTCCTGATTGTTGTACCGGTGCATGCCGTTGCGGCCCACGGGGTGGATGTTGGGCACCTCGCGGGCGAGCCAGTGCCGGATCGTGTCGACATTGGCGGCGTAGTCGCGGTCGTAGACGGGGTATGCGCGGGGCATGCGCACGACATAGCCCGCCTCGATGGCAGTCGAGGACGGGAACAACCCGAGTGCCCGCAGCTCGGCAGTCGCGAGTTCGACCAGTGATCCGTCATTGGAGGTCCACAAGTCGTCCCCCTCGGTGACGAAGTACTCGAGGCCGAGACACGTGCGGCCCTCCTTCACGAGATACGGCGACCATGAGCCGTAGTTCTGGATCCGTCCGACCCTGACCTCGGGTGAGTGGATGTAGATCCAGTTGTCCGGGAAGGCGGCGGCCTCGGGGACCACGAGTGCCACCGTGAGGAAGTCGCGGTGCCTGAGCGCGCGCGCAGCCCCCCGCACGGATTCCGGTGCGGGAGGATCGAGAGCGAGCACCAGATCGCCGATCGGCATCGACGACACCACCGCATCACAGTCGTGGGCGTCCGACTCCGTGACCACGCGGGTCGCACGGGTGCCGGAGCGCTCGATGCGGGTCACACCCCGACCGAGTCGGAGGTCCGCGCCGGCCGCACGCACGTGGTCCGCGCACCGCTCCCACATCATCCCCGGTCCGAACTTCGGGTACTGGAACTGCTCGATCAACGAGGTGATATCGGTCTGGTTGCGCCGCGGCATGAGCGCATTCATGATCGCCTTGCCGAGAGAGAGGCTCTTGATGCGCTGGGCTGCCCAGTCGGCCTGGATCTGCGTGGCGGGGACGCCCCACACCTTCTCGGTGTAGGTCTTGAAGAAGATGCGGTAGAGCCGCCATCCGAACCGGGCCGCGACCCAACCCTCGAACGTGGTCTGGTCGCGGGGTGGTCTGATCCGCACCCAGAGGTACGACAGCACGCACATGAGCGACGTGCCGACGCCGAGCCCGAAGAGGGCGTTGGTGGCGCGAAGCGGGTAATCAAAGAACCTCCCGCGGTAGTGGATGCGCGACATCCGGGGGCGCATGAGGAAGTCTTCGGGGCCGAGGATCTCGTGCCACGCTCGTTCGACCTCGGGCACTTTGGTGAAGAAGCGGTGGCCACCGATGTCGAAGCGCCATCCCTCGCGCTCGACCGTGCGGGAGATTCCCCCGACGACATCGTCGGCCTCGAGGATCGTCACCGATGTCGTCGGGTGGGACACGAGCGAGCGGGCCGCAGTGAGCCCCGCCGGCCCGGCGCCGATGACGACCACGTGTCTGGTGGAGGGTTCAGTGTCGGTCACGGGCATCGATTCGGAAACTGCGACCGCGACGGCCTCATGTGCCGATGTCGGGCGCGGAAGTTCGGCACCCAAGGATGGCACTTCTCCGGTGGCTCCACCATGTCGGTCGTAGCATCGGGATGCATGTTCCTCGGTGACGACATCCTCGCGTGGCTGGTGTTGGCCCTCGGCGGGGCACTTGCTGCGGGGAATCTCCTGGCGCTGGTGCGGCCCCCGACCTCGGGTCGGGGGGACTCCGATCTCGAGAGAGCCCCGCTCGTGCGCACGCTCGGCATGGGGTTGGTCGGCCTGGTGGCCGCCGTCTGGGCGATTGCGTCCCTTCTCGGGGGCTAATGTCCCACTGACGGGCGACTCCGTGCCGCCCGCAGGGAGGCAGTGCCGTGGCATTCGTGCAGTGCAGTGGTCTGTGCAAGACCTACACCGTCGGAGACGAGGAGGTGAGAGCCCTCGACAATGTCTCGCTGACCGTCGAGAAGGGTGACTTCATCGCCATCTGCGGTCCATCGGGTTCGGGCAAGTCGACGCTGGCCAATGTGATCGGCGGTCTCGATCAACCCGATTCGGGCAGTGTCGTGGTCGACGGAGTCGACCTCGCCGAGGCCAAGGACAAGGAACTGTCGGCCTACAGGAACAGGAACATCGGCTTCGTCTTCCAGTCGTTCAACCTCCAGGCCCACGAGACGGCACTCGAGAACGTCATCTCACCGCTGGTCATCGGTGGCGTGGGCAAGAAGAAGGATCGGCGCGAGAAGGGCATGCGTGCGCTCGAGAGAGTGGGGCTCGGGGATCGAGCCGGTCACAAGCCGACGCAGTTGTCCGGTGGTCAGCGTCAGCGCGTCGCCATCGCCCGTGCCCTCGTGAACGAACCGGCACTGATCATCGCCGATGAACCGACGGGCAACCTCGACTCGAGTCGGGGGACCGATGTGATAAACGAGCTCGAGCGCTTGAACCGCGAGGGGATCACGCTCGTCATCATCACCCACGATCAATCAGTGGCCGCGCGAGCGAAGCGGGTTCTCACGATCAAGGATGGCAAGATCACCGAGACGAGGGGCCAGGCATGAAGTTCCGCGATCAATTCCGGACGGGATGGCGCAACCTCAGCCGCCAGAAGTTGCGCACCACCCTCACGATCTTTGCGATCGTCATCGGTGCGGTGAGCGTGACGGTGATGCTCTCGCTCGTGACGAGCGCACGGGGATTCCTGATGTCGTCGTTCGAGAAGACCGGCGAGGACAAGCGGATCATCGTGACTCCGATGTCCGGGCTCGACTACGGCGAGGCCCGCTGGCAGACATGGGCCGATGGCAGTGGCAAGAAGATCGACGCATCGGCCGTGGAACTCGTCGCTTCCGTGCCCGGCGTCGCATCGGTGACACCGATTGTCGGCGCCAGCTACTTCGAATCCGCCCGCTCGGATGCGGCGGAGGTCTCGGTCAGCAATTCCTTCATCATCGGGTACGAGCCGAACGGCACCGTGAAGCGCGAGATCATCGCCGGGCGGGCCCTCGAGGCAGGGGACGACTCGGGCGGCATTCTGGTGTCCCGTTCATTGGCTGCCGAGTTGGGTTTCGCCGGCGATCCCGCCGACATCGTGGGGACGTCCATCACACTGTCGCCCCGAAAGGACATGGGCGAGATGATGCCGGAGGCGAAGGCCACGGTGCAGGGTGTGATGTTCTCAGACGGTGACGGCATCGACATGACCCTCGCGTTCGCCAAGGCGCTGATGCCAGCGTTCGAGAGGTGCGAGGGCGGGGAGAACAACACCCAGCCCGTGTGCACGAAGGAGAGCGATCTCGACAGGAACGGGTATCCGGCGATCTACGTGAGCGCCGAGTTGAAGGAGCACTCCGCGGCGGTGGCGGCAGAGATCGTCAAGTCGGGATGGGGGGCAGCAGCTGGGCAGGAGGAGATCGACTCCCAGTCCCAGGTCTTCACCATCATCGGTGCGGTCCTCGGTGGGATCGGTGCGATCGCCCTGCTCGTGGCCGCCATTGGCGTCATCAACACGATGGTCATGGCAACCCTCGAGCGAACGCGTGAGATCGGCATCATGCGCGCCGTCGGGGCGACTAAGAAGACGGTTCGTCGCCTCTTCACGGTCGAGGCTGGAGTTCTCGGCTTCATGGGAGGAGTCTTCGGAGTGGCCCTCTCGTTCGGAGTGGCCGTCTTGGTGAACAGCGTCCTCAACCAGCAGTTGGAGGAGAGCGGGATCAGTGACCGCAACATCGTGAGTGTCCCGCCGA
>Ga0172376_10007616_pt1 | contig 11509 bp, 6 predicted proteins | sample Lak35m_FD_121114 | JGI IMG/M metagenome (GOLD analysis project Ga0172376, IMG submission 121114) | Freshwater microbial communities from Kabuno Bay, South-Kivu, Congo - kab_092012_35m | ecosystem: Environmental > Aquatic > Freshwater > Lake | place: Democratic Republic of the Congo: South-Kivu...
CGTTGTGGGTGGCACCGCGGCCCGGTGTGGGCTCGGTTGCCGCCTTCAGTTATGAAGGCTTCTTGATGCTGAAATCAGAATAGAACAGGGGTGTTATGGGGTAGTCAGGCGCAAACGGGTCCTCGCTCTAGCGTCCGGGCAACCTCGCCATGATCCGCGCGTCACTGTCATGCTCCATGAACGTGATAATGGAGAAGCCGAGCCGACGGAGGTGGTCGGCCTTGCGTCGGTCGCGCCGCCGGTTATTGGCTATCTTCTGTCGCCACCACTGGCGATTCCGCTTCGGTTCGACGTAGCAGCGCGGGCAGCCGTGCCAGAAGCATCCATGCACGAAGATGGCGATCCCATGGTCGGGGAGCACGAGGTCGGGCTTGCCGGGGAGGTCAGCCGTCCGCGACGTGTGCCGGATACCTATCTGTCGCGCGATTTTTCGCACCCGAAGCTCGGGCCCAGTTCCTTTCCTCGCAACTCGTCGCATCCGCGCTGACACTTCGGCAGTCGGCTTAAGCGGTTGTTGATTGTGGGGCACGAAATCACAGTAAGAGCCGAGAGGCGATGATTACGAACTTGTCAAGCATCGTGTCTCCTGGGGCAGCCAGAACTACCGGATTCGCTCGAAAACGAGGCCTACGTGGTGATGCTTCTGCACTTGGGACAACGCGTCATGAGCGCATAGTTTCCCACGGGCCATCGCAAGGTAGCTCCAGAGATTCAGTCAGTCGACTCAAGCCCTTTATCGATCTCCACTAACAGGGGCGCATTGTCGCTCATCCCGTGAGTACCTGGGAAGTCGTCGATTCTCCCTTTCGCACGGTACCTTTCGGGCCAAAGCCTTGCTCATGTAGCGATAGCTCACGAAGAGGGGGGTACGTCACGATTGCTTGGAGTTAACCAATGGCGACCCCCTGAGATGTTGTGGGGTCAGAAGGCAAACGTTTTAAAGCGCTGCAAAAGACTCGCATCAGCCAGGATGTTTCGCCCGATATGGTCTTGAACACCACCGCGAAAGACACCCTGAAAATTTCTTCCCAGAAACTCTGAGATTGAATCTGCAACTCCAGCCTTACTTGGGTGTCCCCAGTAATTGCCGCCACTCAAGCCTCGAACTCTAACTACTGCGGTGGTGTTGGTTTTGAAGTTTTTCACCCCACCGGTGTTGGTTGGAACAGTCATAAAAGCGTAAGAAAAGTTTTGAAAGCTGTGAGGCGAAAATCCACCCTCACCCACAGCAACGGTGGGTAAGCGCAGATTCTGGGCGTTGTAGACGATGTCCCAGAGCATCGGCGCCTGAGCATTGTCATTCCAGTTGGTCTTGCTTTGAATAACGGTGAGATTGCAAGACTTTGTTGCAGTCCTCATGGCGTTATCAACTTCGTCTCGACCCGGAGTGTCTTTCAAATTTCCTGTTGGTAGCGAGAAGGCCACCAAATCAGCCTCTTTGTTTGTGGCCACACCGAGCACCTTTACGGTGAGGGCTTCTTGAATTACTCGGGGCATCAGCTTTTTGGTGGGCCTCATTACCACTGCATCGGATCCGAACAGGATCATGTTGAGATACCAACAGATCAGAATCTCCCACATATTTCCTGCTCGCGAGAGGTCAGACTGGCTTCGAGTCCACTCCTCGCTCTGAAAGACTCGTGCAAGATGGTCGCCAATTTGGAAGATCTCTGTTGGGCTCGGCGAACTACCCAGCAGGTCCACGACCCCAGTCTGAAACTTGGGCCATGTCTTGGTCACCGCAGGCAACGTTGTCAGCTCATGAAGTGCAGCTAGGCGGTATTGGTCGAGTGGTTTCATCTGTGCCAGAGCCCAAAGACTTCAGGCGGAGGCTACACGTTAACTGCGTCACTACTGAGAGTTAACATCTTGAGGTGCCCTCAGGTTCAACTCGAAGCTCTAGGTCGGGTACACAGTTTAACTTCATTGACCTCTTTGCTGGCATTGGGGGAATGAGAATCGCGTTTGAAGGTGCTGGAGGTCGATGTGTCTTCAGCTCGGAGTGGGACAAGTATGCCCAGCGCACCTATGAGCACAATTTCGGTGATCACCCCAAGGGAGATATCACAAAAATTGAGGCCAACGAGATTCCTGACTTTGATGTGTTGCTAGCAGGTTTTCCATGTCAGCCGTTCAGTTCTATTGGCCGCCGTGAGGGCTTCGAGCACCCCACCCAGGGCACACTGTTCCACGATATTGTCAGGGTGATCGCCGCTAAAGAACCCAAAGCGTTCCTTCTTGAGAACGTTGAAGGTTTGGAAAATCATGACAGTGGAAGAACAATTCAAGTTATCGATGAGACGCTGAAAGCCTTGGGCTATGAGATAGAGCGACGTGTGCTCGATGCTGCTAATTATGGGGTACCGCAGCACCGTCGCCGAACCTACATCGTGGGATTCCGCAACGACCTTGTTGCAAACCTGTTTCCAATGGCTTGGCCAAAGCCCTCACGTATTCGTCGGGGTATCGGTGAGTTTGTGGAAAAGGGTGTCAAGGGGTACTCAATATCCAAACATCTTCAAAACGTCTACATTTTCAAAAAGAATGACGGTAGGCCCGAGATTATTGATCGGAAGTCCACTGAGCCGGTCAAGACACTTTGCGCTTCGTATCACAAGATTCAGCGGTTAACCGGTACTTTCGTCCGTGATGGTGAGACAGGTTTGAGACTCCTGACTGAAAAGGAGTGTAAAGCGATCATGGGTTTCCCGGCATGGTTCAAGATTCCAGAGAATGTCTCGAGAACACAGATGTATCGTCAGTTTGGGAACTCTGTTGCAGTTCCGGTGGTGAGACGAATCGCGATAGCCATGACCGAGTGTCTTATGGTCGCGCATACGCCCAGTCGTGCGGTCGCGGCCCGAAGTAATCGACCAGTTGCTCGACGCAAGTCGGTTGCGTGAGACTTCGTCGTGCCGAAATCCCGTAGTGGGTGACCTCCAGACGGCATCGGTAACCACTCGGGTCGACGACTCCCAGATCGGCACAGTTCTGGTCGACACCCAAGCGACTAACTCCTCTGGAGTTTGCCTCGGTGAGGTTCGCTCACGGAAGCAAAGGCATCTCAGTTTCGGTCGTATTGGGCTGGTCCGAGCGATTAGAACTTCTCAGCGGTCCGATTGGAAGTTTCACTAGATCATGCCATCGAGTTGGCAGAGTTGGATTTGGTGGGCAACTAGCACAAAGTCTCGTTACAGGCCACGAACAAATCCCTCACGATGCCTCAAAGTGGGCATGGATGAAAAGGGCTCGACTGTTCGTATCGAATAATACGATTGAGTGCTTGACTGATTTGTGCCACAATTGCGCCCCAATTGAGCTACAGAGTAGTTTCGGAGAAGCATGAGCTTACGAGATCAGTACTCGAACGAGTTGTCGAAACTGATGGCATTTGGTCCTGGCGGCGCATTTGTGGCAGATGCCCCGAAAGCTCAGCCACCACCAGTCAACGGGCTGCCCGTTGGGGGAGTCTCTGAGGCGGTTGCGTGGTTTCTCGAAGGTCTGCGCGACAATCTCACAGTCAGGATCCTGTTTCTCGTAGGAGCCCCAGGGAACGGTAAGTCTTTCTGGTCGAGGGAAGTTGCGAAAAGAGCTGTTGGAGTCGGCCTCATAGACGGATCTCAGGATCGACGGGACATACAGATGCGAAAGCACCAGTTTCTTGACACGAACAATCAGTGCCAATTCGAACTCGTCAATGATGCAACGATGCCGTCGATCAGTGGTGACTCAACACCGACGATTAATGATCTGGCGACGGCGATTCAAAATGATCGACCGTTGCTGGTGAATATCAACCGTGGAGTGTTTTACGAGGAACTTGTAGGGTTCAAGTCTGACTTGGCCGAACCAGACCAAATTCTGGCGGCGACAATTATGGAGTCACTGAGGAGCGGCAAGAATCCAGAGTTGAGCCCCGCTTTGGGCAGGTTGACAATACGAGACTCTGAGACCAATCCACACGAACCACTCCGGGCTTTGCGTATTGATCGGATTGATCGAAAGTCGATTCTGGTGCTCGCCGTGCAGATGGATCTTCACTCAATACTGGCAGCATGCTCGAAGTACAAACCTGACGTCGGGTTTTTTGGTACACCGGTGTCGGATAGTGCTGCGCCTGGGTACCGACTCTTGCAGCCATTTTCCGCTGAGTTTCGCGATCGGCAGTATTGGCGACAGACACCAGCCGGCCTAATGTTCGATCTCGAGATCCAGCGCTTGGCGATCGGAGCGACGACAGAACTCAGCGACTTAAACCCCATTCGTTCGAATCTTGAACTTCTAACACAAACTGAGTTCTATTGTGGTGCGCTGGCGTCGCTGCGTAACGCTGAGATCGTGTCTTCACGACATTTTGCGTTTCGGCACATGTGGACTGCAACGTTTTATCTGATCTTGGGAGATCTCCGCCAGCTCCAAGGCGCCTCTGCTCGGGAAGTGTTGGAGGCTGTTGATGCTCGCGCATCTCGACTGATGTCTGAAGAAGATCCGATTCAGCGTCTGTGGGAGATGGTGGATCTGGCGCAGTTGCGTAGTCACCAGGCTCTCTACGGAGCCAACTGGTCACACTCCCTTGCAGAGAATCCAATTCGCCAAAAACAATTGGACTCCGTTGGAATCTTGGGCTCGGTTCGAGATGTAATGAAAATGGCAGACCCTGTCATCGACAACTACAAGTTAGTGCAAATAGCTGATCAGCCCGTCGAGTGGGGCCAAGGCGTTCGGAACGCATTTCTCAATGCATTGACCGACACCGATGCATCGTCAATCGTCGAGTCAGCGTTTCGTGCATGCCACGGGCACGAGTCAGAGCTTCGTCTAGTTTCACCTTTTGACAGAGAGCTGGACCGATGTGTGCTCACAGTACTGCGTGCGGACCAGGGCGAGAGTCCGCTGCTCTCGAGAGATGTAAGAGACGCCCTTATCGCGTGGTACGGCGACTATGTCACACGAATGATCGCGTTATCGATAGGTGCGACAGCATGGTCTCGTGAGATCGACGAATTTGTACGCACTTGGCGACACGCGACCAATAACGAAGAGCTTCCTGACAAGATGTTTGAGAAACTGTTGTCGTACGTCCTTCCGTGCTTTGAGGATGCCGTGTCAGGTAATCAGAGACGACTGGTGACTCTTCTCCGCTCACGCACCGAGCCAATTCGGGTACTAGAAGGTGAGCAAATGCTTGCTTACGAGTTACCTCGTCAACTCTTGATTCGAGCAAGAGTGCGAGGCGATCGATTAGTTGCAGAATTGTTTGATGCCAATCAAAGACATCAAAGTGCTGTCACCGCAGGCCTGTTCTCTGTAGAGATCGATGCGAGAATAATTAGGGAATTGAATGTTCATGCCCACTCAAGCGACTCCTGTTCTGACGTGAGCGACTCAATTCGTCCGCTCGTGGAGCGATACAGAGCGCTCTCAACAACCAAGCTTCAGCAGTGGCGTTTGGTGACGAGGAACGGCGTCGAGACCATATGACTTCGAAGCCTCAAACTCATCTTCTGGTTCCACCCTTCACCAGCCTCTACAACTCTCCAATCCCGGAACTGTGGCTCGCCGCGTTGTTGCGGCGACCCATCATTGGCGACACACCGATTTACGACCTTAGACCGTTGGTGTATGAGATGGTAGGAGTCGTTAAGGATGTGAAGATTAAAGGAGAGCCTCGAGCAACTCGGCAGACTCGTGCAGATGGCGGCCAGAACGGACTTCCAATGCAGGCATGGTGTGACGAGGTGCGTTCACAGTTCGTGCAGCGCGGAATAGAAGTGCCGCAACCAGAAGCATTTGCTGCCGCGATCGCGGATGAACTTCTCACTAGAACCGAGTCGTCGACGCCGAGAAGACCTGTCAAGGCAGCTATCCCTGTGACTCCTATAACCGCAGTAATGCAAAATCAAAACGGCGTGCTGGGCGCTGCCAACGAGAATGACTATGGCGACGCCGTCGAACGAATCTACGCAATCGGACGTCATTTGAGTGGGGATCCGAGAGATGACGGTGCCGGTAGGCGCTTGCAAGACGCGCTCGTTGCGAGGATGGCAGTTGATTCCCGAATGAGGGCCGTTGATGCTGCGCAGATCGCTGCTCTTTCGAGTGCGCTCGGTGTAGCCGTGACCGATGTTCAATATGACCAGTCAGTGGGACAAGTTCACTTCAATGACTCCACTGCTTCGCGTAGCTTCGCTCCCCTAGATCACGATCAGCTGTTAGTGGTCGAAGAGTTGGGACGATCGGGTGGCTCGACTTGCTTCGTCTGGTTCTACGAGTCGTGGAAGAAGTTGACAGACCCCACCTGGAGCCGTGTGGTTCCTCATCGTCGGTGGATCGACTGGTTGGTTGCGGTGACCAGATTGGCTATTGGCTCGGCATATTTGTTCCGAGAACAGTGGGTGATTCGTGCATCGCGACTTGTTTTGGACAACTCAGTAAACGAACTTGAAATCGGAGCCCGACTTGCCTCTGAGTGTGCAACGCAGCCACTCATTCAGTGGGTTGATAGATCTCAGAACTCGCTAGCGCAACGCGATGTGTACCCAGAACTGCGAAGCGTCATACGAACCGGAGAGTCGTTGAGGCAGCTGTTTCGCGATGAGCCCTTCAACTCGGCGCTAGGCAGCGAGATTACGGTTGAGAGACTGCAACATGTCGTGCGACAAGACCAAAAGTTGAGTGAAGAGCTCCTGAAGACGTGTACATCGCCAAAACTTGATCTTCGAAACGGTGCGGCGAAAACCGTCTACTACACAGTTAGGGACGCCCTAGTTGATCGCACCGGCACGGAAGCCATGACGAGTCGAAGCTCTGAAGACTTTTATGCACTTATGCATACACATAAGAACATCACGTTCATTGATCCGTCGAGTGAAGTTGTGGCATTGCTCGCGACTCTTGCATGTTGCGAGCCGAACGGTACGACAAGCCTCGGTGATGTAAGACGCCAGTTTCAGAAGGTGGGTTTGCAACCATCGCAAACCGAAGTCAGATTTCTCCTGGAGCGTGCAGGCTTGTGTAGGGCGGAGGCTGATGCATCACTTGGGGTGACTGTGTCATCGGCACTGAGAGTCGAGACCCTGTTGTGAGTCAGACAACATTTTTTGGGCTGATCGGTAAGTCAATGGTCGAGTTCGCGCCCGAGCTCAAGCAGATAGTTATTGACAGCGGGCTCTCTGGGGCGATCCGAGAAATCGTAAGCGGCGCCAATTCTGCTGCACTAGATGCGGGGATCGTTAACACTGCCATCCTCGGTATGAATGATGCCGCAGGGCCAGCGGCACCCTTTGCGATCGCCGTAGTCGAGAAAGCCGAGCTTCTCACACTGACGAAACAGGGCAACTCGGGTCTTTACTGTGATAAGGCACATCTGTTTTGGGCAGTTAGCAGAGACGAGGAAAGGGCACTTCTTCCCTTTCGAATCCACAAACGACTGATTGTCGCACCCAACGTGTTGGAGCAAGCTTCAAACAATGAGTCCTACATCGGCGTCATGAACATGACGAGCGTGCTTGCCGCAACGCCAATCGACAGTTTGACCGTGACACATGACCATCTCTCTCAGGTGATAGCACACGAGATTCTTGGATCGTTGCCGGAAACGGGGCGAACAACGGAGTTTCGTGAACGCCTTCGCTACGTCATGAGAGTGATGGCAGACGGCTATAAGGCTCTTCCGAGAGCGGTTCGATTGAGTCAGGGCGGTCTCTACCTCAGACACCTCGAGCTCGCCTATGAGCGACTTCGATTCATAGCGGCGAATCAGCCAGATCGGAACCTGGCGGTCGAGCATCTTGCCGATTCAGTTTTCCCCTCTTTCTCACTGCCCACTCCCAACAATGGGTCGTACTTTGATCATGATGATGACTTCGAGGCAAGTGGAGAAGGTGTAGGCGCGCAGATTGCCGCGACCATTCAAAGGCATTGGGGAGGCACTCAAGAGATCTTGCGATCGATCGGGCACATCCAGCTCGCACGTGCAGTCGAAAGCCATCCGAATCCAGCGCCTTCGGTTGAGCTCTTGAATTGGACATGGCGAACATACAACCAACAGCGAGATGCTGATGCTCACGGCAGTCCTCTACTCGCTTGGCATCACTTCAATGACGGTAAATCGAATCGGAATCTGGCATTTGTTTCAAGATCCGCACCCGATGGCCTGAGCGAGCTTGAGTTCTTCTTTCCGGAACCCGATGCGGTTCAGCTTGACGGTGTCTGGTCGGATGGCTCGCCGCTTGTCGACAAGATATTGAGTTCCAAGATCGTGATTGCCCCTAGCCAGGCCACGGTAGGCAAGACTTTGAGTTTCAGGTCACCAGAGATGACGTTTCGCGTGCCGGTCGTTCCCACAGTCATGTTTAGTCAGGCGCAGTTGAATGGCATCAATCTGAAGTTTGAGCAGGACGCGCCACTTCATTTTGAAGTTACGTCACGAATCCACAACATTGCAGAACAGCGAGTTGAGATCAGCGGACGAGTGACAACCACGTGCGAGCCGCGGGGATCCGCCTACCTATACGAGCCAGGTGTGTATTCCTTATTAGTCGAACACCCTCCAAGTCTGTTCCAAGATGTGATTCCGACACTGGAACGGCACGTAATCATGCTCCCACCAGCAGGAAGTGGATATCTGGTCGGTAGAGGATTAACTTACCGAGGCCCAACTCAGTTTGACGCTGGTGCCTCACCAACTGATCAAGACACTGATTACGAGTGGGCGTTGCCTGATGGCGAAGAAGTCAACATCATCGCCTGGAGCAGTTCCTCGCCTGCCGCAATTGAAGTGATCGATGGGTCTGTGCGCAGCCTCCCGATTGAGGGCGCGAAGCATGTAATTCGATGGGTAGGCACATTGCAGGCGGAAGGCATTGACATTGAGCTTGTTCAACGAGGAGTGTGAGTGGTGAGCATTGATGTCGCTCTAAAGATTGCAGTCGTCGACAACGAACCTGTTTCCCTGGGCGAGAAGACCCCAATACATGCGGCGCTTAAACAGAGGGAAGTTGACCCACTATGGCCCAAGGTCGATGGGAGTTATGACATCCGAGGACTACTCGAACAATTTTTCTATGAGAAACGTGTACTTGCTGACTTCAATAACTCAGACCTTGGCCATATCCTGCTCCCCGAGTGCGGCCGAGGGTCGATTCATGATCTGCAACTGAATGGCGGAACGTGGTTGAGCTCGGCAGAGATCGATGGACAGACTCATGCGGCGATCGGAAGTGTGGAGCAGGAGCTCTTTGCTTCGCCTCAGTGGTTGGTATTCCAGAAGTCTTTTGATTCTTTGGGTCTTTACGAAATTATTCGAAGTACTCAAGAAGTCAAGAATGGGCAGCCATGGATTTCGAAGATTGCGATCGACGAGGTCTTAAAATCAATCAAAGGTGATTCATGGGAATCATCCTTAATCGATTACCTGACTGCTTACCGAGAACTGATCTTGTTTGCGGATCAGTCATGCAGTCAGTTCACTCGGTTTGTTGCGAGGTTTCCATTCTCGGCGTCGATCTGGAACCTAGAAGTCCAGGCTCGGTTTGTTGGGCTGCTCTTAAGTCCATTTCATCCAGTGCGCTTGGCATGGCTTACATCCGCTCTTGACACGCTCCGTATGTCGACACTGCCACGCTCCGTAAATGAGCTGCTGATGAGTGTTGTGTCGGGCTGGCAGTTTCCGACCTCGTCAATCACTCCGATGGGTGGCGGAACAACAATGGCCCAACCTATTGACGACGGGGAGGATGCTTTGTTCGTCGGCTGGTCGCTCTTGGTTCCGGTGAGCAATGAGGCTCCTCATGTGGTTGCTGTTCCACAGAGCGCACTGTGCGAACAGCTTCCAGCGACGTCGTCAAGTGGCCTTACCGCGTCAGCGGCAGAAGAGGCGGTCGAGAAGTTCTTCGGACTCAATCCATTTGTGTCGACCGTAGTCGCAGATTTGGCTGCGACTCGTCCAGTGTCGCGGCTCGCGTCGGTTGATAATGGGATGATTCGAGCCCTGCGCGAGTGGCGAAAGCGAAGAAAGATGGTGGGCCTTTCTGACGGCGGAATTCGAGTACTTGATTCAGTCAACAGAATCGGGAGCACCCCACCAGAGGCCGCAACCTTGGGCAGCTACGAGGGCAATACAGGTGGAGCGTTCTCGTGGACTCGTTACGAGCATCCACAAGGTGTGCAATCAGACCAAATTCAGCCGAATATTCGGATTGTTGAGGACTCGGGAATGTCCTACATCACACTCGACCGAGGACCAGCACTTGGAGCGGTGTCGCCAAACTTCCTGAGGCGCTTCGATGTCGCTGAGTGGGACGCCAGGGTGCGCGCTGTTCGACTCTCGCCTGGAATCGTACTCTCGGATTCTGTCAGTCCAGGTCTCGAGCAGAGTTTTCTAGCGGCACTGCAGACTAGTGAGTCACGAACCGTAAATTTCGGCTCAGATGGTGATCGGTTCGAAGTGCGAGCCGTTCCCAATGGGCCATTACTTGCACGCGCAGACTGGATGATCGCGGGCGATGCCGGAATTCCGCCAGCCGCATTGAGTGAGATGCTGCGTTCGGCTACTGCCGTGGCAGGGCAGATGACTCTTTGGGAGTGGAATGCGCCGATGTTTGGCGCAGTCCACAAGCGAATCGCGACCCAAGTCGGGCAGCGACCGTACGTGGTAGTTGCGGAGACTAATCCGTTGTTTTTGGAACGATTGCGAAACCTCGTGCGACTATTGCTGCCCAGTGCATCAGAAGTTCAAGTTGAGGAGATAGTGGACCGAACATTGAGGCGGCTTGGCTCACGTGGAATAGGAGTAAGCGCTCTGTATGCGGACAATACGCTCGGATCTCCTCAAACTGGAGCGATCGGTTTCTGGCTTGCATACGAGCTTCTTGATGTCATACAACATGACGAGTGGGTTGTACTGCAGATCCCACTCGACAAGGTGAGGACGCTGTTTGACAGAGTAGGGAAGGCTGGGCGAGAGCCGAGAGGTGGTCAGCGTGCAGATATCGCTTTGGTGGCGGTTGCGCCAGGACGACTGAGATTGCTGGCAGTCGAAGTTAAGTGCACTGGCATTAAGTCTCCTCATAACGATTTCGCAGATCCGCTCACGGCTTCACCTGACTCGATGCTGGGCAGAGGCCTGAGTCAAGCCGAAGTGGAGCGGGAGCGGTTTGAAGGGTTCATAGCAAAAGTCATGGGAACATCCGCGAATCACGGACGAGCGAACGCTGCGTTACTCCGAACCGCCCTATTGTCCCTCGTCGACATCGGAATCCGTCTCTCCAGCGGATCGGCAACCGACGCCGACATTAGGCATCGGCTTGCTAAGCGCCTGACGGAGATGTCCGACCTCTCGACCGCCCTTGATGTGAAGGTACTTGACCCAATCGTTCTGTCGTTCGAGCGCCACAACAGTGAAAAGAAGGTCCAGTATCAACAGACGCTAGGTGCCAAGAAGATATCGGTGTTTCAGGCAGATCCGGCAGCCCTGGCGACAGAGCTTCAGTCGAATCCCGGGCAGATA
>Ga0172376_10007617_pt1 | contig 11507 bp, 12 predicted proteins | sample Lak35m_FD_121114 | JGI IMG/M metagenome (GOLD analysis project Ga0172376, IMG submission 121114) | Freshwater microbial communities from Kabuno Bay, South-Kivu, Congo - kab_092012_35m | ecosystem: Environmental > Aquatic > Freshwater > Lake | place: Democratic Republic of the Congo: South-Kivu...
GACCCCGGCCGCGATGAGGTCCGCGATGATGGCGGCCCCGAGCCCGTCCACGATGGCGCGGTGGATCAGCAGGCATTCCGCCGCGCCGCAGACCTCGGTCCGCCGCGTCTTGGCGTTCAGCACCACCCGGCGCGCCTTGTCGGGGTCGGCGGCGGCATCGACATAGATGTGGCAGATCCCCTCGAGATGGGCGAAGACCGGCACGCGCGCCTCGGCCTGCACGCGGGCAACGAGGCTCTTGCCCCCCCGCGGCACGATCACGTCGATGAGGCCCTGCGCCCCGAGCATCGCGCCCACCGCCGCGCGGTCGGTCACGGGCACGAGCTGGATCGCGGCCTCGGGCAGGCCGGCGGCACGAAGCCCCGCCACCATCGCGCGGTGGATCGCGGCCGATGAGCGCGCGCTTTCCGAGCCCCCGCGCAAGATCACGGCATTGCCCGACCTGAGGCAGAGCGCGCCCGCATCCGCCGTCACGTTCGGCCGGCTTTCATAGATGACGCCGATCACCCCGATCGGGCTGCGCACGCGCCGGATCCTGAGGCCCGAGGGCATCTCCCACGCCGCGATCACGGCACCCACCGGGTCGGGCTGGGCGGCGACGGCGCGCAGGCCCGCCACGATCCCCGCCACGCGGCCCGGATCGAGCCGCAGGCGGTTCAGCATCGCACCCGCGATGCCGCGCGCCTCGGCCGCCGCCATGTCCTCGGCGTTGGCGGCAAGGATCGCGCCCTCGGCCGCCGCGACCGCATCGGCGGCGGCAACCAGCGCGGCCGTCCGCCGCGCGGCCCCCGCCTGCGCGAGCGCCGCCTGCGCCCCCTGCGCGGCGCGGCCCATCCCCTCGATCAGCGCGGTCGCATCGGTCATACCCGCCCCCCCTCAGATCGCCATGTCGTCGCGGTGGATCAGCGCCGCGCGGCCGGCATAGCCGAGGATCCCCTCGATCTCGGCCGAGCGGTGACCGGCGATGGCGCGCGTCTCGGCCGCGGTGTAGCGGATCAGCCCCTTGCCGATCCCCGCCCCGTCGGGCCCCGCGATCGCGACCGGATCGCCACGCCCGAAACTGCCCGTCGCCCGCGTGACCCCCGCGGGCAGGAGCGACTTGCCCGCCGCCAGCGCCGCGACCGCGCCCGCGTCGATCGCGACCTCTCCCTTGGGCTTCATCGCGCCGATCCAGCGCTTGCGCGCGGCCTGCGGATCGCCCTGCGGCAGGAACCAGGTGCAGGGCGCTCCCGCCGCCAGCGCCGCGAGCGGGCGGTCGACCGCGCCCGTCATGATCGCCATCGCGCAGCCCCCCGCCACCGCCGTCTTGGCCGCCATGAGCTTCGTCTTCATCCCGCCCTTCGAGAGGCCCGAGACCGGATCGCCCGCCATCGCCTCGATCTCGGGCGTGATCGCCTCGACCACGTCGAGCCGCCGCGCGCCCGCATCCGTGTGCGGGTTCGCGGTATAGAGCCCGTCCACGTCCGACAGCAGGACAAGCTGGTCCGCCCCGACCGTGACGGCGATCTGCGCCGCCAGACGGTCGTTGTCGCCGAACCGGATCTCGTCGGTCGCGACCGTGTCGTTCTCGTTGACGATGGGCACCGCGCCGAAACCGAGGAGCGTCGCGAGCGTGGCGCGCGCGTTGAGATAGCGCCGCCGGTCCTCGGTATCCTCGAGCGTCACCAGTACCTGCGCGGCGCGGATGCCATGCGGGGCGAGGACCTCCTCATAGGCGCGCGCAAGCCGGATCTGCCCGACCGCCGCCGCCGCCTGCGACTGCTCGAGCGGCAGCGCCCCCTCGGGCAGGCCGAGCACCCCGCGGCCGAGCGCGATCGACCCCGACGAGACGACGATCACATCCGCGCCGCGCCCGCGCGCCTCGGCGATGTCCGCCGCCAGCGCCTCGAGCCAGCCCGCGCGCAAGCCGCGCGCCCGGTCGACGAGCAGCGCCGAGCCGATCTTGATCACGAGCCGCCGCGCGGCGCGGATGTCGGGCCTCAGGGCTGCCATGGGGCCTCCGCGCCGGCCGGGCGGGGCCGGGCCGCGAGGATCTCGGCACGCAGCGCGCGCAGCACTTCGGTCATGCCCCGGCCCGTCGCGGCCGAGATCACATGCACCGCGCGCCCGGCTACCCGCCCGAGCGCCCGCCGCCGGCGCCCCAGCGTCGCCGCATCGACCGCATCGGCCTTCGAGAGCGCGACGAGGCGCGGCTTCTCCGCCAGCCCCCCGCCATAGGCCGCCAGCTCGGCCTCGATCGTGCGATAATCGCGCACGATGCTGCCCGAGGTCGCATCGACGAGATGCAGGAGCACCGCGCAGCGCTCGATATGGCCGAGGAACTGATCGCCCAGCCCCCGCCCCTCGGACGCCCCCTCGATCAGCCCCGGAATGTCGGCCAGCACGAATTCCGCCCCGTCCACCGCCACCACCCCGAGGCCGGGGTGCAGCGTCGTGAAGGGATAATCCGCGATCTTGGGCGTGGCGTTCGTCGTCGCGGCCAGAAAGGTCGACTTGCCCGCATTGGGCAGCCCGACGAGGCCCGCATCCGCGATGAGCTTCAGCCGCAGCCAGAGCGCGCGCTCCACCCCCTCCTGCCCCGGATTGGCGTTGGCGGGGGCGCGGTTGGTCGAGGACTTGAAGCGCAGGTTGCCCCAGCCGCCGTTGCCCCCGCGCGCGAGCATGACCCGCTCGCCCGGGCGCACGAGGTCGGCCACCAGCGTCTCGCCGTCCTCCTCGAGGATCTCGGTGCCCGCGGGCACGCGCAGCACGATGTCATCGCCCGACTTGCCGGTGCGCTGCGCCCCCATCCCGGGCTGGCCGGAGCGGGCGAAGAAATGCTGCTGATAGCGGAAATCGATGAGCGTGTTCAGCCCCTCGACCGCCTCGGCCCAGACCGACCCGCCGTTGCCGCCATCGCCGCCGTCGGGGCCACCGAACTCGATGAACTTCTCGCGCCGGAAACTGACGCAGCCAGACCCGCCCCCGCCCGAGCGGATATGGACCTTGGCGAGGTCGAGGAATTTCATCGCTGTGTCACTCCGGGCAGGGCGCGCCCTGTGCTATCCCTGCTGGGCCGGCGCATCAAGCCCGCGCCGTCACGCCATGCGGCGCAGATAGGTCCAGGTCGCGACACGCGCGTCGCGGGCGACCGAGAATGTCTCGGCGTCGCCCAGATACTCGAACCCCGCGTTGGTCAGCACCCGCGCCGAGGCCGGGTTGTCCTGAAAGACCTCGGCGAAGATCGTCCGCGCCCCGACCGGGTTCTCGGCAATGAGCGCGCGCACGGCGGCCGAGGCGAGGCCCGCGTTCCAGAAGGCCGGCGCGATCCAATAGCCGATTTCCCACTGGCCGCGGTCCATGGGCTTGAGGCCGATCACCCCCAGCACCTCGGCCGAGCCCTGCGCCGAGGCGTCGAGCACCCAGGCGCGCTCGCCCTCGGGGCGGTTGACGCGGGCGATGAAGGCCTCGGTCGCGCCCGGCGGCAGGGGATGGGGAATCGAGCGGGTGTTGCGCGCGACGCGCAGGTCGGCGGTGTAGAGCGCGATCAGCCCCGCGTCCGAGGGGCGCGGCGCGCGCAGCACGAAGCGCGGCAGCGCGAGCGCCGCCGCAGGCAGGGCACCGGGCGCCACGGCGCCGGCAATCGGGATATGCGTCGTCACATTGGCCTCCGGTCAGGGCAATTGCCGGTTTCGGGCGGGGCACCGCCGCGAAGCGCGCGGGGGACCGGCCCTTCGGCCGATCCCCCGCTTACATCGCGAATGTAAAGGTTCGGCTTATTCGGCGGCTTCGGCCTCGGGGCGCACCGAAATGAAGGTGCGGCCGTTCAGGCCCTTTCGGAAGTCGACCTTGCCGGTGACGGTCGCGAAGATCGTGTGGTCGCGGCCCATGCCGACGCCATCGCCCGGAAACCATGTCGTGCCGCGCTGGCGCACGATGATGTTGCCCGGGATCGCCGCCTGACCGCCGTAGAGCTTCACGCCCAGACGCTTGCCGGCCGAATCGCGGCCGTTGCGCGAGGAACCGCCTGCTTTCTTGTGTGCCATCGGATCACTCCTGCGCTGCGGCGGCCTTGCGGACGCGCTTGGGTTTCTCGGCCGGGGCCGGGGTCAGGGCGGGGGCGGCGCCCGGGGCTTCATGCGCGGCGCGGCGGGCGGCGACGGTGCCCGTCGCGGCGGCAACGCCCGTGCCTTCGGCGCCCGAGGCGAGGATGTCGGTCACGCGCACGAGCGTCAGGTGCTGGCGGTGGCCCTTGGTGCGCTGCGAGGAATGCTTGCGGCGGCGCTTGACGAAATGGATGACCTTCTCGCCCTTGATCTGGTCGATGACCTCGGCCTGAACGGCCGCGCCCGCGACGAGCGGCGCGCCGATCACGGGCGCATCGCCCCCGACCATCAGGATATCGTTGAACTGGACCTTCTGCCCAGCTTCGGCTGCAAGCTTCTCGACGCGCAGGACATCGCCCGCCTCGACCCGATACTGCTTGCCGCCGGTCTTGAGGACCGCGAACATGGCAACTTCCCTACCGCTCCGCGCCCTGCGGCCCCGGATGCGTGATCCGGCGTTGGTGCCTTCGGACAGCGCGCCCCCTCGGGGCGACATGACAAGGCCGGTCCGGGCACCCTGCCCGCCGGCCGCGCGCTTATGGGCCAAAGGGCGGGGCCTGTCAACGGGCGGGCGGGCTCAGAGCGGCTCGCCCGAAAGCATGGAGGCGGCCGCATGGCCGATCTCGTAGGAGAGCATCTCGAACAGCGCATCGAACGCGGCAAAGAGCGCGGCGTTGAGGCGCTCGCCCGCGGGGGTTTCGCAGAAGGCGACATAGGCCGCGATCTCGTCGGTGCCGAGCGGGTCGTAGGCGAGGTTCAGGAACGACCAGACCCAGGCCTCGGCCTCGGCGCGCAGCGCCTCTTCCTGCGCCCAGATGTCGGCGAGCATCGCCGCCTCGCCCTCATCCGCCGCGCCGGGCACGCCGCCGCCATCCGAAAGCCCGCGCATGAAGGCGACATTGGCGTTCATCGCGCCCATCACGTTGCGCTCGATCAGGTCGTTGGCGGCGATGAAGCGCCCGATCTGCTCAAGCTCGGGCTCCTGCGCCGCGCGCGCCTCATCGAGCGCGAGGTCGGCGAGATCCTGCACCGCCGGATCGGCGAGCGCCTCACGGGCCGAAAGCTCGAGGTCGACAACCTGCGCGCCGAGATCCGAGGCGAAGAAACCGACCATCGCGTCGATCTCTTCGGGCGGCGCATCCGCGAGCGCGTCGGCAAGCGCGATCGAGAGTTCGGCATGGAGCCGGTCGGCCTCGTGGATCGCGGCGACGATCGCGGCCCAGCGCGCGCCGCCCTGATCTGGAAAGAGGGTCTCTTCGAGATCGGCGCCCTGCGTAACGCCCTCGGCCGAGAGGATCGCCGCCGTCCGCCCCAGAGCGAGCGCGGCTTCGAGCTCTGCGATCGTGCCCGCGCGGAGCGGCAGCGCGCCGCCGAGGGCGCAGCCGAGCAGCAGGACGGGCGCCAAAAGCCCGCGCAGGACGGCGGCGGCGCAAATGGGCAGGTGGCGGGCGCGCGGGGGGGTCATGGCGGAGGCGCTCCTCTGCGCGGCACGGTGCCGCGACAGGCGGGAAGCTAGCGCGCGCCCGCGGCCCTGCCAAGGCGGATGCGAAAACGCTGGAACTCCGCCCGACTTCGTGTCAAGGTTGATATTTGAAAGTTATTTCCCCTTTCAGAAGAGGTCCGAAAGATGCGCCGCGCTGCGTTCGCCTGCCTGCTCTGGCTCTGTGCCGTGCTTCCCCATCCGCTGAAGGCCGATCCGGGCGCCGATCGGACCCCGGCGCGGGTCGCGGATCATCTCGGGGTGATCGTGCATACCCACAACGATTTCCTGGTCGACTCGGGCCGCGACCGCTGGCGCACCGGGGGGGCGACGCTGGTGCAGTTCCTGCGGCTTGGCGGGACCGACGCGGAGCTGCGGCTCAGGGGCGAATTCATCACGCCCTGGAACTCGCTCCAGGCGGGAATCGATCGTCCGCCGGCCGCGATCGCGGGGGCGGGCCTGTTCGTCGGCCGCGATCTGGGCGGGGGCGCGCAACTCCGGGCCGGGGTCGAGATCCTGCAGGTGGGCGCGTCGCTCTTTGCCTTCCAGTCGGCGCTGCACGAATACTTCAACCTGCGCGGCTACAACTATGCCGAGCGCGGCGGCGCGATCGCCGAGCGCAGCTATGGCGCGCTCCATGCCGAGATCGCGGGGCTTGCCGCGCTCGGCCCGGCAAGGCTGCGCCCCTTCGCGGGCTTCGAGGCCGGGTTCGAGAACTATGCGCGCGTCGGGCTCGATGTCGCGATCGGGGGACCGGGGTTTGCGCGTCTGTCGTCGCGCGATCCGGTCTCGGGGTTCCTGCTGCCAGCCTGGCAGCGCACCGAGTTCGCGAACGGCCGCTCGGGCTCGGCCCTCTTGCTCGGGGTCGATGTCGCGACCGATCACGGATCGAACCTGTTCGAGCGCGGCGGCGTGCTGCCCACCCGCCACCGCACGCGCGCCCGCCTCGGGGTGATGCAGAGCGTCGCGGGATGGACGGCATTCGCGGGCGTCACGCGCCTCTCACGCGAGTTCGAGGGCCAGATCGAGCCGCAGGTGATCGGGACGCTGGCGCTCGCGCGATCCTTCTGACGTCACATGGCTGCAGCCTGAAAGGCAGTAACCTCCTGACCGATTCGGAGAGACGCCCATGAAGATCCTGATCGCCTATGCCACAACCGACGGGCAGACGCGCAAGATCGCGCGCTTTGTCGCCGACCGCATCGCCGATCAGGGGCACGGGGTCGAGTTGCTGGCGGCGGCGGATGGCGCGGATCTCGATCTCGGGCGGTTCGACGGCGCGATCCTCGCGGGGTCGCTGCACGCGGGCGGGTTCCAGAAAACCCTTCTGGCCTTCGCCCGCGACCATGCGCGCGCGCTCGATGCGCGCCCGACGCTGTTTCTGGCGGTCTCGCTCTCGGCTGCAGGGACGGATGCCGAGGATTGGGCGGGGCTGCGCGCCTGCCTCGCCAAGTTCGAGGCCGACGCCGGCTGGCACCCGCGCGAGACGCTCCATGTCGCGGGGGCGTTCCGGTTCACCGAATACGATTTCTTCCGCGCCTGGGCGATGCGCCGGATCGCCGAGAAGAAGGGCGAGACGGTCGATCCGCACGCCGACAAGGAATACACCGACTGGGCGGCGCTCGGCCAGGCGACCGATGCGTGGCTCGCGCGGCTCGGGGGGTGATCTCAGGCCCCGACGCCCACGCCCCTGAGGATCTGCACCCCGTTGATCTGCCAGCCCTCGGCCGTCTCGATCATCTGGTATTCGAGCAGGTGCGCCTGCCCTGCGGCATCCGTCATCATCACCCGCTGCCAGAGCCGCCCCTCGACCTCGCGCAATTCCAGAAACCGCACCTCGGCCGGGCGGTGGACCATCGGATAGCCCTGCCGAACCATCTGGCCGAAGCGCTCGGGCATGCCGAAGATGCCCTTGATCGCGGGCGAGGCGAAACCGAAGGCGGTGGCGAAATCGTCGGCCTTGAACGCCTCGATCTGGCGCGCGATCACGCCCTGGATGGCGGCGTCCTGCGCCTGCCCCATCGGCGAGAGGGCAAACCACAGCGCGGCGGCAAGCGAGAACAGTCTGGTCATGCGTTCCTCCCCTGGTTTTGAGGGGTTACGCAGACCGGGGCCTGCCGGATCAGCCGCCGAGTTCGCCGCCAAGCGCCCGGTCGATGAGCGCGACCGTCTCGGCCACGCCATAGAGCGCCACGAACCCGCCGAAGCGTGGCCCCTCGGAGGCGCCGAGCAGCACCTCGTAGAGCGCCTTGAACCACTCGCGCAGCGGCTCGAAGCCATGATCGCGCCCGACCGCAAAGACGACCGATTGCAGCGCCTCGGCATCGGCGACGCCCTCCCACGCGGCAAGGCGGGCGCGCAGATCGGCGATGGCCGCGCGCTCGCGCGTGTCGGGGGCGCGAAAGACCCGGTTCGGGGCCACGAAATCGGTGAAATAGCGCACCGCGAACTCGGCCGCGGCGTCGAGGTCGGGGTTGGCCTCGGGGCTTGCCTCGGGCGCATAGCGGCGGATGAAGCCCCAGAGCCCCGACTTGTCGCGCGCCCCCGCGACGCTCGCGAGGTTCAGCAGCATCGCGAAGGAGACGACCATCCGGCTCTCGGGCGGCTCGCCCGCGTGGATGTGCCAGACCGGGTTGTCGATCTGCGCGGCGATATCCTGCCCGTGATAGGCGCGCAGCTGCTGGTGGTATTCGTCGACCGCCTTCGGGATCACGTCCCACCACAGCCGCTTGGCGGTCTTGGGCTTCTGGAACATGAAGTAGGAGAGGCTCTCGGTCGCGGCATAGGTGAGCCATTCGTCGATGGTGAGGCCGTTGCCCTTCGATTTCGAGATCTTCTGCCCCTTGTCGTCGAGGAAGAGCTCATAGGTGAAATGCTCGGGCGCGCGGCCGCCGAGGATCTCGCAGATCCCGTCATAGATCGGCGTGTTGGTCGAATGGTCCTTGCCATACATCTCGAAATCGACCTCGAGTGCGGCCCAGCGCGCGCCGAAGTCGGGCTTCCATTGCAGCTTCACATGGCCGCCGGTGACGGGCAGCGTCCATTCGCGGCCGGTGTCATCATCGAAGGTGATCGTGCCCTCGCGGGCATCGACATGCTTCATCGGCACATAGAGGACGCGCCCCGTCTCGGGGTGGATGGGCAGAAAGCACGAATAGGTCTGCTGGCGCTCCTCGCGCAGGCTCGCGAGCATGACCTCCATGATCGCGTCATAGCGCTCGGCGACGAGGCGCAGCGTGTCGTCGAAGCGGCCCGAGCGGTAGAAGTCGGTGGCCGAGATGAATTCGTAGGCGAAGCCGAAGGTATCGAGAAAGCGGCGCAGCATCGCGTTGTTGTGGTGGCCGAAGCTCGCGAATTCGCCGAAGGGGTCGGGCACCGAGGTCAGGGGCTTGTGCAGGTTCTCGCGCAGCATGGGAATGTTCGGGACGTTGTCGGGCACCTTGCGCATGCCGTCGAGATCGTCCGAAAAGCAGAAGAGCCGCGTCGGGATGTCCGAGATGACCTCGAAGGCGCGCCGGATCATCGTCGTGCGCGCGACCTCGCCGAAGGTGCCGATATGCGGGAGCCCCGAGGGGCCATAGCCCGTCTCGAACAGCACATAGCCCTTGGCGGGGGGCGTGCGGTCATAGCGCGCGAGGATGCGGCGCGCCTCCTCGAAGGGCCAGGCCTTCGACTTCATCGCGGCGTCACGGAGTGCGGACATCTTTCGCCCCAGGGATCGGCGCGAACCCCCTGCCCGCGCGGCCCGGGTTTCCTATTGCCGGGGTGGGGGCGCGTCAATATTGTGCGGCATCCCCCGGCCAGAGGTTCCGCCCGTGTCCAATCCGATCAGTTCCTACACCCCCCAGGATGCGCTCGTCGCGCTGATGATCGCGGTGTCGGCGTCGGATGAGAACATCCGCACCGCCGAACTCGTCGCGATCCAGCGGATCGTGAACCATCTGCCGGTGTTCGCGGCCTATGATGCCGACCGCATCCGCCAGATCGCGCAGAGCGTCTTCGACCTGCTGGAGGAAGAGGACGGGCTCGATGCCCTCTTCGGCCTCATCCGCGACGGGCTTCCCGAGCGGCTGCACGAAACCGCCTATGCGCTCTCGTGCGATGTCGCGGCAGCCGACGGGCGGCTGCGCGACACGGAATTGCGGATGCTGCAGGAAATCCGCGATGAGCTCGAGATCGACCGCCTGCATGCCGCCGCGATCGAGCGCGGCGCGCGCGCCCGCCACATGATGCCCTGAAGGGGCCTTCAGCCGAAGGTCCTGGCCCAGTGCATCAGGGTCTTGCGCTGCATGTCGCGCGCACGCCCGGCCCAGGCACGCGCCCCGGGCGTGCGCCCGCCATCATCCCGGCGCAACCGGTCGCGCGTCTCGAGGTCGGCGGCGAGGATCGCGAAGGCCCCGACCCGCCCCGACGGCATCCTGAGATAACCCGCAAGGGTCGAGACATAATCGAGCGTCCCGGTCTTGGCCCGGGCCGAGGTGCCGCGCGGCGTGCCCTCGGCCAGCGGATGATCGCGCAGGAGGGGCGGCAACGGCCCCCCGGCACCCGCCTGTGCCAGCGCGCGCGCCATCGCGAGCGGCGCGATCCGCGACCCCGCCCCGAGGCCCGAATGATCGACGAAATGCGCCTCGGCCCCGAGCCGGCGCGACACCCATTCGGCCATCGCCCGCCCCGACGCCGCCAGATCGGCCGCGCCCGAAGAGGCGAGCCCCACCGCCTCGGCGCTGAGGTTCGTCGAGAAGCGCAGCATCGCGGTCAGCTCGCGCGTGAGCGGATGCCCCTCGTGGCGGGCGATCTCGCGCGCGTCGGGGCCCGCCGCACCCGCCACCGGTTCGGGCAGCCCAAGGCCCGCCCCCGCCGCAAGCGTGCGAAAGGCCTGCGCGGCATAAAGCCCGGGCTGGCGCACCGGCAGCCACAGCGTCCCCTCGGCCCCGAGCGCGCCGGGCGTCACCTCCCATTCCTCGCGCCCCGGCCGGACGCGGTGGACGAACATCGGCCCCGGCCGGTTTTCCACCACCGCGACGCGCACCATCTCGACCGCCGGCCGATGGTCGAGGCCGCGCGCATCGAGCGCGATCTGCCACCCCTCGCCCTGGCGCGCCCATTCGAAATGCACGCGGTTGTAGTTGAGGTTGAGGCCCCCGACCCCCGGATTGTATCCCGCCTGCGCCGGCTGCGTGGGATCGATGCGCGCGATCTCGGGGATCGGGCCGCCATCGAACACGAACCGCCCGCCGACGCGCGTGATCCCCGCCGCGACGCAGGCCGCTGCCAGCCGCGCAAGGTCATCGGCATCGAGCGCCGGATCCCCGCTGCCCGCCAGCACCAGATCCCCCGCGAGCGTGCCGCCCTGCACCGCGCCCGTCGCGAGGATCCGCGTCGCGAAGCGGTGATCGGGCCCGAGCGCATCGAGCGCATAGAGCGCGGTCAGCGCCTTGAGGCTGCTCGCCGGCGGCAGGGGGGCGCTGCCCTGCGCTTCGGCCAGCGTCTCGCCGGTCGCGGCATCGATCAGCGCCACGCCCGCCCCGCCCCCGAGCCGCGCCTCGGCGATGAGGCGCGCCTCGGCGCCGGTATCCACCGCCCGGGGTGCCGCGATCGCGGGTGCGGCGATCGCGGGTGTGCCGAGGCCGGCGGGGCGCGGCGGCGGAACGGGGACACCCGCCCCCGCGACAGGGAGCGCGACGCTCGCCGCGAGCCCGGCGAGCAACGCGCGGCGGGTCGGATCGCGCGGGCTCATGCGGCGCCCCCGGGCCAGTCGCCGCGCGCGCGGATCGCGCTCGAGGAAGCGGGGTGGAGCGGCAGATCGACCATGCACCAGCCGGGCGCCCCGCCCCGGCCGAGCAACCGCGCGCGCGCCTCGGGCAGCCGGGCGGCGGCGAAGGCGCGCGCGGCAGGCGCGCTGCGTGCCGCAAGACGGCTTCCGGGACGCGCCAGCACCCCCA
>Ga0172376_10007619_pt1 | contig 11504 bp, 9 predicted proteins | sample Lak35m_FD_121114 | JGI IMG/M metagenome (GOLD analysis project Ga0172376, IMG submission 121114) | Freshwater microbial communities from Kabuno Bay, South-Kivu, Congo - kab_092012_35m | ecosystem: Environmental > Aquatic > Freshwater > Lake | place: Democratic Republic of the Congo: South-Kivu...
TCGCCCGCCTACAACCGCTTCACCGTCGAGCCCGCGCTGGCGGTCGTGCGGCGGGAGGCGTGGCGGATCCGGGCCCACCACCAGGTCGTGCTCGACGTGGTGCTCCCCGCCGAGCAGGTGCACGACGCCCTGGCCGACGAGCTCACCGGAGCGGCCCGCCGGTGGATGGCCGTGGCCGACGAGATCGACGCGTCGGAGGGCGAGGCGGCGACCGTGCTGGGGCGCCGGAACCTCCTCCCCGCCGTCTGGCTGTTCGCGGGCCTGACCCTCGTCAGCGTGCTCGTGCTCGCGCTGGCCCGGGCCACCGACGAGCTGTTCGTGCGGGTCGTGGGCCAGGGTCTCGGGGTCGCGGCGTGGGTGGTGCTGTGGACCCCGGTCGAGCGGATCAGCCGCTACCGCCTGGACCGGGTGTCGCGCGCCCGCGGGGCCCGGGCGCTGGCCCGCTGCACCGTGGAGGTCCGGGCCGCCTGATCGCCCCGATTCACCGGACGGGACGGTGAATCGGGGGTACGGTCCTGGTTGTGGGGCGCCCCCGCTTGGGGGACAATCGCCCCGGGCCGATTCCCGGCCCGTCCGCACGACCCCACCGGAGGCAGCGACCATGACCGTCCTCGACCCCGCCCCGATGCGCGTCATCGACGCCGACTCGCACATGTCGGAGCGCCACGACCTGTGGACCCGCCAGGCGCCGGCCTCGCTGCGGGACCGCATGCCCTACGTCGCCGAGGTCGACGGTGCGATGTCGTGGGTGGTGGAGGACCGCGTGATCAGCGGCGCCGTCGGCGGCTGCGTCATCGACCGCGACGACAACAAGATCACCCTGGTCGACGTGTTCGACGGCTGGGACCACAGCCGGAACCACCCGGCGGCCGCCGACCCGGTGGCCCGGGTCGAGCACCTCGACCGCGTGGGCATCTCGAACCAGATCGTGTTCCCCAACGCGCTCGGGATCGGGGGCGACAAGCTCACCGACGCGGTGCCCGACCCCGCGCACCGGCTGCTGCTGCTGCAGATGTTCAACGACCACAACGCCGAGATCCAGGCCGGGTCGGCCGACCGTCTGCTGCCGCTGTCGGTGATGCCGGCGTGGAGCGTCGAGTCGTGCGTGGCCGAGGCCGAGCGGGCCGCCACCCTCGGCTTCCGGGGCGTCAACATGACGTCCGACCCCCAGGACCAGGGCGCCCCCGACTTCGCCGACCGGGCGTGGGACCCGTTCTGGGAGGCGTGCGCCTCGCTCCAGCTCCCGGTGCACTTCCACATCGCGACCAGCGCGACCGCGATGAGCTACTTCGGGACCTACCCGTGGGCTTCGCACGACGAGAACACCAAGCTCGCCATCGGCGGCACGCTGCTGTTCGTGGGCAACGCCAAGGTCGTGGTGAACATCCTGTGCGCGGGGATGCTGGAGCGCTACCCGGACCTCAAGATCGTCTCGGTCGAGAGCGGGGCGGGCTGGGTGCCGTTCATCCTCGAGGCGCTCGACTACGAGATGGCCGAGAACGCGCCGGAGCGGCTCGAGCAGTTCTCGATGCTGCCGTCGGAGTACTTCCGTCGCCAGATCTACGCCACCACGTGGTTCGAGCGGAAGAACATCGACTCGCTGGTCGCGGCGATCGGCGCCGACAACCTGCTGTTCGAGACCGACTTCCCGCACCCCACCTGTCTGCACCCCGACCCGGTCGGGACGGCCGACGTGAACCTGCGGGGGATTCCCGAGGCCGACCGGCGCAAGATCATGGGCGAGAACGCGGCCAAGCTCTACCGCGTCTGACCCACCTCCCCTCCGAGCGACGAGGAGCGCCCACGGTGCCGAGCACGACGGTCGACGGTCTGGCGATCGCCTACGAGATCATCGGTGACACCGACGGCCGGCCGTGGGTGATCACCCCCGGTGGTCGGTTCAGCAAGGACACGCCCGGCGTACGCGAGCTGGCGGAGGTGCTGGCCGCGCGGGGCCAGCGGGTCCTGATCTGGGACCGGCCCAACACGGGGGCGTCCGACGTCTGCTTCCGGGGTGCGTCGGAGTCCGAGATGCAGGCCGACGTCCTCGCCGGCCTCCTGCGTGCCCTCGACTTCGGACCGACGGTGATCTTCGGCGGGTCGGGCGGGGCCCGGGTCTCCCTCCTCGCCGCGGCCCGCCACCCCGACGTGACCGAGCGCCTGGCGATGGTGTGGGTGAGCGGTGGGGTCTACGGCCTGATCAACCTCGGCGTCGTGTACTGCGGCGAGCCGATCCGGGCGGCGTGGACCGGGGGAATGGAGGCGGTGGTCGCGCTCCCCGCGTTCGAGGAGGTCCTGGCCCGCAACCCGCGCAACCGTGACCTCCTGCTCGCGCTCGACCCGCAGGAGTTCATCGCCACGCTCGAGCGCTGGATGATCGTGTACTGCCCCGACGCCGGCTCGCTGATCCCCGGGATGAGCGACGCCGAATGTCGCGCGCTCACCGTGCCGACCCTCATCTTCCGCAGCGGTGCGAGCGATCCCCACCACCCGCGGGTGACCACCGAGCAGCTGCACGCGCTCGTCCCCGGGTCGGAGCTGGTCGAGCCGCCGTGGCCCGACGACGAGTGGAACCGCCGGAGCCAGGCGGCCCAGGCCGGTGAGGGCGCGCTGTTCGAGCGGTGGCCGCTGCTCGCGCCGCAGCTGCTCGGCTGGGCCGGGACCACCTGGTGACCGACGCCAGCCGGACCCTCGTCCCGCACTGGATCGACGGCCGGGAGGCACCGAGCGCGACCGGGGCGGCGCCGACCCGCACCGGTGAGGTCTACGACCCCGCCACCGGCCGGGTGGTCCGCCACGTCGCCTTCGCCACCGCCGCCGACGTCGACGCCGCGGTCGCGGCGGCGACCCGGGCGTTCCCCGCCTGGCGCGACGCCTCGCTCGCCGAGCGGGCCCGCACCCTGTTCCGCTTCCGCGAGCTGATGGCGGCCCGGGCCGACGTGCTCGCCGACGCGATCACCGCCGAGCACGGCAAGACCCGCAGCGACGCCCAGGGCGAGGTCGCCCGGGGTCTCGAGGTCGTGGAGTTCGCCTGCGGGATTCCCCACCTGCTCAAGGGTGGCTACTCCGCCCGGGCCACGTCGCAGGTCGACGTGCACTCGCTGCGCCAGCCCCTCGGGGTGGTCGGCATCATCAGCCCGTTCAACTTCCCGGTGATGGTGCCGTGCTGGTTCTTCCCGATCGCGGTCGCGACGGGCAACACCGTCGTCTGCAAGCCGAGCGAGAAGGACCCGTCGCCCCTGCTGCTCGTCGCGCGCCTGTGGGCCGAGGCCGGGTTGCCCGACGGCGTGTTCAACGTGGTCCACGGTGACGCCGAGGCCGTCGACCGTCTGCTCGAGCACCCCGACGTGCGGGCCGTGTCGTTCGTGGGCTCCACCCCGGTGGCCCGGCACGTGCACGCCACCGCGAGCGCAGCCGGCAAGCGGGTGCAGGCGCTCGGGGGCGCGAAGAACCACATGGTCGTGCTTCCCGACGCCGACATCGACCTCGCCGCCGACGCCGCGGTCAACGCCGGGTTCGGCTCGGCCGGGGAACGCTGCATGGCGATCTCGGTCGTGGTCGCGGTGGGGTCGGTGGCCGATCGCCTCGTGCCCGCGATCGCCGAGCGGATCGAGGGTCTGCGGGTCGGGGACGGCCGCACCGACCCCGACATGGGTCCCCTCGTCACCGGTGCGCACCGTGACCGGGTGGTGGGCTACCTCGACGTCGGGGTCACCGCGGGCGCCACGCTCGTGGTCGACGGGCGTCGCCACGCCGTCGACGGCGACGCGCACGGCTTCTGGCTCGGGCCGACCCTGTTCGACCACGTGCAGCCCGACATGGCGCTCTACCGCGACGAGATCTTCGGTCCCGTGCTCTCGGTCGTGCGGGTCGAGACCTACGACGAGGCCCTTGCCTTGGTGAACGCGGGTGCCTACGGCAACGGCACCGCGATCTTCACCAACGACGGTCGGGCGGCGTCACGGTTCGAGCGTGAGGTCGAGGTCGGGATGGTCGGGATCAACGTCCCGATCCCGGTGCCGATGGCCTACTACTCGTTCGGTGGCTGGAAGGAGTCGCTGTTCGGCGACCTCCACGCCCACGGCACCGACGGGGTGCAGTTCTTCACCCGGGGCAAGGTCGTCACGACGCGTTGGCTCGACCCGCGCGACGGCGGCGTCGACCTCGGCTTCCCCCGCACCGACTGACGGCCCGCCCCCTCGTCCGCCGGATCGTCGGTCCGCCCGTCCGGTCTCAGCGGCTGGGCACGGCCCCGAGGTCGCGCACGCTCGCGCGCAGTGCGGCGGTGAGGACGGCGAGTCCGGGCCCGCGTGCGCCCGGGGGCCGCAGGAGCGCGACCTCGAGGCGGGGCCGGGGTCCGGCGATCGGGACGGTCACCAGCCCGCGCCGCACGTACTCCGGCGGCGACAGCGTCGACCACAGCGCGAACGCCTCGCCGGCGAAGATCGCCCGGGGCAGGTAGCCCCGGTCGCGGGGCAGGGGCAGCACGTCGGGGGTGAAGCCCGCCTCCCGGCACGCATCCACCACCGCGTCGAACATCCCCGGGCTGTGCTCGCGGGGTGTGAGGAGGACGGGGATCCCCGCGACCTCGTGGAGGCCGACCGCGGACCGCTGGGCCAGCGGGTGGGTCTCGGCGATCATCAGGTCGGCGGTCCCGACGTGCACGACCTCGACGTGCAGTTCGGGCAGCGGGGGCGGTGCGAGCACGACCCCGGCGTCGAGCTCGCCGGTGCGGATCCGGTCCACGATGTCGGGCACGGTCGTCTCGGTCGCACCGAAGTCGACCCCGGGGTGCTCGCGGGCGAAGCGCTCCTCGAGCGCGGGGAGCACGCCGAAGACCAGCGCCGGGCTCACCCCGATCCGCAGCCGGGTCGGGATCCGGGCGGCGAGCGTCACCATGCGCTGCCAGCCGTCGTCGACGCGCTGCAGCAGGGCCGTGGCCTCGGTGACGAGATCGCGGCCGAGCGGGGTGAGCGTGACCTGGCGGGTGGTGCGGATGAACAGCGGTGCGCCGAGCTGGTCCTCGAGCCGGCGGACCCGGTCGGTGAGCCCCTGCTGGCTCAGGTGGAGCCGGTGGGCGGCCCGCGTGAAGCTGAGCTCCTCGGCCACGGCGAGGAAGGCGCGCAGGTTCCGGAGGTCGGGCTCCACGGCCCCGGCTCAGCCCGTGACCCGGGCGACGAAGGCGGCCATCTCCTCCACGGCCTGCACCGCCTCGGGGAACGCCGGGTAGCTGGTATGCCACACGTGCGGCATCCCCTCGTACACCGAGTGGGTGACGTCGACGCCCGCAGCGCGCGCGGTCTCGGTGATGCGCACGGAGTCGTCGAAGAGGGTCTCGATGCTGCCGTGCAGCACGAGCAACGGCGGCATCCCCGTCCAGTCACCGAACACCGGCGACGCGATCGGGTCGCGCGCGTCGTGACCGGCGAGGTAGAGCCCGGCGGCTTCGTCGGCGCTGGTGCGTCCGAACAGCTTGTCGGTCTCCGCGTGGCGGGTGTACGAGTCGGCGGAGTTGGTGAGGTCGACCCAGGCCGAGAGCAGGATTCCCCCGGCGGGGAGCGGCAGGCCGTCGCGTCGCGCGGCGAGGAGCAGCGACGCCGTGAGCCCGCCGCCGGCGGAGTCGCCCCCGGCCACGATCCGACCGGGCGCGACGCCCTGGTCGAGGACCCAGCGGTAGGCGGCGACCACGTCGGTGACCGCGGCGGGGAACGGGTGCTCCGGTGCGAGCCGGTAGTCGACGACGAGCACACGCGCCCGCAGCGCTGCGGCGAGGTGCGACCCGTGGGCCCGGTACGACTGGGCCGAGCACATGCGGAAGCCGCCGCCGTGGAAGTAGAGCACCCAGGGGTCGTCGTCACCCCCGGCGCGCGTGCACAGGACCGCGCCGACCCCGTGGGCGTCGACCGGCTCGGCCGAGGTGCCCTCGGCGAGCGGGAGCGCGCCCATCGACGCCTCGATCCGGTCCCGCAGCTCCTGCAGCGACCCCGGCGGGGGCGGGGGCGGGTTGGCCGCCATCTTCTGCTGGAACTCGAGGAACTCGGCGCTCGGCATGGTCTCCCCCTCGGTCGCCCGACCGGGTGATCATGCCACCCCGTCGGGCTCAGAGCACCGTGCCCGGGGTGGCGCCGGTCCAGACGCCGTCGTCGAGGAGGCGGATGCCGTTCACGAACGTGGCCCGGTACCCGGTGGCGTCGACGACGAACCGCGCGGCCCCGGCGGGGAGGTCGTGGACCAGGCGGGGGGCCCCACCCGACGCAAGGGCGTCCCGGTCGATGCAGCACAGGTCGGCGGCCATTCCGGGCGCCAGCAGCCCCCGGTCGGTGAGGCCGGTCGCGCGCGCCGGGATGGCGGTCAGGCGGGCGACCGCGTCCTCGAGGCACAGGACGTCGGGCACCCACTCGGTGAGGAGTCGGGTGGTGTAGTCGGCGCCGCAGTACGACAGCAGGTGCGCCCCGCCGTCGGACGAGCCGGCCATGGTCAGCGGCGAGCGGATCATCCGCTCCGTGGCGGCCTGCCGTTCGGGGGACGACGGTCGGGCGACGACGAACTGGGTGGCCAGGCCGTCGGCGAGCGAGAGGTCGAGAAAGGCGTCGAGCGGGTCACACCCCATGGCGTCGGCCACCTCGGCCACCGAGCGGTCGACCCATTCACCATGGCGAGGGTCACCCACCGTCTCGATCCGGACACCGGTCCAGGCGAAGACGAACGAGCGACCGCGGGGATCGGCGATCTCGGCCCGCATCCGGGACCGGACCTCGGGGTCGCGGAGCCGGTGGTCCCGCTCCACCGGCGCGAGGGTGAGGGTGTCCCGGAACGAGGGCATCTCGTCGAAGAGGAACGTGGAGCCGAGGGTGAAGTGGGCCCCTTGGCGGTTGGTGGCGAACATCGGGTGGAGCTCGAGACCCTCGGCCCCGGCGGCTTCGGCGAACTCCAGGCTCCGCGACCAGCCGTCGGGGGCATGGGGCATGCTCGTGAGCGTGTTCAGGTGGACCGGTCGTCCGGCAGCGCGCGCCATGGAGAGGATCAGCGCACGATCGTCGTCGTCGTAGCCCGTGAGGAACGACCGAGGGATGAACTCGATCGACCCCCGCCCGAACTCGGCGAGCACCCCGGCGAGGGCGACGAGCTCCTCGGGCGCCGCGTGGTTCGACGGGACCCCCCGCCCGTCGTGCGCGACGTGGAGCTCGAGCTGGGACGAGGTGAACCCGATCGCGCCCTGGGTGAAGGCCGCCCGCACGAGATCCTGCATCGCTGCGATCTCTTCCGGGGTGGCGGTGCGCTCGGAGGCGGCATCGCCCATCACGAACCGGCGGATCGCGCAGTGCCCGACGTTGGCGCCGACGTTCACCCCGATCCGCCCCGAGAGCCCGGAGAGGAAGTCCCCGAAACCACCACCGCGCCAGGGCACACCCTCGGCCAGTGCGTCGGGCGCCATTCCCTCGACCCGGCTCAGCATCTGCAGCAGCCAGGACACGTCCTCGGGTCGGGCCGGCGCGAGCGTGAACCCACAGTTCCCGGTGAGCAGGGTGGTCACGCCGTGCCACGATGCCGGTGAGGCAGTCGGATCCCAGTGCAGCTGCGCGTCGTAGTGGGTGTGGACGTCGATGAACCCGGGGGTCACGAGGAGGCCATCGGCGTCGAAGATCTCGGCGGCACCGTCGGTCCAGCGTCCGACCCCGACGATGCGGCCGTCACGGACGGCGACGTCGGCGGTCCGGGCCGGGGCGCCCGTCCCGTCGACGACGGTGCCGCCTTGGATCAGCAGGTCACAGGTCGAGGCCATAGAGCGCGCTCGCGTTGAGCCCGTAGAGGCCGATCCGTTCGGCTTCCGGGAGATGGTCGTTGTGCGCGCGCAACTCGTCCACCACACCCGGATACTTCGCATCGTTGTGCGGGAAGTCCGAGGCCCAGACGAAGCGGTCACCACCGGCGATCGCACCGAGCGCTCCCGGGGTGCGCTCACCCGGGTCGAAGCTGATCCAGCACTGACGCTTGAAGTACTCCTCGGCGGTGAGCGACATCGGCGCCGCGGTCCAGGCGTAGCTCTCCTCGAACTCGTTGAGCCGGTCCATCCAGTGGGCGATCCACCCGCCGCCGCTTTCGAGCACCGCGACCTTCAGGCCGGGGTGGCGCTCCAACACGCCGCCGTACGTGAGGTTCGAGAGGGGGATCATCTGGTCGACCACGGGGATCAGGGCGTGGTGGGTCCCGGGTGCCATCCACGGCCCGACGCCGCGAGCAGCGCCGGGCATGTCGGACGAGCCGGTGATGTGGAGGCCGAGGGGCAGACCGGTCTCTTCCAACGCCTCCCACACCGGGGTGTAGACGAAGTCGTGGAAGGGCACGCCGAGGTAGGCGTTCGGGCGTACGAATGACCCGACGAGGCCGAGCTCGGCGATGCGTCGGGTCTCCGCGGCGGCGGCGACCGGGTCCTGCATCGGCAGGGCACCGGTGCCCTTCAACCGCTCGGGGGCCGCCGCGCACCATTCGGCGATCCAGTCGTTGTAGATCTGGCACGACCAGACGGCGAGCTCGGGATCCTGGATCCCGCCGAGCTTGAGGCCGAGTCCCGGGTACATCACCGAGACGTCGATGCCCTCGGCGTCGAGCACCTTGACCCGCTCGTGCGGATCGAAGCCGGCCGGGTTGAGGTCCTCGTAGTGGCGGCCCCGTCCGTAGTCGTCGAAGCCCTCGCCGGCGTTGCCGAGCCCGGCGAGGCCCCGCTCGGTGACCACCGACCCTTCGATCGTGCAGACGTCGAACCCGGTCTCCTCGTTCCACCGGACCCGCAGCCCACGCTCGGAGAGATGGGCGGGCAGACCTTTCTCCCAGAGGTCCGGGGGTTCGCAGACGTGGCCGTCGGCGTCGACGACCAGATCGGCGGTGCGGCGGCCGGGGTCCCCGGCGACGGATGAGGTCATGTCGGCGATCATGCGTCGATGATCCGGTCCCGACGGCACGGAGGCAAGACCGTGCCAGTTATCAGACCCTCGACTAGGGTGCGGGTGTGCCGCTCGCTCCGCGGACCCAGGCGGCGTACCGGGCCGACTGGACCGATTTCGTAGCCTGGTGCGCCCGCCGTCGGGTGCGACCCCTGCCGAGTCCGCCCGCGCGTGTGGCGGCCTACCTCGACGAGATCGCGACGACACGACGGGTCGCCACGGTCCGCCGACGCCTCGCTGCGATCCGTGTGGCCCATCTCGACGCCGGCGTCGCATCGCCGACTGATGCCGATGTCGTGCGCGCCGCCGTCTCACGAGCCGCTTGGCGCAGTCGTCACGCCGTCACGACCGCGATGCCGATTGCGGTGCAGGACCTCCGCCGGATCTCACGTGCGATTCCGGCGACGACCGGTGGATGCCGTGACCGTGCCCTGATCCTCGTCGGGTACGGCGCAGCGCTCCGCCCCGGGGAGCTGGTGGCGTTGCGGGCCTCCGACGTCGCAGTGACCCGCAGGGGTCTGCGGATCGAGACCCGACGGGGGACGGTGTTGGTGCCACCCGGCTCGGCCCCCGAACTCTGCGCGGTGCGGGCCTGGCAGGAGTGGGCCGCCCGCGTCGATCTCGGATCGGGCCCAGCGTTCCGCAGCGTGGATCGTCACGGCCGGGTGGGGCGCGTCGCGCTGGGCGAGCATGCGGTGCGACGCGTCGTTCGTCGCGCCGCCGCCGCCGCCGGGCTCGATCCGACGCGGTTCCAGGGGCTCTCGCTGCGCCGGGGCATGGTCTCGGCCGCCGCCGAGGCCGGGGTGAGCCGCCGGGTGATCATGCGTCAGACCGGCCACCGCAGCGATCGACTGGTGCGGGGCTACGTCCGGGCCTGAGCCGGCCCGCTCAGGTCCGCAGCAACCGGGCCACCGCCTGCATGGCCTCGTCGACCATGTCGGTCTCCTCGGCGTGGCCGTCACGGCCCCGGGCGTGGGTCACGCAGTGTCGGACGTGCTCGTCGAGGAGCCCGAGGGCCACGCTCTGCAACGCCCGGTTGACGGAGGCGATCTGGGTCAGCACGTCGATGCAGTAGGCATCGGCGTCGATCATGCGCTGGAGCCCGCGCACCTGTCCTTCGATCCGGCGGAGCCGGGCCTGGTAGTCGTCCTTGGCGATCGAGTAGCCGCGCACGTCAGTGCTCCTGGGAGTGGGGTGGGGTGAGGGCGGGGGTTCCCGCGATCGACCGGAACCGGCGCAGCCGGAGGCTGTTGGTGACCACGAACACGCTGCTGGCGGCCATGGCCGCGCCGGCGATCAGGGGGTCGAGCAACCCGGCCGCGGCGAAGGGGAGCGCGGCGACGTTGTAGGCGAACGCCCAGAACAGGTTCCCCTGGATCGTGCGCAGCGTGCGGCGGGACAGCCGGACCGCGTCGGCGGTGCCGCGCAGGTCGGTGCGGACCAGGGCGATGTCGGCGGCGGCGATGGCGACGTCGGTGCCGCTCCCGAGCGCGAGGCCGAGGTCGGCCTGGGCGAGCGCGGCGGCGTCGTTCACGCCGTCACCGACCATCGCCACGACGCGGCCGTCGGCCTGCAGGTCGCGCACGAGCGCGATCTTGTCGGCCGGGAGCAATCCGGCGACCACGTCGTCGATGCCGACCTCGGCGGCCACGGTCCGCGCGGCGCGCGCGTTGTCGCCCGTGGCCAGCACGGGGTGCAGCCCGAGGTCGCGCAACCCCGCGACGGCCGCGGCGGCGTCGTCCTTCACGGTGTCGGCCAGCACGAGCACGCCGTGGAACGTGCCGTCCCAGCCGACCCCGATGGCGGTGTGCCCCCGCGCCTCCGCTGCGTCGATCGCGGCGTGCCCCGGGTCGGGGACGGTGCACGACCGGTCGGCGAGGAACGCCGGGCGCCCGGCGACCACGCCGTGACCCTCCACCGTCCCGGCGACCCCGAGCCCGGCGGTCGCGGTGAAGTCGGTGACGGGTGCGGGATCGAGGCCCCGGGCCCGGGCGGCGTCGGCCACGGCCCGGCCGACGGGGTGCTCGCTGGCCGCCTCGACGCCCGCCGCGAGGCGCAGCACGGTGTCGGCGGGTCCGGCGCCGGTTGCCACGACGTCGACGAGCCGCATGCGGCCCGTGGTGACCGTGCCGGTCTTGTCGAGCACGACGGTGTCGATCCGGCGGGTCGACTCGAGGATCTCGGGACCCGCGATCAGGATGCCGAGCTGGGCGCCGCGCCCGGTGCCGACCAGGAGCGCGGTCGGGGTGGCGAGGCCGAGCGCGCAGGGGCAGGCGATGATGCACACCGCGACCGCAGCGCTGAACGCGGTGGGCGCGCCGGCGCCGGCTCCGAGCCAGAAGCCCAGCGTCGCCCCCGCGAGCAGGAGCACCACCGGCACGAACACGGCGGAGACCCGGTCGGCCAGGCGTTGCACCGGGGCCTTGCCGGTCTGGGCCCGGGTCACGAGCCGGGTGATCTGGGCCAGGGCGGTGTCGGCGCCGACCCGGGTGGCCCGCACGACGAGCCGGCCCCCGGCGTTCACCGTCGCCCCGGTGACCGCGTCGCCGGGGCCGACCTCCA
>Ga0172376_10007622_pt1 | contig 11496 bp, 4 predicted proteins | sample Lak35m_FD_121114 | JGI IMG/M metagenome (GOLD analysis project Ga0172376, IMG submission 121114) | Freshwater microbial communities from Kabuno Bay, South-Kivu, Congo - kab_092012_35m | ecosystem: Environmental > Aquatic > Freshwater > Lake | place: Democratic Republic of the Congo: South-Kivu...
CTCAACGTGCCGGGCGACGCCGCGGCGGTGATGACCACCCTCGACGGCTACCCACTGGCGCGTCAGGGCAAGGCTGGCATCGCCCTGTCGCTGTCGGCGGTGAGCTCGTTCATCGGCAGCATCATCGCCACCTGCGGTGTGGTGCTGTTCGCTCCGCTGCTGGCCAAGTGGGCGGTGGCCTTCGGCCCGGCGGAATACTTCGTACTGATGATCTTCGCCATCGCCTGCCTCGGCGGCATGGTCGGCGACAAGCCGGTGAAGACCCTCATGGCCGCGCTGATGGGCCTGGCGCTGGCCACCGTCGGTGTTGACTCGACCACCGGCGTCTACCGTTTCACCTTCGGCAGCGTCAGCCTGTCCGACGGCATCCAGTTCGTCATCGTGGTGATCGGCTTCTTCAGCGTCAGCGAGATCCTGCTGATGCTGGAAAAGACCCACAGCGGGCAGAAGGCGGTCAAGGCCAGTGGCCGGCTGCTGTTCAACTTCAAGGAGTTCTGCCTGACCTTCTGGACCATGGTGCGCAGTGCCGTGGCCGGCTTCGTCATCGGCACCCTGCCGGGCGCCGGGGCGACCATCGCCAGCGCCATGACCTACATGAGCGAGAAGCGCATGGCCGGCGACAAGGGCCGCTTCGGCGATGGCGACCTGCGCGGCCTGGCGGCACCGGAAGCCGCCAACAACGCCTCGGCCTGCGGTTCGCTGATCCCCATGCTGACCCTCGGCGTGCCGGGTTCGGGCACCACCGCGGTGATGATCGGCGCACTGACGCTGTACAACATCACCCCGGGCCCGCTGTTGTTCGAACAGCAGCCGGACGTGGTCTGGGGCCTGATCGCCTCGCTGTTCATCGGCAACGTGATCCTCTTGATCATGAACATCCCCCTGGTCGGCCTGTTCTCGCGCATGCTCAGCGTGCCGAACTGGGTGCTGGTACCGACGATCACGGTGATCAGCATGGTCGGCGTGTATTCGGTGCACAGCACCGTGTTCGACCTGGTGCTGATGGTCGGTCTCGGCGTGTTCGGCTACCTGCTGCGCAAGCTGGACTTCCCGCTGTCGGCGCTGATCCTCGGTTTCGTCCTCGGCGAGATGATGGAAGACAACCTGCGCCGCGCGCTGTCGATCTCCAACGGTGAGCTGGGCATTCTCTACGGCAGCCCGATCACCCTGGCACTGTGGGGGCTGACCGTGGCGATGCTGGCCATGCCGGGGCTGCGCTGGTACCTCAAGCGTCGTCGCGGCAACGCGGTCGAGGCACAGGCCTGATATGCACCAGCGGCTGCCGGCCTGGTGGGCGACGCCGCTGATCGGTGCGTTCGGCGGCTGGCTGGCGAGCCTGGCCAACTGGCCGCTGCCGTGGATGGTCGGCTCGCTGCTGGCGGTGATCGCCGTGCGCTGCAGCGGCTGGCTGGTGAGCGAAGTGCCGCGCGGCCGGCAGGTGGGGCAGTGGATCGTCGCCAGCGCCATCGGCCTGCATTTCACCGGTGAGGTGATGCGCGAGGTGCTGGCGCACTTCGGCGTGATCCTCGCCGGCGCCGTCGGCACCCTGCTGCTGGGGCTGATCGGCATCTTCATCCTGCTGCGCAGCGGCAGCGACCGTGCCACCGCATTCTTCGCCAGCATGCCGGGTGGCGCCAGCGAGATGGTGGTGCTGGCCAACCGGCACCAGGCCGAGGCTGCCAGCGTGGCGGCGGCGCACAGCCTGCGCCTGCTGCTGGTGGTGCTGATCGTGCCGGCGCTGTTCACCTGGGGGTTGCCGACCGTTGCGGCGCCGCCCGCGGCCCCGGTGAGCTGGCCCTGGCTCGCCGTGCTGCTGCCAGCCGGTGGCCTGCTGGCGCTGCTCTGGAAGCGTCTCGGCCAGCCCAACCCCTGGATGCTCGGCCCGCTGACCGCCTGCGCGCTGGCCAGCGTGGCGTTCGACCTGCACATCGGCCTGCCGGGCTGGGCCGGCGCGCTCGGCCAGTGGCTGATCGGCTGTTCGTTGGCCTGCCATTTCGACCGGCCATTCTTCCGCGGTGCGCCGGCCTTCCTGTTGCGCATCCTGCTGTTCACCCTGCTGGCCATGCTGGTCGCCGCCGCGCTGGGCGGTGCCCTGGGCTGGCTGACGGCGCTGGACGAGGTGTCGCTGATGCTCGGCATGATGCCCGGCGGCATCACCGAGCTGTGCCTGACCGCTGAAGCCTTGCAGCTGTCGGTGGCGCTGGTTACCGCGGTGCAGGTGCTCAGGCTGTTTCTGGTGATGTTTCTCGCCGAGCCGTTGTTCCGCCTCTGGCAGCGCCGCGCAGGCTAGGCGGGACGCCCCGGCAGGTGCGGCTCGCTGGGCAGCACCTCACGGTTGGTGTCGCCGGCAGTGCGCGGCTTGCCCGGGCCTTCCAGAGCCGGATAGGCGGCGCTGCAGAACAGCGAATTGAGCCGTTTCATGTCGGCAATCAGCTCCAGATGCGCCGCGCTGGTCTCGATGCTTTCCACCACCTGCCGGTGCAGCCGATGCACATGGGAATGGGCCAGCTCGCGCTCCAGTTTGCGGAACTGGCGCTTCTGCTGCAGAAGCTGGCGCGCACCGTGGGAGTCGCCGGAGATGAACACCGACAGGCCCAGCCGCAGGTTGGCGCTGAGCTGGGCATGCAGCTGGCCGAGTTCCTCCAGCCCGCTGTCGGAGAAGGAACGGCGCTTGGCGGTCTTGAGGTTCTGCACCTTGCTCGCCATGTGCTCGATGATGTCGCCGGCCTGCTCCAGGTTGATCGCCAGTTCGATGATCTCCGCCCAGCGCCGGCCTTCCTGTTCGGCCAGGTCCTCGCGGGGCATCTGCGCCAGGTAGAGCTTGACCCCGCTGTAGAGCGCATCGACGTCGTCGTCCAGGCGGCGGATTTCCTCGCCCGGTTCGGCACGGTCCTCGCGCAGCACTTCCAGCAGGCGCGCCAGCATCAGCTCCACCATGTCGCCGATGCGCAGGGTCTCGCGCACTGCATTGGCCAGCGCCAGGCTCGGTGTGTCCAGCGCCGCCGGGTCGAGGTGCCGCGGCTGCGCCACGCCGTTGTCCAGCTGGCGCTCGGGCAGCAGGCGCTCGCACAACCGGCTCATGGGGCGCACGGTGGGCAGCAGGAGCAGGCAGCGCAGGCTGTTGTAGACCAGGTGGAAGCCGATCACCTGGGTCTGCGCGCTGTAGCCGAGGGTGTCCATCCAGGCCACCAGCGGCACCAGGAAAGGCAGCACGATGAGGCCGGCGAGCTTGTACAGCAGGTTGCCCAGCGCCACCCGCCGCGCCGAGGCCGGCTGCAGGCTGGCGTTGAACCAGGCGAGCAGGCCGCTGCCGATGTTGGCGCCGATCACCAGGCCGAGTGCCACCGGCAGGCTGATCAGGCCCGCCCCAGCCAGCGTCGAGGTCAGCAGCACCGCCGCCAGGCTGGAATACGACAGGACGGCGAACAGCGCACCCACCAGCACCGCCAGCAGGGTGTCGCCGGCCAGGGAGGAGAACAGCACCTGCATGCCGCGCGCCTCGGTGATCGGCTCGGCGGCGTGCACGATCAGCTGCAGGGCGAGGATGATCAGGCCGAGGCCGATCAGCACGCGGCCGATCTGGCCGGTGCGGCTCTGCTTACGCGAGAGGAACAGGCAGACGCCGACCAGCGTCAGCAGCGGCGACAGCCAGGAAAGGTCGAGGGTCAGTACCCGGGCCATCAGCGCGGTACCGACGTCCGCGCCGAGCATGATCGCCAGTGCCGTGGGCAGCCCCATCAGGCCCTGAGCGACGAAGGAAATGGCCAGCAGTGCGGTGGCATTGCTGCTCTGCACCAGCGCGGTGACGCCGATGCCGGCGCCGAAGGCCAGCGGCGCGTTGCCCATGCTCTGGCCGAGCATGCGCCGCAGGTGCGAGCCATACACCCGCATGATCCCGGTGCGCACGATATGCGTACCCCAGACCAGCAGGGCAATGGACGACAGCAGGTGCAGCAGGGTCAGCATGGTTCGGGCTCCTGCCCCGGCGAGCGGCAACGACGACAGCCGCGTCATGAAGACGCAGATCTGCACCGGGGATACTCGATTGACCCTGGCCCGCCGGCCCCGTTCACCGAACCGTCACAAACCCTGCGAGTGCCCTCAGGGGCGGGTGTAGTAGCCCACGCCCAGCAGCACGTCGTCGACCCGCTGGATCAGCGTGTGCTTCTGCTCGACCGCGTTGGTCGCCGGGTTGCGCCAGACGTAATCCACCGTGCCCGAACCCTGCTTGCGTGCCAGTTCGATCATGTCCTTGAACAGCGGCTTGCCGGCGGCATCGGTGACGCTGCGCACATCGACGCCCACCAGGTTCGGCGAGCTGCCGCTGGCGCGGTAACGGCCGTCGTCGAGGCCGATGGCGAAGACGTATTCGTCCTGGAAGACGAAGCCGCCGCGCGGGTCGTTGAAGCTGCGGAAGGCTGCCTCGGCGCCCTTGTCCTTGACCTGCCGAACGGCGCGGTCGAGCAGCGCCTTGGCATGTTCGGCCGTGGCGCGGGGGATGTAATAGCCGACGCAGAGCACATGGTCGCCGACCTTGCGGAACTGGCTGATCTTGTTCTCGACCTTGTTGTCGGCGGGGTTGAGCCACTTGTACTCGACTTCGCCGCTTTCCTGCCTGGCCGACTTGTCGAGGATTTCGCGGATGAATGATTTCCCGGAGGCGTCCTTGAGGTCTGCGACGTTCAGTCCGACCAGGCTGGCCGACGGGCCGCTGCTGGCCTGCATGGTGCCGTCCTCACCGAGCACGAAGATGTAGTACTGGCCGTGGACGAATTCGCCGCTGCGGTCGTTGAAGGCGGCCAGCGCCTGCTCCGGGCCCTTGGCCTGGAAGGTCAGCACGGCCTGGTCGAGCAGGGCGCGGGCCTGGCTGGCGTGGCTGCGCTCCACCGAGCCAAGGGTGCGTTGCGGGGCCTGCTCCTGGGCATGCAGCAGCGGCGTGGCGCCCAGGGTGGCGGAAAGGGAAAGGACGAGCAGCGTCTTGCGGTTCATGAACGACTCCCGAGCGGATGGCGGGCGACCAAGCAGCCGCCCCTCAAGCCCATGCTAGGCAGCCGCGGCGCAATTGATATTGGTCGAGAGAAGCAAAAGGGCAGGGCGAAAGGAGGAGAAATACCGCGACACGGCCTGTCGCATCCGGGATGCAGACTCAAGCGCACGGCTCGCTCCCCTGCGGAGCGGCCTGTAACCTAGCGACTTCTGTTCACGCGGTGCGCCCATGCTCAGCCTCTACCACGCCCCTGATCTCGAAACCCTCGGCGAACTGGCCACCACGCTGCTCGCCCAGCCGCTGGCCGACCCCTTCGCGCCGGCGCGGGTGGTGGTGCCGAGCCAGGGCATGGGCCGCTGGCTGACCCTGGAGCTGGCGCGCCGGCAGGGCATCGCCATGCAGCTCGAGCTGCAGCTGCCGGCCAAGTTCGTCTGGGACCTGAGCCGCACGGTGCTGGGCAGCCTGCCCGAGCAGTCGGCGTTCTCCCCGACCACCCTGACCTGGCGCCTCTACGGCTGGCTGTGCGAGCCGGCCAATCTCGAGCTGGCGCCGCGTCTGGCGCAGTACCTCGATGGCGGCGACGAGCGCCGGCGGCTGTCATTGGCGGCGAAGATCGCCGACGTCTTCGACCAGTACCTGCTCTATCGCGACGACTGGCTGGCGGCCTGGGAGCGTGGCGAAACCCTTGACCTCGGTCCCGACGAAGCCTGGCAGGCGCTGCTCTGGCGCGAGCTGACCAAGGACGGCCACCCGCACCGCGCGCGCCTGCTCGGCGACCTGCTGCAGCGCCTGTACCGCGACGAGCCGCTGCCGGACCTGCCCGAGCGCCTGCTGGTGTTCGGCATCAGCAGCCTGCCGCCGCACCATCTTCGTGTGCTCGACGGCCTGGCGCGGCACATCGACGTGGTGGTCTGCGCGCTCAACCCGAGCCGCGAGGCCTGGGGCGAGATTCGCGATATCCGCGAGCTGGCCAGGCAACCGGAGAGCGGTGTCGACGACTGGTATCTGGACGTCGGCCATCCGCTGCTGGCGAGTCTCGGCAAGCAGGGCCGCGACTTTTTCGACTCGCTGTTCAGCCTGACCGCCAGCGAAGGCAGTGAGGAATTCGGCCTGTATTCCGAAGACGAGGACCTGCACGACGACAGCCTGCTGCATGCCTTGCAGAACGACATCCTGCGCCTGCGCACCCGCCTGCCCGATGAGCGCATCAGCCTGGCCGAGAACGACCGTTCGCTGGAGGTGCATATCGCCCACTCGCCGCTGCGCGAGGTGGAAATCCTCCATGACCAGCTGCTGGCGCGCTTCGCCGCCGACCCGGCGCTGACGCCGGACCAGGTGGTGGTGCTGACCCCCGACATTGAACGTTATGCGCCCTTCATCGAGGCGGTGTTCGCCCCGCGCGAGGGCAGCCCGCGGATTCCCTACAGCCTCGCCGACCGCAGCCTGCGCGCCGAGGTGCCGCTGATCGAGGCCTTTCTCGAACTGCTGTTGCTGGCGCAGAGCCGTTTCGCCGCCGAGGAAATCCTCGCCTGGCTGGAACAGCCGGCCATCGCCCGCCGCGCCGGCATCGAGAGCGAAGACCTGCCGCTGCTGCGTGACTGGCTGCGCGAGGCCGGCGTGCGCTGGGGCCGCGATGGCGAGCAGCGCGCACGGCTGGGGCTGCCGGCCGAATCAGCCTTTACCTGGCGCCAGGGGCTGGACCGCCTGCTGCTGGGCTTCGCTGCACCGCCGCAGCTGGCCGGCGACCGCGCGCCCTTGCTTGGCGAGCACTGGCCGCTGGACGCGCTGGAAGGCGCGCGCGGGCAGTTGCTCGGGCGATTGGTGGGCTTCGTCGAGCGGCTCGGCAGCCTGGCCGATCAACTGGCTCGGCCGCGCCCGCTGGCCGAGTGGGCGGATGACCTGCAAGTGCTGATCGATACGCTGTTCGACGAGCGCGAGGCCGGCGAGACGCTGCTGCTGCTCTCCCAGGCCTGCGCCGCCCTGCGCGATCAGGCCCAGGCCGCCGACCTCATCCGGCCCATCGAGCTGGAACTGGTGCACCAGCAGCTCAGCGCCGCGTTGCAGCAGGGCGGCGGCGCCTCGGGCTTCCTCACCGGCGCGGTGACCTTCTGCACCATGGTGCCGATGCGCAGCCTGCCGTTCCGCGTGGTCTGTCTGCTCGGCCTGGACGATGGCGCCTTCCCGCGGCGCACGCCGCCGTCGGGCTTCGATTTGATCGGCCGGCATCCGCGCCGTGGCGACCGGGCGCGGCGCCTCGACGACCGCTACCTGCTACTGGAGACGCTGCTCTCGGCGCGCCAGGCGCTGTACCTGTCCTATGTCGGCCGCGACCCGCGCGACAACGCCGTGCTGCCGCCCTCGGTACTGCTCAGCGAGGTGCTCGAGGCGGTGGACATGACCGCCGTGCTGGCCGACGGGGCGCTGCCGGTCAGCCAGAAGATCCTCATCGCGCATCCGTTGCAGCCGTTCTCGCCGCGTAATTTCGGCGAAGCGCCCTGTGCCGGCTATTCGCTGCCCTGGTTCCGCGCCGCCCAGCGCCTGGCCGAGCCACCACAGGCGCAGGCGCAACCCTTCGCCAGCCTGCTCGCCGAACCCGATGAGGCCTGGCTGACCATCGAGCCGTCGCAGCTGCTGCAGTGCTTCCGCCACCCGGCGCGCTTCCTGCTCGAACAGCGCCTCGGTCTGCGCCTGGCCGATGATCAGGAATCGCTTGCCAGCGACGAACCGTTCGACCTGGAAATGCCGGCCTGGAACGGCCTGCGCCGCCTGTCGCTGCAAGCGATGGAGCAGGGCTGGAGCGACGAGGAGGAGCGGCGCATGGCCTGCGCGGCGGGCTGGCTGCCCACCGGCGAGCTGGGCCAGGCGCTGTGGGGCAAACTGCGCGGCCCGGTGCGTGCCTTTGCACCGCGGCTGTTCGAACTGCGCCCGGACGCCGTGCCCGAGCCGCTGCCGGTGGACATCACCCTGGCCGGCGTGCGCATCCATGGCTGGCTCGACGGCGTGACGCCGGGCGGGCTGTTCGGCTGGAAGCTCGGCCGCCTCGGCGAATGGGACCTGCCGCCGTTCTGGCTACGCCACCTGCTGCTCAACCTGTGCGCCACGCCCGGCATCGAGCGCCACAGCCTGATGCTTTCGCCGGCCGGTGACTGGCAGCTGGGGCCGCTGGCCAATGCGGCCGAGCTGCTGGAGCCCTGGCTGGTGGCCTACCGCAGCGCGATCCGCGAGCCACTGCCGCTGTTGCCGCGCAGCAGCCAGGCGTTCGCCCGCGGCTACCGCAAGCCGAGCCGCGGCAGCGAGCCGCTGGACTGCGCCCGCAAGCGCGCCCGCGAAGCCTGGTTCGGCGCCGAATTCAGCCCCATTGCCGCCGAAGCCGAAGACCCCTGGAACGCCTTGGCCTTCCGCGACAGCGATCCGCTGGACGAGCGTTTCGAAACCCTGGCCGAACAGCTGATCGGCCCGGCGTTGGATGCGTTGGCGGATGGAGAGGAGCAGAGTGATGACGTCTGAAGCATTGTGTCTCCACTTGCTGCCGTGCCTGTTCGACGGTCAGGGTTTCGCCCCTGACGGGCGAGTCACTTTCTCTTTGCTTGCGGATCGCCGCCCGGTGCAAAGAGAAAGTAACCAAAGAGAAAGCACACCCCGCATCCGCCCCCGGAGCAGCGCCGGAGCGAGGGAAGTCTGGCCGCGCAGCGGCCTGACCCGGATGTTGGGGTGCCCTTCTTCTTGCTTACTTCTTCTTGGGCAAGCAAGAAGAAGTAAGGCGCCCGGCGGGGCGCAACCCGAGGGTGCGGCCAGCACTGCAAAGTCGGCTTTGGCTCGGAGGATCAAGCCATGAAACTCGACCTCCTCGACTCCCCCTTCGACGGCCGCTCGCTGATCGAAGCCAGCGCCGGCACCGGCAAGACCTGGACGCTCACCGCGCTCTATGCGCGTCTGCTGCTGGAACGCCAGCTCTCGGTGGGGCAGATTTTGGTGGTCACCTACACCACCGCGGCCACCGCCGAGCTGCGCGAGCGCATCCGCGCGCGGCTGGCCGATCTGCTGGCGGTTTATGACGGCACGCCGAGCAGCGATGACTTCCTCAATCGCCTGCACGCCCGTTATCCGGACGACGCCTCGCGGCGGCGCCTGTTGCTGGCGGTGCACGGCTTCGACGAGGCGGCGATCTTCACCATCCACGGCTTCTGCCAGCGCGCCCTGCAGGACGCGGCCTTCGAGGCCGGCGGCGATTTCGACAGCGAGCTGACTGCCGACGACCGCGAGATCATCGACGCGCTGCTCGCCGACGCCTGGCGCAGCGAGCTGGCCGATGCCGACCCGGCCTGGGCACGCTTCCTGGCCAAGAGCCGGATCACCCCGCAGTGGTTGCGCCAGCGTCTGCGCAGTCATCTGGGCAAGCCCTATCTGCGGGTCGAGCCGCAGGGTGCGCCGGTCGCGGCCGATCTGCGCCCGGTCGAGGCGGCCTGGCAGCGGGCTGCCGAGTTGTGGAAGCAGGCGGGCAGCGCCTGGATCGCCGAGCTGCTGGCACATGGCGGGCTCAGCCAGAGCACGCACAAAAGCGTCAAGTTTGCGCCATGGCAGGCGGAACTGGACGCCTATTTCGCCGACCCGGCGGTGATGTTCGACCTGCCCGAGGGCGCGGCGAAGTTCGGCGTGCGGGCGCTGAGCAAGGCCTGCAAGAAGGGCTTCGACGCGCCGGTGTGCGAGCTGGCCCAGGCTCTGGACGAGCTGGCCGATCAGGTGGCCGACGCACTGCCGGCCGGCAAGCAGCGGCTGATCGCCCTTCAGGTGGCGCTGCTCGAGCGGCTCAACCGAGAGTTGCCTGAACGCAAGGCGGCGCAGCGGCTGCTGGCCTTCGACGACCTGCTGAATCGTCTGGATCAGGCACTGCAAGGCCCGGTCGGCGAGGACCTGGCGGCCTCGCTGCGTGCGACCTATCCGCTGGCGCTGATCGACGAGTTCCAGGACACCGACCCGATTCAGTACGCCATCTTCAACCGCATCTATGCCAAGGGCCGTGATGCCTCGCTGTGCTTCGTCGGCGATCCCAAGCAGGCGATCTACGCCTTCCGCGGCGCGGACCTGGCCACTTACATGACGGCCAAGCAACAGGCCGATCGCGAGCCCTTCAACCTGCCGACCAACTACCGCTCGACGCCCGAGCTGATCGCCGCGCTCAACCAGCTGTTCGACCATCCGCAGCCGTTCGCCCAACCCGACCTGCGCTACCCACCGGTGGGTGCCGCCGACAAGCCGCGTGCGAGCCTGCGTCTGGCAGAGGAGGGCGAGGCGGCGCCGCTGTCGCTGGTCTGGCTCGGCGACGATCCGCTGGGCAAGGCCGAGGCCGCGCAACTGGCCGCGGCCGACACGGCGCGACGCATCGCCGTGCAGCTGGCCGCCGCCGCCGAGGGCCGCGCCGGCTTCGCGCAGGGCGACCGGTTCACCCCACTCAAGGGCGGCGATATCGCCGTGCTGGTGGCCAATCACCGCCAGGCCGGAATGATCGCCGATGAGCTGGCCGCGCGTGGCGTGCCCAGCGTACGCCGCGGGCGCGACAGCGTCTGGCGCAGCGAAGAAGCCGGCGAACTCGCCGCGGTGCTTGCCGCCTATGCCGAGCCGGGACGCGAGGGTCTGCTGCGGCATGCCCTGGCGACGCGCCTGCTGGGCCGCAGCGCCGCCGATCTCGCCCGCTGCCAGGATGACCAGCATGAATGGGACGCCGAGCGCGAAGCCGCCGAGCGCTACCACCAGCTCTGGCAGCAGCAGGGCTTCATGCGCGTGTTCCGCGCCTGGCTCGACGAGCAGGCGGTGGCCGAACGCCTGCTGGCGCGGGTGGATGGCGAACGGCGGTTGACCAACCTCTTGCACCTCGGTGAGTTGCTGCAGGCCGAGAGCCTGCTGCGGCCCGGGCTCGAGCCGCTGCTCGCCTGGTTAAACGCTCAGCGCGGCAGCGAAGGCGCCGGTGAGGAAGCGCTGCTGCGCCTGGAAAGCGATGCCGAACGGGTGCAGATCGTCACCATCCACACCAGCAAGGGGCTGGAATACCCGCTGGTGTTCTGCCCGTTTCTCTGGGACGGCAAGCTGCTCGGCAAGAACCAGGACAGTGCCCGTTGTCACGATGCCGATGGCCAGCCGCTGCTGGACCTGGGCAGCGGCGAACTGGAGGACAACCTCGAACGCGCCCGTCAGGAGGTGTTCGCCGAACAGCTGCGGCTGGCCTACGTTGCGCTGACCCGCGCGCGTGACCGGCTCTGGCTGCACTGGGGGCCGGTGAGCCTGCCCAAGGCGAAGAAGGATGGCAGTCTGCCCGACGAAGGCTTGCACAGCAGCGCCCTGGCCTGGCTGCTGCACGGCCGCGAACTGCCGGGCGAGCAGCCACTGACGGAGCTGGGCAACCACCTGGCTGGCCTCAACGGCGGTAGCCTGCGTCTGGCCATCGAGCGGCTGGTCGCCACGAGCGACGGGCGCATGGCCTGCCTGCCGCTCGAGTCGCGTGAGGCCAGCACCCA
>Ga0172376_10007625_pt1 | contig 11495 bp, 6 predicted proteins | sample Lak35m_FD_121114 | JGI IMG/M metagenome (GOLD analysis project Ga0172376, IMG submission 121114) | Freshwater microbial communities from Kabuno Bay, South-Kivu, Congo - kab_092012_35m | ecosystem: Environmental > Aquatic > Freshwater > Lake | place: Democratic Republic of the Congo: South-Kivu...
CGTCGATATCTTCCCGACGGTGATGGAGGTCGCCGGGGTTGTTGATCGGGGCGGTCGCCCCCTCGACGGGGTCAGTCTCGTGCCGCTCATCCAGGGTGAAATGCAGATCCGTCCCGCGCCGCTTGGATTCTGGAACGCGGGCATTCCCGGTCAGTTCACCAATCCCGGCGGCGTCGCCAACAAGGTGCTGCCGACGATCGAGAACTGGAGCGAAAACAAGGTGGAGAGGGTCACGCGGCGCGTCGAAAAGATCCCGAAACATCCCTTCCCCGAAGACGTCTACGCCGGCCATGCCGCCTGGATCTCCGGTGATTGGAAGATCCACCGCGTCTCCGGGACGGACGGGGAAAAGGTCCGCTGGTCGCTCTACAATCTCACGACCGATCCTCGAGAGAGCTCTGATGTTGCGAAGCAGCACCCCGAAATCCTTGCCGATCTCTCCGCCGAAATGGAACGCTGGCTCGCGAGCGTCAGCGCGAGCCTGCGCGGGGCGGATTACTGAACCCGCTCCCGGGGAGTCGACATCACTTGTAACCAGCCTCGGCGGCCTCGCAGAACGGGTTCGCCGCAGCATAGGCGATACCGGCAGCAAGATCGCCGTTGGGACCCTTCAACTTTACCTTGTATTTGCCGTTGGGCTTGTCCTTGATCTTCGCTTTCCCATCGACGGCCTTCACCTTCACCTTGTGGTCTTTCACCTTGACCCTCTTGACGGGATCATCGGCCCGGGCTTCGGAATCGAGCGGCGCACCGGCGAAGGCCATGAGCGTGGCAAGAACAAGGAGGGTGTGGCCGGTCCGGCAGAGGAGCAGGGATTTCATGGAGTCGCTGATGGGTGTCTGGGCAGGGTTTGAGAGCAGAGGAGTTCCGCGCTCGTTCGGAATCGACGCACGGACTGGAAGGCCCATGCCGGAAAAGTTCGCGCCGGGCTTTTGGAGTTCGACCGATCCGGCCGACTCCGGGCACGATCCCACTGCCCCCCTTTCCCGGCGGTTGACGTATCCCCTTCCCCGAGATTCATTCCCCGACATGCCCGACCGATCCCTCTCCTCGAAACTCTTCAGCGCCGCCAAGGAGGTGATCCCCGGGGGGGTCAATTCTCCAGTGCGAGCCTTCCGCAATGTCCAAGGCGATCCGTTCTTCGTGCAGCGCGCCCGCGGCTGCCGGATTTGGGACGTCGATGGCAACGAAATGATCGACTACGTCGGCACGTGGGGCCCTGCCATCCTCGGACACGCCCCCACCGCGGTGATCGATGCGGTAACCCAGGCGGCGAAGGAGGGTGTCAGCTTCGGCATCCCCAATCGCCACGAAGTCGAGATGGCCCGCATGATCCGCGACTACGTGCCTTCGGTCGAGAAAGTTCGCATGGTCAACAGCGGCACCGAGGCGACGATGAGCGCGATCCGCCTTGCCCGCGGCTACACGGGACGTGACAAGATTGTCAAATTCGAAGGCTGCTATCACGGCCACGTCGACTCCCTGCTCGTGGCCGCTGGGAGCGGCGCCCTCACCTTCGGACAGCCCGACAGTGCGGGCGTGCCGGCTGATTTCGCGAAGCTGACGATCACGGTTCCGTTCAACCGACCCGAAGTGATCGAGGAGGTCTTCGCGGCGCAGGGCCACGAAATCGCCGCCCTCATCCTCGAGCCGATTCCGGCGAATGCAGGTCTCGTTTTTCCCAAGCCGGGCTTCCTCCAGCTTCTCCGTGATCTCACCTCGAAACATGGCGTCGTCTTGATCTTCGACGAAGTGATGACCGGGTTCCGCCTCGCCAAAGGCGGGGTGCAGGAACTGACCGGCATCACCCCGGATCTCACCGCGATGGGCAAGGTCATTGGCGGTGGCCTGCCCGTTGGAGCCTTTGGTGGCAAGGCCGAGATCATGGATCAACTCGCACCGCTCGGGCCGGTCTATCAGGCTGGAACGCTCTCGGGGAATCCGCTCGCTCTCGCCGCCGGCCTCGCCCAACTCAAGGAAATGGAACGCCACGACGGATGGAACCGCCTCGATCAGATCGGGCTGACTTTTGAAAACGCCGTGCGCGACACCCTGAAAGAACTCGGGCGTGACCTCGTCCTCAACCGCATCGGCTCCATGTTCTGCCTCTTCTTCCGCGAGGGCGTGATCGACAACGTCGACGACGTGAAACAATGCGACTTCGAGGCCTTCCGCAAATTCTTCTGGGCCGCCCTCGACCGGGGCGTCTATTTCGCACCGTCGCAGTATGAGGCAGGCTTCATCTCGCTCGCTCACGGGGAAGGCGACCTGTCCAAGACCGCGGAGGTCACCTGTGAAGCCTTGAAAATTGCGCTGGCGTGAGGCGGTCATCGCGGCGATTCTCCCAACCCTCCATCCCCCTTGCATGAGCGAAGAAGAAAAGCCCCTCGAGTTTTCGGCCCGCGACCTGATGCCCGACTGGGCGCAGGCCAAGCCCAGCGAACCGCAGAAGGACTATGCCAAACGCTATGCCGCTGACGAAGACCGCGGTGATCGACGCGGCGGGGGCGGACGTCGCGACGACCGCCGTGGCGGATTTGCCGGGGGCGGACGCCGTGACGACCGTCGTGGCGGATCCGCCGGTGGCGGAGGTGGGCAACGTGATGACCGTCGTGGTGGATTTGCCGGCGGCGGCGGGCAACGCGGCCCGCGTCCCGATCGTGGTGGAGATCGCCCTCGCGGCGACCGTCACGAAGGCGACCGCCGCGGCGGCGGCGACCGCTACGACCGCCCGCGCGAAGAACCGCCTGCCGCGGGCGTGCTCGCTTCGCTGGAGCCTTCCGGACCCGCCGTCGAGGGACTGACACGTCACATCCGCGAGACCTTCCGCTCCTTCCCTGTCTCCGACCTCGCCAAGATGGTGCTCGAAGCCCGCGAGCGCTACCGCATCCGTTTCACGGCGACCGAGCCCGTGCGGCTCAGCCAGTGCCTCGCCGATGGATCACTCTGGCTCTCCCGCGAAGAGGCAATCTCGCACCTCCTTTCCGGTCCCGCCTTGGAGCATTATTACACCGCCGAGAATATCCAGGTCGATCCCCCGGCCGGCAATTTTGCGGTCATCGCTGTCTGCGGCATGAGCGGCGTCATCCTTGGTCCTCCGAACCACCACGAATACCAGCGAAACATCGCCCGCCTCCATCGCGAACGTTTCTCCGACATGCCTCTCGAGCGTTTCAAATCCCGCATCCGGATGGAAAGTGGCGAGGAGATCCTCGAGAAGTGGAGGGAGCAGGTCAGCTGCGTGAGGCAATACCGTGTCAAACCGACTGAGCAATCCTCTCCGGTCGAGGAACCGCCAGCCGAAGAGGCTCCGGTTGTCACGGTGACCGAGCCGATCACCGAAGAGGCCATCGCCGACGGGTCTGCTGCGGGAGAGGCAGGCAACGAGGAAGTGATTGTCGCGGAGATTTCCGAAGAATCCCCCGAAGTTGATACCCCTCTCGAAGAAACCGAGACAGGTGAACCGGAAGAGGCAGAGGCCCCCGTATTGGAGGCCAAAACGGACGAAGGCCCCGTGTTCAACAGCTTCGAAGAAGTCGGTCGCCATTTCCGCGAACATTTTGCCCCCCTCGCGATCGTCGAGACCGCCGTGGCCGTTGTTCCCGGCAACATCGCCGGACGGCTTCTTTCTCCCGGCCTCCTTGCCCACCTCCGCCTCGAGACCGAAAAACTCCGCCGCGGTTTCCCGCTCGCGATGATCCAGTCGCTCTGCGGCGAATTCGAGCGCAAGGGCCTGAAGTTCTTCAAGCGCGGTAAGAAGTCGCTCCATGTTTCGGCGGTGCGACCCAAGGCCCTCAACGAAGCGACAAACCTCACCGGAGCGATCCAGGCGATCGTCGATTTCGTCAAAACGGCTCCCAAGCCCTCCGTTTCCAGCCTCCTTGAGGCACTCGTTCCGGGCTTTAAAAAGCCGGAGGGCCTCGCTGTCGATGAGTCGCCTGAATGGTCCGACGCGGCGCGCACCGTCTTGAAGGATCTTCGCTGGCTCACAGCCGAGGGATACTTGCTCGAATTCGCCGACACCGGTCTTGCGATCGGACGCCAGCCTCAGGAAAATGCCCCCACTCAGCCAAAGGCCAACCCGGCAAAGCCGGCGAAGGAGAAAGCGACAGCCCCCGCGAATCAGGTGACGACCGCAGACACTGTTTCCGTCGAAGAAGTCGAGTCGCCTGCGGAAGAAGTCGAGTCGCCCGCGGAAGAAGTCGAGTCGCCCGCGGAAGAAGTCGAGTCGCCCGTCGAAGAAGTCGAGTCGCCCGTCGAAGAAGTCGAGTCGCCCGTCGATTTTAAGACCGCTCAAGAAGATCTCGGCGATCTGTCGGCTCACCCCGTGCCGGAGGACGGCTCCGGTTCGGAGGATCCTCACGATCTGCCCGAAAGCGGCGATCCTGTGGCGACCCTCTGAGACGGGGAGCGATCCGCTCGGCCTGGACAGGGAGTGAATCGGGAATCGCCTCCAAGGCGTAAATCGAATGCCCCTCCCTTCCGATTCGCCCGAATCCACAGATGAAACGGTCCATTCGCCTCGCTATCGCCGGAGCGATCCTGCTCGCGGGAGTCTTCCTGTTCGTGTTTTTGTCAGGACTTCGCAACACTCCGCTCCCGTCAAATCCGCCGCGTCCCGTTCCGGAGATCGAGACGATCACCGCCCATCAGGGGGATCTCGTTGTCGAAATCCCGGCGCAGGGCGTGGTCGAACCGGTCACGATCACGCGCGCCTCGGCCGAGGTCGAGGGAGTCGTCGTTCTCGTCTCCCCGGATTTCGAAGCCGGGGCCTCTTTCAAAACGGGGGAAGTGCTCCTCGAAATCGATCCATCCGACTACGAAGCCGCCGTCGCCCAGGCCGAAGCCTCCGTAGCCGATGCGACGCTGCAACTCGCCGACGAGGAGATGCGCGCCCTCCAAGCTGAGCGCGATTGGAAGCGCCTCGCCGCCCCCGGACAAAAGCCGTCCGAATTTCTCCTCCGCGTCCCTCACCTCGAGGCGGCAAAGGCTCGCGTCAAGGCTTCGGCGGCGGCGCTGGATCTGGCGAAGACGGACCTCAACCGCACCAAACTGAGAGCTCCCTACGACGGGCGCATCCGCAGAAAGATCGCCGACCTCGGCACGAGGGTTGGCAAAGGCGAGCCCCTCGCCGAATTTTACGCGACCTCCCCGCTCGAGGTGAGACTCCCGGTCCCGCGGCAGGATGCGGCTTTTCTCGAACCCTCAGGACAGACCGTCGAACTGCGCGAGCACTCCGGCACCCGTTCCTGGACTGCCACGGTCGACCGCACTGAAGGTGAAATCCGCCGAGACGACCGCACCATCGTCATCGTCGCGAGGATCGACGGCCTCAGGGCGGGAGCCCCTCTGCCCGGCCAATTCGTCGAGACGTCTCTTCCGAGCCGCATCGAGCCGGGAATTTTCCGCGTTCCCCGGCGTGCCCTTGCCTCGAGCGACCGAGTCCTCGTCGTCGCCCCTGATCAAACCCTCAAGACCCGACAGGTCGAGGTCCTGCGCACAGAGCGTGAGAACGTGCTCGTTTCCTCCGGACTGAAAGACGGCGAGCAACTCTGCGTCACCGCCCTCGCTGCCGTGATCGAGGGAATGGAGGTGAAGGTCGTCTCGCGCGATGGACAACCCATCGTCGCTCCGCCGGTCGCTCCATGAAGAATCTCATTTTCTACTGGGCGCGAAACCGGGTCGCCGCGAATTTCCTGATGGTCGCCCTCATCGTCGGGGGGCTGTTCACCTGGATCCGGCTGAAGAAAGAAATCTTCCCGGAGATCTCCTCGAATTTCATTCTCGTCCAGACTCCCTACCCGAACGCCACGCCAGGGGAGGTCGAAAAAGGGGTCTGCGTGCCGATCGAGGAAGCCATCCAGGATCTCGACGGCATCGAGCGCCTCACCTCACTCAGCTTCGAGAGCGTCGGCTACGTGAACATCGAGGTCACCGCCGGGAAGGATGTCCGCAAGGTCCTGAACGACGTGAAAAGCCGCGTCGATGCGATCCAGAATTTCGCCGAGAGTGTCGAGAAACCCATCATCGCTGATGTGCTGCTGAAGAACCAGGTGATGAGCCTGGCCATCACAGCGGATACCGACGAGCGCACTCTGCGTGCCCTCGCCGAGGCGGTGCGTGACGACCTCCTTGCCTTCGCAGGCAAGAGCCCGGAAAACGGCCTCGAGCGGCTGACGCGGGGCCTCACCAACGCCGTGCTCGGCGAGGCGCGCATCACCCAGATCTCTTTGGCGGGGGTGCGCGACCACGAGATCTCGATCGAGGTCTCGGAAAACACGTTGAAAGAGCTCGGCCTCACCTTTTCTCAGGTCGCCGACGCGGTGCGCGCCACCTCGATCGACCTTCCCGGCGGCTCGGTTCGCACCGATGCAGGCGAAATTCTGATCCGGGCGGAGAACCGCCGCTACGAGGCATCAGAGATCGGTGACATCACCGTGGTGACCCGGCCCGACGGCAGCATCGTGAGAGTCTCCGATGTGGCGACCGTGATCGATGGCTTCAAGGAAGAGGATCTCTACTCGCGCTATGACGGCCATCCCGCCATCGTTCTCAACATCTTCCGCACCGGCAACGAAGACACCCTGCGCCTCGCCAAACTGGTCCGTGAATTTGTTGCCGAGAAACACGCCCACGTGCCCAAGGGCGTCGATCTCGAAATCTGGAACGACGAGTCCGTCCTCCTCGAAGGGCGGATCAAGCTCCTCCTCGGCGACGGTTTCCAGGGGTTCCTCCTCGTCTATCTCGCCCTCGCCCTCTTCCTCCGGCCCGCCCTCGCCTTCCACGTTGCCCTCGGGATTCCCATCGCCTTCGGCGGTGCCCTCATCGCGCTGCCCTACGGGGATATCTCGGTCAACATGATCTCGCTCTTCGCCTTCATCCTCGTGCTGGGGATCGTCACCGACGACGCCATCGTCGTGGGCGAGCGGGTCAACGAACGGATCGAACGCGGCGAACCGGCCCATCTCGCCGCCCCGCGTGGCACCTGGGAGGTGATGAGCGTGGCCGCCTTCGGCGTCTTCACGACGATGATCGCCTTCACCCCGATGCTGGCGGTGCAGGGAGTCAGCGGCAACATCTGGCGGCAGATCCCCTGGATTGTCATCCCCGTGCTCATCGTCTCGCTGATCGAAACGAACCTCATCCTCCCCGCGCACCTCTCCCACCTCAAACCGGTCGATCCGAATCATCCGAACCGCTTCCTTCGCATGCAGCGGAAGATCGCGAAGACCCTCGATCGATTCGTGGAAGGGGTCTACGGACCTCTATTGGAAAAACTCATTGTCTGGCGTCACGCCACCGTCGCGGCCTTTGCCACGGTGCTCCTGATCACCATCGGGCTGCTCGCGAGCGGACGTCTCGTGAAATTCGAGTTTTTCCCGCGGGTCGAGGCCGAGCTGATCAGTGCGAAGCTCACCCTGCCCAACGGCGTCCCCGTGGAAACGACCGAGGCCGCGGTGCGTCGCATCGAGGAGGCTGCCCTCGCAATCCAGCGCGAGGTGCAGGATGAAGAGGGGCGCCCCGTCATCAAGCATCTCCTTGCCAGCGTCGGATCGCAACCCTACACGCCCGGTCTTTCCCTCGAGACCGGACAAGGCGTCAATCTTGGTGAAGTCACCGTCGAGCTGCAGGGCGCCGACTCTCGAAACCGGCCTGAACTGCTCGCCGACGCGATCATCGCCGACTGGCGAAAACGAGTCGGGCCAATCCCCGGCGCGGTCGAGCTTTCCTTCATGCTCCAGACCTCGGCCGGGGGCAACGCCATCGATCTGGAGTTGACCGGACCCGACGTCGACGAACTCGATGCTGCGGCGGAATTCGTGAAGTCCAACCTCGCCACCAACGAGGGTGTCATTGACATTGGCGACAGCAATCTCGAGGGGAAACGCGAGGTGAAACTGGGCGTCACGCCCGATGGCGAGGCCCTCGGACTGCGCCTTGAGCTGGTCGCCCGCCAGGTGCGCCAGGCCTTTTACGGCGAGGAGGTGCAGCGTCTCCAGCGCGGTCGCGATGAGGTGCGCGTCTACGTGCGTTACCCGCGCGACGAACGCCGCAGCCTGCAGAACCTCTCCGACATGCGCATCCGCACGCCGAACGGTGCCGAGATCCCTTTCAGCGAAGTCGTCGCCAAGGAGGAGGGACGCGGCTACGCCGTGATCCGAAGAGCGAACCGCTTCCGCTCCATCAATGTCACCGCCGACATCGACCGCACCAATCCCGAGGCCAACGCGAATGAGATCGTCGAATGGATGCGCACCGACATCCTTGCCCGCATGCAAGAGAACTACCCCGGGGTGATGTGGGAATTCCAAGGCGAGCAGAAGGACCAGCGCGAGAGCATCTCCGATCTATCGAAGGGATTCGTTCTGGCACTTATCGGTATCTACATGGTCCTCGCCCTACCCTTGCGCAGCTACTCGCAGCCCATCATCGTCATGTCGGTGATCCCCTTCGGCATGATCGGTGCGGTGGCCGGTCACATCCTCTTCGGGATGAATTTCAGCATCATGAGCATGATCGGTGTCATCGCTCTCGCCGGCGTCGTCATCAACGAGAGCCTCGTCCTCGTCGAGTTCATGAACCGCTATCGTCGCGACGGTCATACCGTGATGGAAGCTGTCATCAAGGGCGGACGCGAACGTTTCACGCCCATTTTCCTGACCTCGGTGACGAGTTTCATCGGCCTGCTCCCCATTATCACCGAGACGAGCATCCAGGCAAAATTCCTCATCCCCATGGCGGTCAGCCTGGCTTTCGGAGGTTTGGTCAATCTCTTCAATACCCTCATCCTTGTGCCCTGCGTCTACGCACTCTTCGACGACGTGCGCCGGAGAGCCTACACGCCCGAGGCGGTGCGGCGCCAAGACGAGGAATTCACCGAGGAAGAGAACGAGCACGCCATCGAAGTGGGCTCGTGAAGCGCCCCCATCACGTCCTTGATGTGGCAGGGATTTGGCCTCACCCTTGGCCACCCCCATGAACCGTGTCCCGTTTTTGATCGCCCTCGCCCTCGCCGCGTCCGGTTACGCGACGGCGCAGGAAAAGGCCCACCTCGACCTTGAGTCGCCTTTTGCCTCCTACGTCGAAAAGGAGTTTCCCTTCTTCACCCAGACGGTCGACGCTCGGGCTTTCGGCGAAAAGGCCGAAAAAGAAAATCTCACACCCCGCGGCATCGTCGTCCCGGCGGGCAACGGATTCTACGGCTGCTTCGATCCCGACCTGCTCCGCTGGGCACTCTTCTGGAAGGAAAACGCCGACGGCGAATACCTCACGATGAGCGGCATGGGCACGGGCAGCTATCGGCTCCCGAACCGCAAGGCAGCCCCGGGACAGATGGAGTTGCCCACACCCCTCGGCATCCCGGTGCTCGCGATGCCGCTGCGGCCGGGAGTTTCCGCAGGAGAGAAGCGCGTCCTCACCGACCCCCGTGACCGCGGCGCGGCTGAAAAGGGCGAGTTCGGACTCGGTCCGGTTCCCATCGGGACGGGACGATTCGAAGGTCTGCGTCTTCTCGGTGAAGGCGTGCAGGTCGAATACCGCGTCGGCGGCACGCTCGTGAGAGAGCGGCTCTCGAGCGACGGAAGCCACCTTCTCCGAGAGCTGGAAGTCGCCGCCCACGAATCGCCGATCCACCTCCGCATCGGAGCCGGCGACGACGATTGGCTGGGCTTGGCATCGACTACCAAAACCACTAGCTACCGCATCACTCTCTCAATCGACGGGAATTGCGTCCTTAAAGAAGGAGCCCCCTTTGCGGAGACCGCCTCCAAAACGCGCTGGCCCGAGCCCGTCAAAACCGCTCCCACCGTCCTCCCCGTGAAAGACGCCGCCTGGGTCTTCGACGACCTGCCTTTGCCAGTCCCGAATCCCTGGAAACGCAACGTGCGCGTCGCCGATCTCGAGTTTTTCCCCGATGGCCGCGTCGCCCTCGTCACCTTCGATGGTGACGTCTGGATCGCGAAGGGACTCGAAGGCAACGCCGGAGCCGAGTGGAGCCGATATGCCTCGGGCCTGCACGAACCACAGAATCTCGCCCTCCGCGACGGCAAGATCTTCGTCTTCGACCGGAACGGCATCGTTTGTCTTCACGACATCGACGGCAACGGCGAGGCCGACTGGCACGAGAACGTCTCGAACATCTTCGCCCAATCCGCCGAGACGCGACAGTTTGCGAACGACTTCATCGCCCTGCCAGACGGGAGCTTCTACCTTGCCCTCGGCGGCCAGATCGGAGGAACCATCGGCAAACTGAACGGAACGGTCATCCACGTCGCGTCCGACGGGGATTCCTACGAAGTCGTGGCCACCGGCTTCCGCCAACCTTATCTCGGCTACGATGCGAAGACGGGCATCCTCACCGCGAGCGACCAGCAGGGCAATTGGAAGCCCGCCACCCCGATCTACCGCGTCGGGCAGGGGCGCTACTTCGGATTCCAACCTGAGAAGTTCAAGAACAAGGTCACCCACCCCGCCACCATCTCGCCCGCCGAGGTCTGGATCCCCCATTTCATCAACCAGTCCGGCGCCGGGCAGGTCTGGATCCGCGACACCGGGAAACAGGGTTCGAAAATGGGAGAACTGAACGAGGCCTTCGTCCACATCGGCTACAACCGGCCCGAAATTTTCAAGATCTACCTCGATGAGAAAGGTGAACAAGGCGCGGTCATGCCGCTCCTCTCCGGCTTCCCCGCCGGACTCCTCAACGGTCGGATGAATCCGATCGACGGGCATCTCTACGTCGCCGGCTTCCAGATTTTCGGCAGCTCGGGCAGCCGCATCAGCGGGGTCTTCCGGGTGCGTCCCGGTGGGGTGAAAGCCTGGTTGCCGCGCGAGATCCGCGCCGAGTCGCGTGGCATTCTCCTGACCTTCGATGCTCCACTGAGCCCCGAACTGACCACCGAGTTGGGCCGTTATTCCGCCGATCGCTGGAACTACAGGCAGACCCACGAGTATGGCTCGGGGAACTATCGTCTCGACGGTAAACCCGGCCAGGAAGCCCTCCCGATCCTCAGCGCAAAGCTTTCCAAGGATGCCAAATCGCTCTTCCTTGGCCTCGCCGATATGAAACCGGCGCACACCTTGCGCCTCACCTATCGCCTTCCCGCGCCCGAAGTCGCTAAGGTGGAGAATGTCTACCTCACGATCCGCAGCGTGCCGACCCTCGATCTCGCGAAGCTCGGGTTCGCCGACAACGAGGTCGATCTGACCCCGCGCACCGATCTCACCGGCGGAGCAGCCGTCGAACCCACCGCCGCCCTCGGCAAGGAAGTCGCGGTGCGCTACGGATGCATCGCCTGCCACGCCACCGGCGATCCGGGCATCCCCGCGCCGCCCGCTCCCGCGACGAATGGCGACGGCTCGAAGGTCGCGGTCGGACCTCCCTGGATCGGTGCATGGGGTGCCAGCCGCGTTTTCAGCGATGGATCGGAGATCAAGAAGATCGACGAAGCCTACCTGCGCGAGTCCATCCTCGATCCCGCACGACGCGTCATGCA
>Ga0172376_10007627_pt1 | contig 11491 bp, 6 predicted proteins | sample Lak35m_FD_121114 | JGI IMG/M metagenome (GOLD analysis project Ga0172376, IMG submission 121114) | Freshwater microbial communities from Kabuno Bay, South-Kivu, Congo - kab_092012_35m | ecosystem: Environmental > Aquatic > Freshwater > Lake | place: Democratic Republic of the Congo: South-Kivu...
AGGAAGTCTCTCACGCTTTTGATTTCCCCGGCAGATGTATACCCCTTAATCGCTTTGCCTTTGAGAAGCAATCGGTGCGGCGCTTTATAAGCATCATCGCTAAATATCCAATGATTGTCCTGAAAGCTCAGTAAATGATTGTTTTGAAGGATATCCGTTACCGTATATTCCCCACTGCTCAAAACCAAGTGATGGTCATTGACCAACCGAGAAAACTGTAACGTGCTATGGGCAAGCATTAAGGTCCCCTGATTATGAATGGCCAGGGGCTGGGAGCAGTCTATCTGATCTAAAAACCACTCCCCCTGATTTGAAAAACCACGAGGCTTAATGTCCCACTTTCCCTTCTGCCATGTCATGGTTCCCTTATTGGTCAGCTCTGTTGATCCAAGCTCAAGGTCACCTGTGTGGTCCCACTGACCTGTATTTGTGAATGTCCCTTGCTGTTGGGTGAACTTTCCTTGATCGATAGTCAGCTTTCCCTTGTTCTGGACTGTAGAGGTAACCGTCAACGCGCTATTGTTGGCAACAATCTCTTTTTCATTGATAATATCTTGAAACGTTAATTGACTATCCTTGATGTTTAGTATCGCGTGGTTATGGATTTTAAGAGGCTGGGAACTGGTCATGTGATCCCATAAACACGCTCCCTCATTCACAAACCCGTTCGCAGGGAGGATGAAGTTCCCATCTTGCCAAATTAACGGGTGGCTCTCCAAATGGTTATGCAAGGTGGCATGCCTGAGATCTAAATTCCCATGGTGGGTCCATCGACCCCTATTGTGGAACACGCTATCATTCCTCATCACAGTGCTGCCTTTACTTGCCATTTCTCCTTCATTCTGAAAGGTGATGGCTTCCCAAAGGATATTGCCGAGGTGACCCCATTCACCTCTGTTGTCTATAACTGTCCCTTCCTTGGCCGTGAAGGCGCCTGTGCTGGTCATTTTGTTTTCATTGGCAAAGGAATAACCAGAAGGTGTACTCAACTCCAGGTCACCTTGATGGACCCATTGGCCCGTATTGCAAAATATGACTTGGTCCATTTTAGCAGGGCCTTGGGTGACCATTTCTCCCTTATTCTGGAAGTTCACGGCCTCCCAAGCAATATGCCCTGTGTGTTTCCAAGAGCCTGAGTTAACAGCACGAACATTGGCGCCGGGTTTAACAATGAATGCGCCCGTGCTTGTAAAGCTCTTTTCCGTCAATAAGGAAGTGCCTAAACCCAAGGTGATGTCGCCTTTGTGGTTCCAGGTCCCTCTATTGGTCACCACGCTTCCGCCTGTCACCAGGGTACCTTGACTACGGATGCTCCCACCCTCATTATTGGCAAAATGAGCGTTGGGCCCTAAATGAATATCTCCTGTATGCTCCCACGTCCCTTTGTTGGTGAAATACCCTTCTTCCCCTCTAAGTAATCCTTTGCTGGTAAAGCTCCCTTTGTTGAGGAAGGAAGCATGGGAGCTTGAAAAGGAATTCAAAATATTGACCCTACCAAAGCTCTTGTTGGTAAAGATCTTTTCATTTACGGTCATCTGATGAGCTTGCCAGAATCCATCATTAGAGGCCTGCCGATTGAGGTCCACTATTTTACTTCGCAAGTCTCCTTTGTTGATCAAAAAAGAAACGGGTGCTGTTGTCTTTGCGAATATAGGGTTAATCCTCAAAGATTCTGTGATATCAACCTCTGTCTTCTCGTAATTGAGGAACAACCAATTGTAGGGTGTAATGCTCAGGTGTATGCCTTCAACTTTTGCGTCTTTTATAGGATTGCTTTTTTTATTAATGAACTGGCGAACCCCGAGTATGGATGGGTTTTCCTCTGTTCCATCAAACTTAAAAAGGCCATGGTTCGTTAATTGCCCCTTACCGACAACCTGTTTAACCTGAACGCCTCCTTCATTCACAACCTTGCGGTTCATACGCAAATGAGCCGTAACGACAGGGCCTACGATGTGCGTGGTGGGAGATTGAAGTGTTAATGAAGCAACATTTAAAGTTTGAAGGAACAATTGTTGAGTTGTCTGAATGACCAAGTCACAAGTGGAAAGGAAAGAATATTGGGGATCTTGGTCAAAGAACACAGAACCATCTTGGGCAACTTTAAGCGTTCCAACACCAGGAACGCTCCACAAGAAACAAACGGGTTCTCCTTTGAGAGAGTATTTATAAATGGCTCCCCCTTTAAGGAGAGCCAGAAGATTGTCCTCTTCCTTCTCTGGGTTGTGTTCGCAGAAAAAGGAACTCAATTTGCCTTGTGTAAGGGAAGCTTTGTAAAGCCTCGTGAATGATTGGTCAGGCAAAGACTTAGACTTACGAGAAAGGCCAACTTTGATCTTATCCGTATCAGAACCTTTCATATTAACACTTAAGCGGTATTGATAAGGCTGTAGGGAGCTTGGGGATAAATCGGTTAAAATCCGCTCCGCATTGGCTCGATCAGGAGCAAAGGGGAAGAATAAAGTATCCCAGCGGGAAGAGGGCTCAATAGGATGCCTTAAAGACCGTTGAAGAGCAGCCTCACGAGGAGGTGATGGATGACGGAAAGACGAATGTCCTCTATTGACATCATAAGGCTGTACGGTCTCCATGGCTTGCACAATAGGCGCAAGGATATGGCCCATGTAGGTTATGACCGTAACTCGCGCAATCGTTTTTATAAAACATTCAGGCAACATCTAATGACTCCATCTCTCATCACCAAGATAGCAAAGTCTATGCCCTTAGACGCGCGTTAATAAATGCTACCATATGTCTGAAGAAATGCCAGGTGTAGTGTTCATTTTGCCGCTACTTGTGGTGGTTACGATGGGAGTATCACAGATCAAGCAAACTTATAGATAAAGGTTATTAATTTGTGTGCTAAAACTGCTATGGTGATATTTATTTAATTTGTAAGGCTATACTTCAACGCTAAGAATTATTGATCCATTATCTTCTAAAACTGATCCACCCCACTCCATGTTATTATGACCTTTCAAGAACTACTTCTAGAGGTTCAAATTCTTTACACCATTTTACCCCTATAAGTTTATCCTGGCTCTCTGGAAAGAGCATATAGTACCATCGCTGGTACGTTGGAGTTTTGTCCCCCATGAGCATTGAACCTAATAAACCTACTGCTTTATAGGTTTGTTTTATATCTGTATGCAGGGATAATTTCCCGTACAAATAGCTACCCTCAATTAAGCTGTTTGGTTCTTGTGTAGTATCTTCAAGCATTCCCACCACTTTATTTTCAAGCTCTATTTTTAGCGTGATAGATATATTTTTATTTTCCATCCATTTTCCCTCTAGGTCTTTAATTCCAATATCAATATACTTTCCAAGTATGTGTCTTTCGCTATATGTATTGTATACACTTCTTTTACTTTCAAGTATCTTCGCAGTCTGCTTATACTTGTCTATTTTATCTTTAAGATATCCGATTGCTTCCTTAAGTTTTTCATCTTCCTTTTGTTCATTTGGAGCTTCGTCATAAAGCTTTTGAGCCAAATGAAAAAATCCCAGATTTGTAAGATTTATAATTTGGTTGCCTCGGCTAAAAGAGTCTTTTGCTTTTATGGCTTTCGTAAAATACATATCCTTTTCATATGATTGATCGAGTTCACCATAAATAATTGCCATATTGTTCATTGCGCTTGTATGAAGCGGGTCACGTATAAGTAGTTTTTCATAGTGATAAAGAGCGTTAAGTTTCGTAACCTTATAGTTTGAATAGCTTAAAGCAAGATCAAATCTTATTCTTTTGTTACCAGGATCAATCTGTAGGGCTTTTTCTAAATAATTGTGCTTACCATCAATATCTCCTTTATTTTCGTGTAAATTAGACAATTTTTGATAAAGTGAAACAGCACATGTATCTCCTAATAATCGCTCATTAACATTCTGATGCAAGAATGCTATTGCTGCCTCAATACTGTTATCTTTTTTACATATAAAATCTGCATAATTTATAAGTGCTTGGCTTAAAGAATCAAGATCTTGTTCTGCTCTGTTAAGTGCTTCCTTCGCGTGCACTTCAGCCTTCTCAAATGAGCTTAACTCTAAGTAATATGCAGAAAGCTGTAGACTAGGGAAAAACCAACTTAAGTTGGTTTTTTCTAACTCTTTTAATTCCTCTTCGACATAATCGTACCCTAACTGTTGAAGTAAGCTATATTTTTGCCTATCAATGAATTCGTCATCAAAGGTCTTTTCAGGATCAACTTTCCATTTCTCAGCTATCTCTTTAACTCTGTAGATTAATTTTTCCTTGTAACCTGCCTCAAGCATTTCTATGTGGTATTTAAAATCGATAGATGAGTTTTCTGTTGGGGATTCAATGGTTTTCTCTTCTTTAAATTCTGACTTAATATCATTTTTTGTACTACTTATAGTCTCCTTGCGTGCCATGAGATAGGTTACAGAATTCCCATCGCCAACGATACTTGGAGAATTGAGGCCGGTTTGTTGAATATGGTTTTCAGCTTGCTGTATATCACCCGAAGCTTGAGTTAATGTGCTGTTAGCCCCTATATCCTTCATTTTCTGACTAGTTTTATACATCTTTACAAGCTTGCTTGACCCATACAAGGTAGCAAAAAGGGGGAGTATTATCCCCGCAAATAACCAATAATACTCCTTTATCCACGCTAATCCCTGCTTAAAAAACTCATAAAATTGATCCATCAAGCTAACTCCCACATTCTGCACAAGAATTATGTTAAGCCCTTTTATTCAAATAAACAGGGTCTAAGCTTAGCAAATGATATTGTAAGCTCCTGCACCGAGTAAGTCGTTTGTTTTTTACAATGAATAGGCGTGGTTCGTAGGAAAATCTGGTAATATAGCCCAGAAACTTTGCCTTACGTTTGTAAAGAAAAACACGGAACCACTCTAACTTAACGTATATTTCAGCCTAATTTCAGCGTCAATTTAGGGTACGCTTTAATAAAACTCTTAGGAAAAAATAATAGACCATATGCCACCCATAATATGATTATCTGCTAAAGATCTTGCCACCTCTATTCCTTTCATCTTAATGTATCTTAAAATGAATCATAGTGGAATATGATGAGTACCAAGGTGGCTATGATGTTTGGAAAGAGCCTGATTATTTTAATTAACATTGGATGTTGTTGTTTAATAAACCATTTTATACAACCAAATTTAGTTTAACCCACTTCAGGATAATGGATGCTTCAACAACTAGAACTAGCTGATAAAGTGCGCCTCAAGGTTGTATCTCGCATAGCACAGAAGCGTAAAGCTGAGCTCGGCCAATTTATGACCCCTGCAAGTATAGCGCGATTTATGGCGGCTATGTTCCCTTCTAGTAGTTTACATACGTGCCGTTTGCTGGATGCAGGAGCTGGGATTGGAGCTTTATCATGCGCTTTCCTTGACCGTTGGATGGATGGCGGCTTTGATTTTAATTCTGTGGAGGTGACTGCCTATGAGATTGACGATGACTTGCGCGGCCATCTCGCACGCCATTTGGCAGGATATAATCGTATCAAGACGCAAATAATTGCTGGGGATTATATCAAACTAGCAACCAAAGAAAAGTTGCGATGCCGCGACTACACGCACGCGATTCTCAATCCTCCGTATAAGAAGATTAACAGTAAGTCATTACATCGGCAGGTTCTTCGTCAAGTAGGCATCGAGAGTGTAAATTTATATTCAGCTTTTTTGACACTGGTTTTGGCGGAAGCAGCCCCCGGCGGGCAAATTGTGGCAATCATACCTCGTAGCTTCTGTAATGGGCCATACTATCGACCGTTTCGTGAATTTATCCTTAAAAATGCAGCCCTCAAACACCTGCATTTATTTAAGTCGCGAAGCAAGGCTTTCAAGGATGATCAGGTTTTACAAGAGAATATAATAGTTTTGCTTGAGCGAAGTGCCCAACAGGGGCCGGTGACAATTTCAACCTCAACTGATAACACATTCAACGATCTTGCTATTCATGAGCAACCATTTGAAAGGATAGTCTTCCCAGATGACCTTGAGCTGTTCATACATGTACCTACTTCGGTTGAAAAAAACATGATAGAGCTCTCTCCGGCTATCTGTTACTCGCTCGCTGATCTTGGTTTAAAAATATCGACCGGTCCTGTTGTGGATTTTCGATTGAAAGAATATCTACGTGAAAAGCCTGAGCTAGGCACTGTTCCCTTACTCTATCCAGCGCATTTCAATAGCAGCGGAACCAAATGGCCAATCAACAGCATGAAAAAGCCAAACGCTATTGAGTATAACGCCAGCACTCAAAAGTGGCTTTACCCAAACGGCTTTTATTGCGTGGTACGGCGCTTCTCCTCTAAAGAAGAGAAACGGCGGATCGTAGCGAGTGTAGTGGAGCCAGAAGTATTTGGTGATGTAACTATGCTTGGTTTTGAGAATCACCTTAATCTTTTTCACGAGAACAAACACGGGCTACCTGAGCACTTGGCTCGTGGCTTAGCAGTATTCCTTAACTCAACAGCAGTTGATGAAAATTTCCGACGGTTTAATGGCCACACCCAAGTTAATGCAACAGATTTAAGGTTGATGAAATACCCGAGCCGTGATTCCTTGATTGGGTTAGGTACATGGGCCATGCAGCAACGAGAACTCACACAAGAAAGGATTGATTCCAAACTAGGAACCCTAATTGGATGAATGACAAGAATTATTACCTTGAGGTAGCCCACCAAATAATCATTTCTTTGGGCTTGCCGCGGGCACAGCAGAACGAGCGCTCTACACTGTGTCTGTTGGCTTTATTGGATCTGATACCTGGTAAGGCATGGGCTAATGCAGGTAATCCTCTTATTGGGATCACACCTATTATGGATTGGGCACGAGAACACTATGATAAAAAATATGCGCCAAACACACGTGAGACCTTTCGGCGCCAGACCATGCATCAGTTCTGTGAGGCAGGGATCGCACTCTACAACCCAGACAACCCAGACCGTCCAACAAATAGTCCTAAATCTGTATATCAAATCGAATCGGCAACATTGGCTCTGATCCGTACCTTTGATACACCGCAATGGCACGATAACCTTATTAACTACCTTTCCGAACGTAAAACATTGGTTGCCAAGTATGCAAAGGAGCGCATGCAGAGTCGTATTCCCGTGAAAATAGCGCCCGGAAAGGAAATCACGCTCAGTCCTGGTGAACATAGCGAGCTGATCAGAAGCATTATCGAGGATTTCGCTCCCCGCTTTGCTCCTGGTAGTGTTTTGGTATATGCCGGTGATACCGGTGATAAGTGGGGCTACTTTGACGCCGCCCTCCTGTTTAAACTAGGTGTGGACGTAGATTTACACGGCAAGATGCCCGATGTGATCCTGCACTTCACTGAAAAGAATTGGTTGCTGCTGGTGGAGTCCGTCACTAGCCATGGGCCGGTTGATAGCAAACGGCATGCAGAGCTTTCCAAGTTGTTTGCTACATCAATTGCTGGGTTGGTCTTCGTGACGGCCTTCCCAAACAGAGCTATTATGGGTCGTTATCTTGGTGAAGTCGCATGGGAGACTGAGGATTGGGTGGCAGAAGCACCGTCACACCTTATACACTTCAATGGTGTGCGTTTTCTTGGGCCTTACTCAGCTGTTGAGTGATAGGTTACTTGAGAATATCTTCAACTGTGTCGAATATTTACTACCTTACGTGCATTTGAAATTCATAATGTAAAACGCTAGCGTGAAGGCAAACCCATTTACCTTTCCTTCTACTTGTAAAGAAGCGCCCGAAAATAACCCTATCCTTACGCCTTTCTCCCCACACACAACTTGTAAATTTAGGGTGTACCTCAAGCGTACCAGGAATAATGATGGTTTAATAATTCAAAAAACCATTTATACTGTACTGGTGTAAGGAAACCATATATAAGGTACCGAATGAACAGAATTTATGGATATTTACGAGCCAGCACCAAAGAGCAAGATGCAACCCGAGCAAAACAAGCATTGGAATCATTTATTACTGATACTGATCAGATAATCAGTGGTTGGTTTGTTGAAAACGAAAGCGGGGCCACATTGAAACGTCCCGAACTTTTTCGCCTACTGGATATTGCTCAACGTGGAGACATCCTTCTGGTCGAACAGGTTGATCGTATCAGTCGCCTTAATAGTCAAGACTGGGAGCTTCTGAAATCACAGATTACTAATAAGGGCATTATTATAGTGGCCCTTGATTTGCCCACCTCTCATCAGTTTATCAATACCAGAGGAGATGAATTTACGCAGCGTATGCTCACCGCTATCAACAGCATGATGCTGGATATGTTGGCCGCTGTCGCCCGCAAGGACCATGAAGATCGGCGGCGCAGACAGTCAGAAGGCATCTGTAAAGCTAGAATGGAGGGCAAATATAAAGGACGCTCTGCTAACCCAAAACTACACGAAAACATCGCCGCACTTTTAGATGCCGGTAAAAGCTACGGTGATATTGTGAATCTTCTCGGATGTTCACGAGCCACAATCTCAAAAGTACGCAAATCTGCCTACAAACCCTAGTACCTGTGCCTTCATGCAAAATACTTTGTGGGACGCTGGTTTTGTAAGCGCCATAATATGCGCCAAATGAGTGAAGTAGCAATGTTTATAGGACTTTTAGAAAGGAAACAATGTGAGAGCATTTCTTTGTAGTCTATTGTGGGGTAAGACAAAGATTTAAAAAGAACTTGATATTGATATAAGTTCTAAGACAAGCAGCAGGGTTGTCGATTATAAAATTAGAAATAAAAGAAGAATCACTCGGTAATAAATATGTTAAATCATCAAGTAATATTCTATTTCAACATTATTCTTCCACTCTGTGCTAATGTTTCGACAGTTGCAAGATATCGGGGAGAAGGAGGAATATTTTCTTTTTCTGTCAATGAAAGGATATTGATATTTTGTCTTTTTTCATTTTTATTAGTAACTATCATCAAAGAACCAATATACTTAGCACATGCTATAGCTAATTTGCTATGTAGTAATCGACGAACAGCATTCACTAGTATATCAACAAGCTGAAGTCCTAAATCTGTATGTGATTGCTGGAATGTCATGTTTTTCATAATCTTATTTATATCAATTGATGTGCTTTGATTTGCCATTTCTGGTACGTAATTTTTAAGATATTCGGGTGTTACTGTTAAGTATTCTCTATCAAAATACTTATAATTGAAACTAGGCATCTTCACGAAAGGCCAAGGTTCTCTTATTGATATTGATTGTAAGAAAGGAAGCACAACCACTCTCCACCATTTTTCATAGGGCGTCAGTTCTTTATCTTTAGCATCAATGATCCATTCAAAATTCCGTAATTCTGCTGGTTTCCTTTGAGCGTAGTATAACGTAGAATGATATGCGGACCGTGAAATTAACTTTGTAAGCATAATCGCTTGTATATACAAAGGCATTGATAAATTTTCTAATTTTTGTCGTAAAGCTTGGATTTCTTGGACTAAATTAGGATGAAACTCGTCCGTAAGATATCTTGTAAACTTTTCTGCTTGAGCTTTTTTATGAAGCTCGAGTCCTTTAGGTGATTCTGCATTCAGGTCAATTACTACCACTTCAAGGAGAGAATCGTGCCTGCGTAATATCCTTGCGATATTACTTATTTGTTCTTCACTTAAGGATGTGCCTTTTATTTCTTCTTTATCATTTCTAGGCCAATTCAAACTGATTTCTTTAAAATCTTTATAGATTCTATCAAGTTTAGTAGATGGTATCATTAAGGCTCCTACGCACGAAAAATTATGCCGCCCCTTACCAGCAATAAAGCTACCAGACTCATCAATAAAAATTTTCATCGAGTTAATTCCTGAAAGCTACTAACTAATTGGCAATAATATCTTCAAATTTATCCAAGAATCCGGTACCTATTATCTTTTATGGTAACTAATATTTCTTATCAAAGTATAACCTGTTTCTCTTTCCTATTTTATCAGTGTGAATGTCATCATATCTGCTATTTATGAGGATATATATACAAAGTACCTACCCAACCTTTACATATTTTCTCTAATACTATAAGTCTAAATCATAACTAACCTTATTCCTCATAGGATTTACTTCTTCATACTCAAATCTATTTTTATATATGAAAGGGAATAATCTCTTTCTTTTTATTAGGAGTTTTCCATTGAAAGGGGACAAATTTGTTAGGGTTGTTTTAGGATTAATCGTAGTGTCTTATGACATTTATGGTGACTCAAATTTGAGCTATGGAGCGATGCTTCTTGCAATGAGTCTTTGGATTCCTTGCTGTTCAATTAAAACAATTTTACAACTGTCTAGGTTTACCTAGATAAATCAGGGAAAAACTGGAATTCAGTTTTTCCCTCTATTTAGCTATCTCAAATACTTACTAAACATGGTTCCACATACTTTCTCACATTTACTAACCATCTTACTCTGATACAAAAGAACACCAATGAGAACGTCCATTTACCCTATACAGAAAACTAACAGACAGTGACGAAAACCGCTTCTAATGGATTGTGACTCTTTTCATAGGTTGCCAGCATCCAATTTCATTTTTTAATGTGGATTCTTGTGGAAGCACTTTACCATCAAAAAACTTTAGTCCTGTTGTTTGTTCTATTGCGGGTATGTTTACGAGATATCTGCAATAATCATCTTTAGGGGGTACATTTTGTGGAAAGATAAAACCCGCCGCCTTGATATCACTTCCGTTTCTAATGGCGATGACTTTCCAATAACCGGATGGAATGACGTACTTGAGACGCTCAATTGGAGGGCCTTTGATAATATTGGCCTTATCATAATAGGGGCCAGTCAAGACATACGCTTCTTCATACTGTTTTACGAGCTTCCTTTCTGCTGATTCTAAATCTTTCCAAGGCCCACGATTCAGGTCTTTCTTTTGAGGGGTGATGTTAGAAAGATAATTTACTACATGCCATTCAGGATGGTTCTTAAATGACGCAAGAGGAGCTTGGTGGCCTCTATCAAAATTATAAGGTTCTTGGCTCATACCTTCATAGTCTTGTGGAGTAAAAGTAAATTGGACATCAATTTTAGGATCCTTAGCCCAATTTCGTTTCCGTTCTGGTCCGTTGATGTAAGAAGACGTAATTTTATAGGCAACCCAGTCGGCGAACTTGGTTTTTCTATTAGAACTCAAAAGAATAGCGTCATGATCTACGATAATATTATCTCTTGCCGCTCCAAGAGGGCACTTAAGGAGACAATTTTTATGGATAATTGCCCCTTCTCTCTTAGGTTCCTTAACTTCCTCTTTTGCAGGAGGAAGGTTAACAGAGTCAGGCTGAAGATGTAGGAATTCACAATTTGTTAGGAGGGTTATAAAGGAGGAAACAAGGAGGAAAGGAACCAAGAGACGTTTATATTTAAAAGTCATGTGAATTATCCATAATTATGCCAAAGCAGGAATCTTGCTCCATACTGTAATTCACCTTGAATGCGCGGACAATACACTTGAAGCATAAGGGTTTTAAACTGCTAAGTCCTATATTAGCAATGTAAAG
>Ga0172376_10007632_pt1 | contig 11484 bp, 12 predicted proteins | sample Lak35m_FD_121114 | JGI IMG/M metagenome (GOLD analysis project Ga0172376, IMG submission 121114) | Freshwater microbial communities from Kabuno Bay, South-Kivu, Congo - kab_092012_35m | ecosystem: Environmental > Aquatic > Freshwater > Lake | place: Democratic Republic of the Congo: South-Kivu...
AAGGGCGAGACCTCACCCGGGTGGGCCGGGTCGGAATAGCGTCCGCGCACCACGCTCAGCGCATGGCGGAAGCCGCGAAGCTGGATGAAGCCGAAATACAGCGTGAAGACGATGGCGGCCAGGATCAGCCAGCCCACGATGAGCGGGAATTTGGTGCCGGCCACCGGCACGGAATAGAAGATGAGGCCGGCGATGGCGTCGGCGTAGGGCTGCACGGCGGCGCTGATGCGCGCGTCCAGATCGGCTGTGGACATGGGGGAAGTCTCCTTGTTGTAGGGCGGCGGCCACGGTCAGTGTCCGCCAAAGCCTGGCGACGGTGGGTCACCAGATGCGACAAGGCCGGACACCGCGGTGGCGGCGCCGGCCGGAAAAGGGCTGGGTCAACTGCGGCGGGCGAGCATCGGGCCGCGCTGTTCAGCGGGTGAGCGGGAATCGGGCGGGCCTGTGCGGTTGCGCCTCGCCCTCTCAGGCCTGCTGGGGCGGCGTGCCGGGGCGCAGGCCGGCGCGCGGGGCGCTGCTGCGTGCACGGCGCTCGAAACCGGTGAAGCCGAAGTCCATCGCCGGCACTTCGCCGCTGATGAGTTCGGCCAGGGCCTTGCCCGAGCCGGCGCCGTGCGTCCAGCCCAGGGTGCCGTGGCCGGCGTTGATCCACAGCTTGCCCACTTTTGTGCGGCCGATCAGCGGGATGTTGGTCGGCGTGGCCGGGCGCAGGCCGGTCCAGAACTGCGGGTCGCCGCCTTCTTCGGGCAGGCGCGTGTCGCAGACGCCGGGGAAGACCTCTTCGATGCGCTTGACCAGCATGCGGGCGCGCGTCTGCGCCAGCGGCGTGTCCAGCGAGGTGTCAAACCCGCCGAGCTCGATGGTGCCGGCCACGCGCAGCTGGTTGCCCAGGCGCGAGATGGCGATCTTGAGCTGGTCGTCCAGCAGGCTGACCTGCGAGGCCGCTTCGGGCCTGAGCAGGGGCAGGGTAGCGCTGTAACCCTTGCCGGGGTAGATGGGCACGCGCAGGCCGACCTGGCGCAGCAGCGGCGTGGTGTACGAGCCGGCGGCCACCACGTAGGCGTCGGCCTGCAGGCTGCGGGTCAGGCCGGTGCGGCGATCGCGCACGCTGACGCCGCTGATCTGGCCGCCGCTGGCTTGCAGCTGCACGATGTCGTGGCCCATCAGGCTTTGCAGGCCCTTGGCTTCGCACAGGCGCAGCAGCTGCTGGGTGAAAACGCGGCAGTCGCCCGACTCGTCGCTCTCGGTGTAGGTGCCGCCGACGATGCGGTCGGCAAAGCCGCGCAGCGCCGGCTCGATGCGCAGCAGTTCGTCCTTGCTCACCACCTGGCGGTTGACGCCGTGGCGGCGCATCAGCTCGGCGGCGCTGCCGGCCTCGTCGAACGACTTCTGGCTGGTGTAGTAATGGGCGATGCCCTTGGTCAGGCGGTCGTACTGCAGGCCGGTGGCGGCCACCACGTCCTTCAGGGCCGCGTGGCTGTAGCTGCCGAGCGCCACCAGCTGGGCCACGTTGCGCTCGAAGGCGGCGTCGTTGCACTGGGCCAGGAAGCGCAGGCCCCAGGCCCACTGCGCCGGGTCCAGCTGCGGGCGGAATTTGAGCGGCCCCTCCGGGTCGAACAGCCACTTGAGCGCTTTGAGCGGTGCCTCGCGGTTGGCCCAGGGCTCGCAGTAGCTCACCGAAATCTGTGCCGCGTTGCCGAAGCTGGTCTCCAGCGCCGCGTCGGTCTGGCGGTCCACCAGCGTCACCTCATGCCCGCGCTGCAGCAAATGCCACGCCGTGCTCACACCGATGATGCCCGCACCCAAAACAACAACTTGCATGGTTCGCTCCAGATCCACAAAAAAGGAAAACTGGGCGCGAGTATGAAAAAAAGCGCGTGCTTCGTGAAGCGAGATTAACTTAAAATGGAAAACATCAGCAACACTAATACAGCGCATGAGCACCTTCGATCCCGATGCCCTGGAATGCCTGGCCGCCATCATTGAAGAGGGCGGGTTTGAACGCGCCGCGCAGCGCCTGTCGATCACGCAGTCGGCGGTGTCGCAGCGCCTGCGGGCGCTGGAGGCGCAGGTCGGCACGGTGCTGATCGTGCGCAGCCGCCCGCTCAAGCCCACGCCGGCGGGGCAGCTCATGCTCAAGCACGCCAAGATGATGCGGCTGCTGCGCGCCGACCTGGAGAAAGACCTCAAGGAACTCGCGCCCAGCTCCACCGGCGGCGGCCGCGAGGAAGAACGCATCTCGGTGGCCATCAACGCCGACAGCATCGCCACCTGGGCACTGCCCGCGCTCAGCGCGCTGGCGCAGGGCGGGTTGCCGATCGAAATCATCGCCGACGACCAGGAGTTCACCCACGAATGGCTGCGCGAAGGCCAGGTGCTGGGCTGTGTCACCTCGCTCGGCCAGGCCCTGCGTGGCTGCAAGATGGAGCCGCTGGGCACCATGGACTACGTGGCCGTCGCGGCGGCCGATTTTGCCGCCCGCCACTGCCCCAAGGGCGTGAACGCCCACAACTTCCACAAGCTGCCCTTCATCGCCTTCAACCGCAAGGACCACCTGCAGCAAAGCTTCGTCGAGCAGGCCTTCGGCCTGCCCCGGGTCATGCTCAAGCAGCTGTTTGTGCCCTCCAGCGAGGGACAGATCCGTGCGGTGCGCGCCGGCTGGGGCGTGAGCGTGGTGCCCGAGCTGGGTGTTCGGGATCTGCTGGCCAGCGGCGAGCTGGTGAATGTGACCCCGCGCCACCGCCAGGGCGTGGCGCTCTACTGGCACTGCTGGAACCTCAGTTCCGACGTGCTGGACGCCCTCAGCAGCGCGCTGCGCGGTGCCGCCGCGCAGAACCTGCGGCAGGCCGACCGGCCATGAAAAAGCCCCGCCGGGGCGGGGCTTTCATCGGGGGGCGGGTGCTTACTTGGGCAGCACCACGCTGTCGATCACGTGGATCACGCCGTTGTCGGCCACGATGTCCGTCTTGATGACGTTGGCCGCGTCGACCTTGACGCCACCCATGGTGCTCACGGTCAGCTCGCTGCCCTGCACAGTTTTCACCTTGCCGGCCTTCACGTCGGCGGCCATGACCTTGCCCGGCACCACGTGGTAGGTCAGCACGGCGGTCAGCTTGGCCTTGTCTTTCAACAGGGCATCCAGGTCGGCCTTGGGCACCTTGGCGAAGGCTTCGTCGGTGGGCGCGAACACGGTGAACGGGCCCTTGCCCTTGAGCGTGTCGACCAGGCCAGCGGCTTGCAGCGCGGTGGCCAGGGTCTTGAACGAACCGGCGGCCACGGCGGTGTCGACGATGTCCTTGGCCTGTGCCGAGGTCAGGGCACCGAAAGCGATCAGGGAAGCGATGAGGGTCTTTTTCATGGATATCTCCAGAAGGGTGGAAGGACAGGGGAACGGGAATGGAGCGGAATCAGGTAGGCGCAAAAGCGGAGGGCAGGATGACCCGGTCGATCACGTGAATCACGCCGTTGCTGGCCAGCACATCGGTCGCGGTGATGTTGGCCGTGCGGCCCGCTTCGTCGGTGATCACGAACGTGCTGCTGATGCGGAGGGTCTCGGTTTCGCCCAGTACGGTGGGGATGTCGGTATTGACCGGCACATCGGCCTTGAGCACGAGGCCACTGACCACGTGGTACTTCAGGATGTCGCCCAACAGCGGGCTGTCCAGCAGTTCTTCCGCGGTCAGGCCCAGTTCGGTCAGTGCGGCGGCAAAGGCTGCGTTGGTGGGCGCGAACACGGTTAAAGGACCTGCGCCGTTCAAGGTGCCGACCAGGCCTGCCGCTTCCGCCGCGTTCACCAGGATGCTGAAGTCGCTGATCGACTGTGCGGTTTCCACAATGGTCTTATTGGCCGGCAGGATCACCTTGTCGATCACGTGAATCACGCCGTTGCTGGCCTGAATGTCTGTGTCCGTGATGCCCGCGGTGCGGTTGCGGCCATCTGTGATCGTCAATGCACCTGCAACGCTGTCGATCTTGAAGATGCTGCCTTGTTCAGTGGTGATGGCTTTGCCCAGCAGACCCGCAACCGCCGAGCTTTCCACCTTGCCCGGCAACACGTGGTAGGTCAGCACGGCGGTGAGCAAGGTCTTGTCGGCCAGAAGCTCTTCCTTGGTTACGTTCAACTCGGCTAGCAGTGCAGCGAATGCTGCATTCGTTGGCGCGAACACGGTGAATGGTCCGGCGCTGTTCAGTGTGGACACCAGACCGGCTTCGGCCACGGCCTCCACCAGGATGGAGAAGTCGCTGTTGGCCTGCGCCACCCCCACGATCGTGTCCAGCGGGTTGTGGTCTTCATCTCCGCCGCCGCAAGCGGCCAGCAGCGTGGTGGTGGCGCCCAGTGCGGCGCCCAGGAGCAGGGTTCGGCGTTGCATCGTCATGTCGGCTTCCTCTTTGTGGCGGTGGATGGGTGGACTGATCAGCCGCCGCAAGCCGTGGACTGGAACGTCTTTCGCGACACCGTGGCGATCTGATGGGTCGCATAGTAATCACAAAAGATCAAAAAGATACTGAACAGTATGTAACGCTACCTTTCAGTGGGGTTATCGACCTATTCGTCGAAATCGGGCAGAATTCGAGCCCTACACAAAGGTCAACCATGGTCACCGCCGTTCAGAAGCCCGCCGCCGCCACCGCTCCCAAACTGAGCTTTCGGGAGCAAATGCACCTCGCCCGCGAAGACGCCATCGTCTCGGCGGTCAATCGCCTGCTGGCTGAAAAAGGCTTCGAGGCGATGACGGTGGACGAGGTCGCGGCCGAGGTGGGCATTGCCAAGGCCAGCCTGTACAAGCACTTCCCGAGCAAGGAAGACCTGGCCGCGGCGGCCATGGTGCGGGTGATGGATCGCGCCCGTGCCTTTCTGGATTCGCTGGATGTGCAGCGTCCGCCGCTGGAGCTGCTGCGCGACGTGGCGCGCTGGACCATGCAGGTGCAGCTGGCGGGTGAGATGCCGTCGCTGCCGAGCGAGAACTCGACCCTGCGCGCCGCGCTGACGACCAACAAGGCCTATGTGGACGGGTTGATGGACGTGAGCGACCGCCTGGGTGGCTGGATCACCGCGGCCCAGGCCGACGGCAGCCTCAACCCGGCGCTGCCGCCGATTGCGGTGCTCTACACCCTGTACGCCCGGGCGTGCGACCCGGTGCTGGGCTTTCTCAAGGGCGCGGGGCTGTACACCGATGAGCAGATCATCGACATGGTGCTGATCACCTGCTTCGACGGGTTGAAGGCGGCGTAACCACCCCCTGCGCGCCTGACGGCGCTTCCCCCTCTGTGGCGCGCCTGCGGCGCAGGGGGTGCTTCTGCTACCTGACCAGCAGCACCGGCACCTTGCAGTGCGCCAGCACCTGGGTGGCGACCGAGCCCATGACCAGGTTGCCCAGGGCGCTGTGGCCGTGCGAACCCATCATCACCAGATCGTGGCCGCCGGCTTCGGCTTGCTTGGCGATCAGTTCACCGGCCGAACCGGTTTTGTGCACCACCTTGGCGTCGATGCCGTGGCGCTTGAGGAACTTGACCACCGGCGCGGTCACCTTTTCGGCACCCTCGGCGTAGTAGCTGTTGGCCACGTCGGCACCCACCGCGGCGCGTGCACGCGGCGGCAGCGGCGTCTGCACCGTGAACAGGGTGAACTCGTGGGACGGATCGAACATCTCCAGGTGCGTGGTCAGGTAGGCCAGCATCTTCTTGGTATACGGGCTGCCATCGACGGCGAGCAGGATCTTCATGGGTCTCTCCTCAGAGCGGGGTCGGTCGGCCAGTGTACGGTGGCTGCTGTGCCGCTGGCGCAGGCTGCGCCACATCGATCGTCAGCAAAGGCCTGAAGCTCAGCTGCTCGCCTTTGCTGGCATAGCCCAGCGGATTGGCCACGATGCGGCAGCGGCCCACCCGCACATCGGTGGGGCAGTGCAGGTGGCCGTGCAGCCACACGTCGGCCTGGGGCAGCAGATCGTCCAGCGCGTTGCAGAAGCCGGCGGTGCCGGGGCTCAGGCCGTAGCGCGGATCGGCGCTGTGCAGGGTGGGCGCAAAGTGCGTCACCACCACCGTGGGGCCGTCGCTGTGGGGTTGCGCCAGCGCCTCGCGCAGCCAGCCCTGGCAGTCCAGCGCCAGCGCACGCATGGCCGCAGCGTCGAACAGCTGGCCGCCCCGCTGCCCGGCCATTTTCTGCAGGTAAAAGTTGGCGGCCCGAAAAGCCTTGTGGCGCTGTTTGAGCTGTTCGGTCAGGGGCGCGCCGGGGCGTGCAAAGGTGTCGTAGTCGCTCCACAGCGTGGTGCCAACAAAGCGCGCACCGTCGATCACGGTGGTCTCGCGCTCCAGCCACTGGATACCCAGGCGCTCGCAGCAGGCGCGCAGGTCGGCATGGGCCTGGTCGATGTCCCGTGCGTCGTACTCGTGGTTGCCCGGCACGAACAGCACCGGCACCGGCCAGCCGGCGTACTGCGGCAGCGGCGAGAAGCGCTGCAGGCCCCAGTCGGGCTCGGCCATCACGCTGCCGTCGGGGCGCAGCTGGTAAGAGCCGACGTCACCGGCCAGCACCAGCAGGTCGGCATCGGGCGCGGGGGTGGCCTCGAAGCCAGGGTTGGCTTCGAGGTGCAGGTCGCTGAGCAGCTGGATCTTCATGGCGCGGCGGTCCCGGGGAGCGTGCGCGGGGCAAAGGCGCGGGCCGCCGCGTGCGCCACCGCCTCGCGCAGCCAGCGGTGGGCGCTGTTGTGGGCCGCCTGGCGGTGCCACAGCGCGTCCACATGCACGGCGGGCACCGGCAGCGGCAGCTCGCACAAGGCCAGGGCGTCCTCCATTCCGGTGGCGCCCACAAAGTGGCGCGGCAGCACGGTCAGCAAATCGGTGGTGGCCACCACGCGCCCGGCGGTGAAGAACTGGTTGACCGTGAGCACCACCCGGCGCTGCAGCGAGCGGGCGGCCAGCGCCTCGTCGACAAAGCCGAAGGGGCGGCCCGAAAAGCTCACCAGCAGGTGGCGGGCAGCGCAGTAGGTGCCCAGGTCCAGGGGGCGTCCGGCCAGCGGATGACCGCGGCGCATCACCACCACGTACTCGCCGTCGTACAGCCTCTGGTGCAGAAAACGCGGGCTGTGCTCCTGCAGGTGCACCGCGGTGAGTTCGGCAATCACGCCCGGGAAGTGACCGATCGCCAGTTCGGCGGAACCCGATTCGAGCAGTTCGCGCGGATCGCGCGTGGTCAGCGGCAGCACGCGCAGGTTCACCCCCGGAGCCGTGTGTTCGAGGATGTCCACCAGGCCCGGGACGACCATTGCCGCCGTGGCGTCGGCCATGGCGATGACGAAGGCGTTGCCCGCCAGCGCCGGCTCGAAACGCCCCGGCGCGAGCGACTCGCGCAGCTGGCCCAGGGCGTCGCGCACCGTGGGCCAGAGCGCCAGCGCGGTGGCGGTGGGCTCGACGCCGTAGCCGGCACGGCGCACCAGTTCGTCGCCCAGGGCCTCGCGCAGGCGCTTGAGCGCGTTGCTCACCGCCGGCTGCGTCATGGCCAGGTTGTGGGCGGCGCGGGTGAGGTTGCGCTCGGCCATCACCTCGTCGAACACGCGCAGCAGGTTCAGGTCCAGGGTGCGGAAGTTGGGCTCATTCATGTGCTTTGTGAATGTAATGCATCACAAAAATAAATTGGCATGACATGGGGGTTTTCCCTAGTATTCACCCGTCCACAAGACATTGTCGTTTGCCCAGGAGTCCGCCATGAGCACCGTTGTTTCTTCTTCCCCCGCCGCGCTGGGCGTTTCCGCCGGCCGCCCCGCCGCCCCGGCCCGCCGTGTCGACGGCGCACGCGGCCTGGCCACCCTGTTGCTGGCCGCTGGCGTGGCCGCCCTGGTCGTGCTGGCCGACCAGTTGCTCGACACCTGGGCCGATGGCCATCTGTTCCTGGGCTGGATCGCCCTGTGGGTGGTCATCTTTGCTGGTTCCGTGCTGATGGCGGGCACGGCCCGCCGCGCCGCGCGCAGCACCATGGCCGCGCTGGACGACTGGTCGCGCACGCTGGCCGAAGCCCGTGCCGAGGCCCGCCTGTGGGAACTGGCCAAGCTGGACCCGCGCCTGAAGGCCGAGCTGATTCAGGCCCGTACCCGCGCCGACCAGGCCGAGGCGGTCGCGCCCGTCGAAGCACCCCACGACTACACCCGCGCCCTGGCCCCACTGGGCATCGACGCCGACGGTCATTCGCCGGCCTTGCTGCGCCGTCTGGCCCAGACCGAGATGCAGCGTCAGGCCCGCTACCTGCCCTACATCTGAGAGACGGGCCGAACCGAGCGCAGCCCTGCGGCCGCGACGTAAAAAAGCCACCCGGTCGGGTGGCTTTTTTCATGCCCGGGATCGATCACCCGGGCCTTCAGGGGCGCCCGGCAGATCGTGCCGGGCGCACCGTTTTCATCACACCGCAGCGAGGCGTTGCTGCAGTTCTGCCTTGGTGGCGACCAGTTCGGCCGGCAGGTGGTAGGCCAGCTGTTCGAAGTGGGCGTCGTGCAGCTTGAACTCCTCGGCCCAGGCCGCCTTGTCGATGCTGGTGACCTGTGCAAACTGCTCGGCGTTGAAGTCCAGGCCGGTCCAGTTGATCTCGGCGTAGGACGGTGCCACGCCGAACATCGTGGCCTGGCCCTGGGCCTTGCCTTCGATGCGGTCGATCATCCACTTGAGCACGCGCATGTTGTCGCCGTAGCCGGGCCAGACGAACTTGCCGTCGGCGTTCTTGCGGAACCAGTTCACGCAGAACATCTTGGGCGGCTGTGCGCCGGTCTTGGCCACGGTCGCGCCCACGTTGAGCCAGTGCTGGAAGTAGTCGCTCATGTTGTAGCCGCAGAACGGCAGCATGGCGAACGGGTCGCGGCGCACCACGCCCTGGGCGCCGAAGGCGGCAGCGGTGGTCTCCGAACCCATGGTGGCGGCCATGTAGACGCCCTCGGTCCAGCTGCGGGCTTCGGTCACCAGCGGCACGGTGGTGCTGCGGCGGCCGCCGAACATGAAGGCGTCGATGGCCACGCCGTTGGCGTCGTCCCACTGCGGGTCCAGCGCCGGGTTGTTGGTCGCGGCCACGGTGAAACGCGAGTTCGGGTGGGCGGCCTTGGTGCCCTTTTCCTTGGCAATCGCCGGGGTCCAGTCATTGCCCTGCCAGTCGATCAGGTGATCGGGCAGCGTGCCGGTGTCCTTCTCCATGCCTTCCCACCACACGTCGCCGTCGTCGGTCAGCGCGACATTGGTGAAGATCACGTCCTTGTTCAGCGACAGCATGCAGTTCGGGTTGGTGTGCATGTTGGTGCCGGGGGCCACGCCAAAGTAGCCCGCCTCGGGGTTGATGGCCAGCATCTTGCCGTCGGCCTGGGGCTTGACCCAGGCGATGTCGTCACCGATGGTGGTCACCTTCCAGCCGGGGAAAGCGCTCTCGGGCGGCACCAGCATGGAGAAGTTGGTCTTGCCGCAGGCGCTGGGGAAGGCGGCGGCGACGTGGTACTTCTTGCCCTCGGGGTTGGTCACGCCCAGGATCAGCATGTGCTCGGCCAGCCAGCCCTGGTCGCGGCCCATGTTGGAGGCGATGCGCAGCGCAAAGCACTTCTTGCCCAGCAGGGCATTGCCGCCATAGCCCGAGCCGTAGGACCAGATCTCGCGCGTTTCGGGGAAATGCACGATGTACTTGACCTTGGGGTTGCAGGGCCAGGTGGTCTGGTCCTTCTCGCCGGCCGCCAGCGGCGCGCCCACGGTGTGCATGCAGGGCACGAATTCACCATTGGCGCCCAGCACGTCGTAGACGGCCTTGCCCATGCGGGTCATCAGCTTCTGGTTGACCACCACGTAGGCGCTGTCGCTCAGCTCGATGCCGATGTGGGCGATGTGCGAACCCAGCGGACCCATGCTGAACGGGATCACATACATCGTGCGGCCCTTCATGCACCCGTCGAACAGCGGGTTCAGCGTGGCGCGCATCTCGGCCGGGGCCATCCAGTTGTTGGTCGGGCCGGCGTCTTCCTTCTGGGCCGAGCAGATGTAGGTGCGGTCTTCCACGCGGGCCACGTCCGACGGGTCGGTGCGGGCCAGGAAGCTGCCCGGGCGCTTGGCCGGGTTGAGCTTGGTGAAGGTGCCGGCGTCGACCAGTTCCTGGCACAGGCGGTCGTACTCTTCCTGGCTGCCGTCGCACCAGTAAATGCTGTCGGGCTTGCACAGCGCAGCCATGTCGGCCACCCAGGCGATCAGCTTCGCGTTCTTCACATAGCTGGGCACGTTCAGGTTGAGGCCCTGCATCACGGGAGAGTTCATGGATCAGACTCCAGAAGTTTGTAAACCGGCGGGCCCAAGAGACACCAACAGCCGCAGGCCACAAACAAATGGGCGGGCGGCTGTAGAAGGTCCCCTGGACGGATAAGGGCGGTCGGCGCTCGGGGCTGCAAGGCGGTTGCGGTGCAGCCGGGCAGCCAGAAAGGGGGCGGGTGAACCCGGGTTCTGGTCCGTGTGTCGGCCTGATCCCCGAATTTTAAAAAACCACCCCGTCAGTTACCACACAGTTACATGCAAAGAGCGCATAACCTTATGTCGGTCTTCGGCGCTTCGTGACGCGCTTGGCAATAAAAAAGCCGAAGGCCCCGCGCAGGGGCCTTCGGCTGGCAGGCGCAGACGCCGGGGATCAGGCCATGAAAACGGCGATGAAGGCCAGCAGGAAAATCAGCACGCCACCGGCGATGGGTAGCACGATCGGCATCAGGGGGACGATGGACTCCACCACGTCCTGGGGCTGGTCGCTGTGGCTGTCGTGATTCGGGTGGGACATGGAGGGCTCCGGTTCGATTGACAAATATCAAGCCGATTTTAGGTCAGACGCCGCCGGGCCGTGCAGCGGGTTTGCCCGGCCTGCCGCGCGTAGCCGGCTTCAGAGCAGGGCGTAGGTGGTGCTGGCGCGGCAGACACTCTTGCCGTCGCCCGCGGCCACGATGTCGATCTCGCCGAACACCAGGCTCTTGCCGGCCCGCACCACGCGGGCCGTGACCCGGGCGTCCTGCCCGGCCAGCGGCTTGAGAAAGCTGGTGTTGAGCTGCACCGTGGTCATGGGGCGGCGCGTGCCCAGCTGCGTGACGATGGCCAGCACCATGGCGGTGTCGGCCGCTGCCATCAGTGCCTGGCCGCAGACCATGCCGCCGATGCGCGCCAGGCGCTCATCGAAGGGCAGGCGCAGCGTGACTTCGCCGTCGCCCAGGCTGTCCACGGTCAGGCCCAGGTCCTGGACCCAGGGGGCAAACCAGTCGACCAGGCAGGCTTGGAGGGTGTCGGCGGTGACGGGGGCGGGCAGGGGCTCGTGCATGGGCTTACAGCTGTTGGGTGTCGAAACCGGCGCCGCGCAGCGCCTCGATGACGTGCTGCACGTGCTCGCGCCCGCGCGTCTGCAGCACCAGCTCGACGGCGACGTTCTGCGCCGCGAGCAGCGTGAAGGCGCGCTGGTGGTGCACCTCGTCGATGTTGGCGCCGGCTTCGGCCACCACGGCGGTG
>Ga0172376_10007633_pt1 | contig 11484 bp, 8 predicted proteins | sample Lak35m_FD_121114 | JGI IMG/M metagenome (GOLD analysis project Ga0172376, IMG submission 121114) | Freshwater microbial communities from Kabuno Bay, South-Kivu, Congo - kab_092012_35m | ecosystem: Environmental > Aquatic > Freshwater > Lake | place: Democratic Republic of the Congo: South-Kivu...
TCATAACCGGCTCTTGAGCTAAAAATTCCTGGTCCCATACGCTGTCGGGTGACAATGCAGAGATAGAAAGCTGTTTTACCGCCCACTCTTGCGGAGAGAGCTTGGTGCTTAAGAAGTATTGAGACCAAAAACCAAAAAAAAGAACAACGACAGCACCCAATATGAGATACCTTCCTGATCTTGATTTCATAATCCCTCTCTTTAAGTTGGTAACTCTTTCTTCGTACTATACCTCATCTTCATTGACGGACACGACAAAATCATGCTTTATAAGGAGCAGCTAGATTAATGCCTTTGAGAGCGCTTATACTTAAATGTCCGAGAAATTACTGAAGGCCCCATCAATTACGCCATCCCCTTCTCGTATTCCACGCCATGTTGCTATTATCATGGATGGTAATGGCCGATGGGCAGATCAAAACAAAGTTTCAACCATTTCAGGTCACCGAATGGGAGCAGAAGCGACCCGTAAAATCGTACATCACGCAGCAGCACGAGGTATTCAATACCTCACACTTTATGCTTTTTCTGTAGAAAACTGGCTACGCCCCCAAGGTTGGGTGGATGAATTAATGGGCCTGCTGCGCTATAACCTTAAAAACCAGGTTCATGATTTAGCTGAAAATGGCGTTTGTTTAAAGGTTATTGGGGACCGGTCAAGGTTACCCGCAGATATTGTTTCTCTCATTGAAGAAAGTGAAGCAAAAACAGCCAACAATACGCGTATTACACTCCTGATGGCCCTCAGTTATGGCGGCCGTGATGAAATCCTCTACGCTACAAAAAAATTAGCCCAGCAAGTGAAAGCTGGAAATTTAGAAATTGACGATATTACCCTCGAAACTTTCAGCTCCAGCCTTTACACCGCAGGTGCTCCAGATCCGGATCTCTTGATTCGCACAAGTGGAGAAAAAAGGATCAGCAATTTTCTTTTATGGCAAATGGCCTATACCGAATTTGTCTTTTCTCCCACCCTGTGGCCCGATTTTTCACCCGATGACTTTGATCAAGCCCTTGAAACCTACCAACAAAGAGAGCGTCGTTATGGTGCCGTTATCGCCTCCAAAAAGTAATTTTGAGGAAAGTAATTTTGGAAAGCGGGTTTTGTCTACCGCTATGGGGGGGCCTATTGTCGTGGGCGCTGTCATTCTCGGCTCTCCGTATATTGATATATTAGCCGTTATCCTCTCGGGCATCCTCTTGTGGGAATGGTCGAAAATGTCGGGACTCCCTCTATCCCACCCTATAAACGGTATGGCTGCTGTATTGCTTGGTTGGGTTATGGTCGGGCCTGGCGCCTCTTTACCTGCTTTGTGCATTATCCTAATTGGCGCCTTATACATCGTCTTTTACCACTATCAATTGGGGGCACGCTTTATTCCCTCTGTCATTCTACTCTCTGGCCCTTTATATATTGGCCTGGGAATGGCTGCCAATTTAAGCTTGGCTAAATTCACCCCTTTAACTCTCTTATGGGCCCTTCTTATTGTTTGGGCAACGGATACCGGTGCTTATGTCTTAGGCAACCTTATTGGCGGACCAAAGTTAGCTCCGCGTATTAGTCCCGGCAAAACCTGGGCAGGCTTTATTGGCGGCTCTATGCTTGGTTCAGCACTCGGCATTACAATTGCCCCTCCTTGCCAAATCAGCATAGATAACCCAGCCTTTCTCCTCGGTTTAACCCTGATAATAACATTCGTTGGCCATACAGGTGATATTCTTGAATCTGCTGCAAAACGCCTTTTTAATGTAAAAGATTCAAGCCGCATCATCCCGGGACACGGAGGACTCTTAGACCGAATGGATAGTTTATTGTTGGTTGGCCTCTTTCTTTTAATCCTTAAATTCTTCAAGGCATTTTAAGATGTCCCGTTCCGTTACGATTCTAGGAAGCACGGGTTCTATTGGCCGAAGTACTGTTGACCTTCTTCTAAAGAACCCTGATCGATTTACCGTAGAGGCGCTTGTTGCCCAAAAGGATATAGCAACCTTAGCAACTCAAGCCAAGGCCCTTCAGGCAAAAATAGCCGTTGTGGAAGATGAATCCTATTATCCCACCTTAAAGGAAGCTTTAGAAGGCACCCAAACAAAAGTTGCAGCAGGGAAGGCCGCTGTTATAGAAGCAGCGCAAGCGCCTGCTGAGTGGGTAATGTCCGCCATTGTTGGCACAGCTGGATTGCGCCCAACCTATGCCGCCATTGAACGGGGCGCCATCATTGCTCTCGCCAACAAAGAATCCATGATATCTGCGGGTCCTATTGTTTTGAGAGCCTTGCAGCAGCACAAAGCGACCTTACTGCCTGTTGATTCAGAACATAATGCAATCTTTCAAGTGCTTCATGAACCACACCGCCAAGAGGTTGAGAAACTCATTCTCACAGCTTCAGGCGGCCCTTTTCGAACTTTTACGCCTGAGCAAATGGCCGCTATCACCCTTGAACAAGCATTGAAGCATCCCACTTGGTCGATGGGGCCCAAGGTGACCATAGACTGTGCGAACTTAATGAATAAAGGCCTTGAAATGATAGAGGCCTCTTATATATTTGGTTTCCCTGAGGATCAAATTGACATCCTCATTCACCCTCAATCCATCGTTCATTCCCTCGTTGCCTATCGTGATGGTTCCGTCTTAGCCCAACTCGGCATTCACGATATGCGCGTCCCCATTGCACATACCTTGGCATGGCCAACCCGCATGCCAACAGATTTACCTCGCCTTGATCTCAGCGCCCTCAAGCAACTGACCTTTGAAACGCCTGACTCAACCCAATTTCCTGCCATTTCTCTGGCTAGGCAAGTTCTTAAAAATGGAAAAGATCGGCCGACCATCTTGAATGCAGCTAACGAGGTTGCCGTGCAATCTTTCATCCAAGGTAAGATCTCTTTTCTGGATATCATCCCTATTTGTACGGAGGTGCTCGACCAAATGAACGAATCTTCTCTCGGCTCAATTGATGAAGTTTTGCAGATAGATCAACAAGCTCGGCAAATCAGTGAAAAAGTTATTCACAAAAAAATTTCTTGCTAGTGCTTTTGCGCATTTTCATATGATTCATAATCGGCTAAGGTTGCAGGTAACCGTAATTTAAATCGAGGATTTACCCATGACCTCCATCATCGGCATCGCAGAATATGTGATTCCTTTCCTTATTATTTTGACAATCCTTGTTTTTGTTCATGAGCTTGGTCACTATCTCGTTGCACGCTATAATAAAGTAACCATTGAAGTGTTTTCCATTGGGTTTGGGCCAGAATTGTTTGGCTGGCACGACAAAGCGGGGACACGCTGGAAGTTTAGTATGATCCCGTTAGGCGGTTATGTAAAAATGTACGGCGATGCGGATGCCAGCAGCCGTCCCGACACCAAGACCCTCAAGAAAATGACCAAAGAACAGAAAGCGAACAGCCTTCACAGCAAGCGGGTGGGCCAACGTATGGCTGTCAGTGCTGCGGGACCTTTCGCAAACTTCTTGTTTGCCATTGTTGTATTGGCAGGATTGTTCGCCACCAAAGGGGAACCTTTCATGCCAGCCACGGTTGGGGGTGTTTCCCCTGGCAAAATCGCCGAAAAGGCCGGCCTTAAAACAGGAGACAAAATTATCAGCCTGAATGGTGTTCCTGCAAAAGACTTCCACAATTTGCGCAATTTAATTATCGGCAATAAAGGAAAAGACGTCGATATTCGTTATTTGCGTGAATCTGAAGAGCAGACAGTGCATGTTAAAATGGTTGAAGTGGATGATGCCCTTGGCCTTGAAAAACCGGTTGGTGTCATGGGGATTGCTCCTCCTCTTCCTGAATATCGCAAGATTAACCCCCTCCAAGCTGTTACGCATGCTATTGAGAAAACTTGGGTAACGTGTGTGGATACCCTCATCGGTATTGGCCAAATGATAACAGGGCAACGCTCCTCCGATGAATTGGGTGGGATTCTATCCATTGGAGACATGGCGGGGAAAAGCGCCAAAGGTGGCATTGCTGCTCTTTTCTTCTTTATGGCCTTTTTATCCATTAACCTTGGTCTCATTAACTTGCTCCCCGTTCCTGTGCTTGATGGGGGGCACTTGTTGTTTTATGGCATCGAAGGAATCTTTGGCAAACCTGTACCTGAAAAAATTCAAGAATATGCTTTTATGGTTGGTTTGGCGATTGTTTTGAGTATCATGTTACTATCCACCTGGAATGATGTTGCGCGGCTTATCTTGAAATAAAAAGGGTATCATAATGTTTTCATTGAAAAAAATAGTAAAATCTTTTGTGCTTTGTTTTGTCCTGTTTATATCCTTAACAGCAATGACACTGGCTAATATGATTCAGTCTATTCAAGTTAAGGGTAATAGGCGTATTGAGACTGAGACTGTTATTTCCAATCTCCCCCTTAAGGTTGGTGATTCATTTGATGACTTGCAATTGAACCAAGCTCTTAAAGACCTCTTTGCAACTGGTTATTTTGCTGATGTTCAAATTCACCGCTCGGGCAACGACCTTATCATTGAGGTGATTGAAAACAGCCTAATCAACCGCGTTTCATTTGAGGGAAATTCTAAATTAAAGGATGAAAAATTAACGGAAGAAATTCAACTTCGCCCCAGAGAGGTGCTATCCCGAACAAAGATTCAAGCCGCCCAGCAACGTATATTGGAAATTTACCGCCGTATGGGCCGCTTTGATGCCACAGTGGAACCAAAGGTTATTCGTTTGGAAGAAAATCGAGTTGATTTAGTTTTTGAAATCAATGAAGGTGAAGTCACTTATGTCCGCAAAATCAATTTTATTGGCAACAAACACTTCAGTTCCTCTCGCTTAGAAGATCAACTTTATACAAAACGCCATAAATGGTATCGTTTATGGGCCAATGATGATACTTTTGAGCAAGATCGCTTTACTGCTGACCAGCAAAATTTACAACAATATTACTTCGATATGGGATATCCTGATTTCCGCTTGATATCAGCTGTGGCAGAGCTAAGTCCAGACCATAAAGACTTTTACCTCACGTTCACTATCGAAGAAGGAGAGAAATATACCTACGGGAAAGTTAATATTGTTTCTCACCTCAAACAGGTTAACGCTGAAGATCTCAGATCCTTCATTGATATCCAAAGTGGTGATCAGTTCTCTCGCAAGCAAATAGAGCGCAATATTACAACCCTCAACACACATGTTGGAACCTATGGATATGCCTTTGCGGATATTCAGCCCAGAATTGAGAAGAACAGAGAAAAGAAAACTGTTGATTTGACTTTTGAAGTTAAAGAAGGACCACGTGTATATGTTGAGCGTATTGATGTGGTAGGAAATGACCGCACACGTGATGAAGTTATTCGTCGCGAACTGAATATATTAGAAGGCGATGCTTATAACTCAACAAAAGTAAAGCGTGCAGAAAAAAATCTCAAAGACCTTGGATACTTCAAAAAATCAGAAGTTTTAACGGAGCCTGGTTCAGCTCCCGATAAAGCGCGCCTTGTGGTGAAAGTTGAAGAACAGCCCACTGGCGAAATGGGCGTTGCAGCGGGCTTCTCAACGCTTGATGGCATTCTAGGTAATGTTAAATTCGCAGAGCGTAACTTTATGGGAACAGGACGTATCGTTCATGCCAGCGTCACCATTGCAAGGCGCATGCAAGAATTCGACGTTGGAATCACGGATCCTTACTTCTTAGGTTATAACTTAGAAGCAGGACTGGATCTGTTTCGTGTCCGCTCAACTCGCTTATCAAACTTTATTTCGGCTTCGAATGGTGTGTCTCCCCATATCGCCTATGCTATTACGGAACATTTAAGTCAAACTCTTATCTATACCCTAAAAAACGACCATATCTCCCATATTTCTCCAGGGTCTTCTATTTTTATTAACCAGCAAGCCGGGAAATTTGTAACTTCTGCTTTTGGCCAAACATTAACTTATGACCGCCGAGATAGCCGCATTGATCCAACTTCAGGCTACGCAGTGAGCTTAAGCAATACCTATGCTGGGCTTGGTGGAAAAAAAGTAAACTACTTAAAGAATTCCATTGGTGTATCTTGGTTCTACACCCCTATAGAAGATGTCGTCTTAAACGTCCGGGGCTCTATTGGGGATATTGAAAAAGCAGGAAAAAACCCTATCCGTATCGTGGATAGCATCCTACTTGGTGCAGATACATTTCGCGGGTTTGAGTACGCTGGTATTGGCCCACGTGATGTAAAAACCGGAGACCCTTTGGGTGGTACGCGTTTCTGGACTGGAACTGTTGAAGCCCTCTTTCCCATTGGATTACCCAGTGAATTTGGTGTCAAAGGAGCAATTTTTACAGATTTTGGTACAACCTGGAAAGCTGGTGTCAAAGGGCCTCAAGTTATTGACAAGCGCTCAATCCGTGCCTCCGTCGGTATTGGTTTATCTTGGACATCACCCTTTGGACCTTTAAAAATTGACTATGCAATTCCTGTAAAAAAACAGAAGTTCGACCAGACCCAGCGCTTCCTGTTTGGTTTCAGCTCTCGCTGGTAGGCTTTTGGCATTTCAAGGAGGACCGAGGCGATGATACCACGCAAAAATATGCTCTACGTGGTTATGTTGTTTGGTGTCGTTGTAGGTATAATATGGGCAGCCCATTACCAGATACCTACATCCTTCTCCTCCTTTTACAAAGTCCCTCAGCAACCCCTTACGCCATTGTCTATTGGGGTTGTTGACATAAACCGTATCAAAACTGACTCTAAGGTTTTTCAGAAATTTAAAGAAGTCGTTGAAGGTCTCAATGTAACCATCCATAAGGAAATTTTTGAGAAAGAAACAAAACTCCGTACGGAATTTGAACAATTAAAAAAGCGTGAAGAAGAGGCCAAAGAGCCAACCCCAGAAATCTTGAAACAAAGGACTGAGCTTGATAAAAAATACGCAGCTCTTGAAAAAACTGTACGGACCCGTCGTGAGGAACTTGACGAAGAGTACACAAAAGGCCTTATCAAGATTAAACAAACTCTGAAAGAAATTATGAGTGATCTTGGTAAGACTCATAGCTTAAAAATTATTTTGAATAAATCTATTGGTGACGGCAATCAAATGGACCAATCCATTGTTCTCTTTTGCAATGAAGGTCTGGATCTCACAAATGAAGTCATCAAACGCCTTGATCAACAAATGTCCTTAAACGATATAGGAAAGTAGCTCTCATAAGATATTTTCATGCGGTTTCCTTGCATTACACCCTTGTCTCGGTTGCTTAATCTGCTCATACTAGGAAGAAAGGAATTATTTAAATTTTGTTAATTTTTTGTCATAAGTTATATTAACGACAAAAAAAGGGGAGAAAAACAGGATGACAAAGATGCCTGTAATACCAGAAATCCAGTGGCATGAAGGCATGTTGTTATCCCCACAACATTTCCAACAAATGGAGCTGCGCAACCAACAAATTTTAACATACCACCTCCATCGTTTGTCCCCTTTCTATTGGGGAGTCCACCATGTTAAACTCGATCCTGTCGTCTTAGGCGCAGGGTTATTCCGAGTCCTTGAGATCGATGCTGTAATGCCGGATGGCCTTATTGTCTATCGCCATACGGACATCCACTCTCCCTTGGAACTTGATTTAACACCACTCAAAGAAGAACTTTCAAAAGGGGAAATGACCGTCTACTTGGCCGTTCCAGAACGCTCAACGACAAGCTCCCCTGTCATTGGTGACTGGCCTCGCTACACATCTGTCGAAAGTGAGGAAATTTTAGATGACAACACCCCTGATAATGTCATTAGGATTCCCAGGCTCTTGCCAAAAGTTTTCTTATTGATTGGGGCTCTCCCCCCTGCCCGGTATGAATATATCCCTTTGGCGCGGGTTATTTATCAGGATGAAGCTTACTTTCTAACGCCCTTTATCCCTCCTTGCTTTTTTGTTCACAAAAGCTCCCCCTTAGGAGACCGCTGTGCTTCTTTGGTCATGAGAATGCGTGAGAAGTCTTCTTATTTAACAGAAAAATGGCAAAAGCAACTTGGGAGTGAATTATTACGGGAAACCACTGAACTATTGCGTCCTCTGGTTGAATCTCTTCCCCTCCTTGAAGCGATTGTCGGCACGGGTAAAATCCATCCTTATGAGCTATACTTGACTTTAAATGCCATTGCAGGACGCCTTGCAACAATAAAGCTCAGCCAGCTTATTCCCTCTTTCCCTTCATATTACCATAACGATATTTTAAACTCGTTTACTCCCCTGCTCGACTGGATGGACCGAACAATTAACAGCATTGAACGAACCTATATAATTATACCCTTTAACCAAAACGATCGTCTTTTCTATTACAAGCTCCCCACCACTTGGTCAGAGCAAAGACTTCTCATTGGCATGCGCGCTCCCTCAACCATGAATGCCAGCGAAATGGCAGAATGGGTCCGCGAATGTGTCATCACGTCTGAAAGCCATCTTGAATCTGCCCGTATGCGCCGCGTGACAGGTGCTGCCCGTGAAGTCATCGAGGGAGACGAGTTGGCAGACTTAATGCCAGGAAGCGGCCTGCAATTATACCATATCCAAATGGATCCTCACTACATTAAACCGGGAGAGAATTTAATGATTTTCCACGCGGCAGACCAGGCGGATAAACGCCCTTCGGCTATTGTTTTATATGTCAAGGGTCATCATCCCCAAGAAACTGAATTAACAGAGCAAAAGGGCTAAGCAAACTTATGAGTCGTGTCAAAATTGCTTCCCATTCTTTCCTCATTCAAAACTTCCATGAGTTTTTCAGTCTCTTATTGCGCCAAAAAGAATTCGCGTTAAGATCAACCAAAGATAATGGCCCTCCCAAACTTAAAAGCCTAGCTGAAGAGCTTGAAAGCCCAACAGAAAGTCTTGAGCAGCAAATAGAAGAGCTTGAAAATCCAACAGCCAACCCTGAGAGGCAAATAGAAGATACGGGTAATCCCCTGGTTAATACAATTCAACGTCGGTTAAGCATCCTTCTAGAAGAACAAGCGATTGGATCAACCCTCCAGGTTGGGGAATTTGCCACCAGCTCCTATCAAGATGCTCTGTATGCTATGGTTGCTTTTGCTGATGAAGTCTTTTTGAATATTCCGTGGGCCGGACAGAAACAATGGGAAGATAATTTACTGGAGAGCCGCTTCTTCCAAACCCAAATTGCAGGGGAGCTTCTGTTCCAAAAAATTGAGGACTTAATCTCCACAAATGACCCAATGCGCGCAGATTTAGCCATTATTTATCTTTTAATTTTGGGACTTGGATTCAAAGGTCGGTTTAGAGGTGAGGATGAGGACCGAGAGCGCCTATCCCTTTATCGCCGCCAACTCTATATCATGATCAACCGGCATCCTTCCACTCTTTATAACCCTGGGCGCCACCATCTGGTTCAAGATTGTTATGAACATGTTTTGGATTCAACACTAAGCAAAGGGTTACCCGAAATTCGCATGTGGCTTCTGACCTTCATGGGTATTTTGGGCGTATATCTCTTCGCTTCTACAGTCTTGTGGTACAAGCTGGTCCGAGATATGGATGAATCCATTGGGAATATATTGCAGCAAGCTCAACAAATGGGGCTTTCATGAGGTCGTTCTTGCAGTCCCTCTCCCATCTTGGGAACCGGCTTCCCGAAGTCATTTTAATTGTTACAATTTTGGCTGTTGTCACCATCTTAGTGTTAACAATTTTCACAACTTATGCCATTAAACGTGCTGAAAAAAAGGGCCCCACCGAACCCAAAATAAAACCACACAAGGAAAAAGTTATTCCCGAATACCGAATGCCCCCCATCGGTGGTCGGCTATCACAATTTTTATCATTGAGGGGTATTTTTCGCATTGGTGACATCAGTGTATCCTTTTTACGTGCCCTGGCTTTTCTCCGAGGGCGACTCGATAGCTTAATTTATAAGTATCAACTCCCTTGGTATTTAATGGTTGGTGCAAGTGCTTCAGGAAAATCAACGTTACTCGAATCCTCTGGCATGAGCTTACCCGTCGGCATGCCTAACTTCGGTATTGCCAACCCTCATCCTGCTTGCCGCTGGTGGTTTTACAACCGGGCTGTTGTTTTGGATATCCACGGCTCACTAGTTATAGAGGAACATAAAACGGCAGCCGATGAACGTGGCTGGAGAACAATTTTAAGTTTATTGGGACGCTATCGATCAAAACGTCCACTCGATGGGATTATCCTCACCATTTCAGCTGCCGAATTGTATGGGCGGGAACGTTTAAGCCCAGAAAACATTAACGCACGGGCAAAATTCCTATCCCACAAACTCGTCACGGCCCAGCATCTTCTGGGGCTTCGCTTGCCTGTTTACGTCATCATTACCAAATGTGATTTTCTCCCAGGATTTCAAAGTTTTTGCCATGAGCTCCCCCTTGCCCAACAACATAACATGCTTGGGTGGTCTGTCCCCTTTGCCCTCCATACTGCTTACACACCTCACTGGGTAGATGAAGCTTTTCATACAATTACGGAAGAATTTTCCAGTATCCAACTTGAAATGTATACCCACGGTGTCTCAGAAGAAAACCAAGATGGCATCTTCGTACTGCCGGATGAATTTTTATCCATGAAAAGCAGCTTAAAACTGTACTTAGACCATATCTTCAAAAGCAGTGCTTATGAAGAATCCCTGATGCTTCGTGGCATTTATTTTTGCGGTGACAGTGGTCAGCTTCCTGCTGGCGTTTTGATGTCAGAAGATTTAATGGATGAAAATGAAGATAATACTTTAAAAGCTGATCTAACACTTTCCACCCAGCCTCGGTCCATCGATCCTGAATCCCTACAGCTTTGGGAAGAATCACCCGGTGATCCTGTGGATCGGAAAACCCAGGCACGCCTAATGTCTCCTGAAGCTTCACAATATCTTGACACCATTCAGCGCCATATCTGCTTTGCAAAAGATATATTTGAAGATAAAATTTTCTTTGAATCAGGACTTGCCTATCCCATTTATAGCCGTCTTGTATCTGCAAACCGCAATATAAATCTCGCCAAAGCAGGGATGGTTGCCTTTGTTGGTATTGGTACGTTTGGCATGTTTAATGCTTATGATAACTTTACCAAAAACCGCGATTTCCTCATGCCTGTTTTAGGAAAGGTAAATACCGTTTTGACCCAACTTCCTCCTTCTCAATCAGGAGAAGCACCCAATACGGAAGCCCTCTTTGAAGCTCAGGCAAAAAGCTTGCTCGATATGATGAACCATATCCATCGGACAAGCTTTTTTTCCTTCTTTATTCCTTCCTCTTGGTTCAGCCCTCTTCAAGACCACTTGAATAATTCCCTCAAAATATCTTATGAGCAAATTATTTTACGGACCATATATATGGACCTTCTCATTAAAGCACGGGATACCTTAAACACCCGGCCTGGAAACGGCCCTCTTGGGCCTCTCCAAAAGACAACTGCTGTCAATACCCTTTTGATGCCCACAACCACGCCAGAATTTCAGCAAATTAAAGCCTATGTAGAACAAATCAGCCAACTAATACAAAACA
>Ga0172376_10007634_pt1 | contig 11483 bp, 4 predicted proteins | sample Lak35m_FD_121114 | JGI IMG/M metagenome (GOLD analysis project Ga0172376, IMG submission 121114) | Freshwater microbial communities from Kabuno Bay, South-Kivu, Congo - kab_092012_35m | ecosystem: Environmental > Aquatic > Freshwater > Lake | place: Democratic Republic of the Congo: South-Kivu...
GATTCAAAGCCTCTGAAACCCTTTTAGGGATTGAAACGAGAGGTCTATTGTTAAAGCATCTACCGCCTAAAGGATTCAAAGCCTCTGAAACCCTTTTAGGGATTGAAACTGAAAACTACCATTCACTTTTCTCTAGTAGCTTAACGATTCAAAGCCTCTGAAACCCTTTTAGGGATTGAAACGTCACAAATTGACATTAAAACCTTACCGAATAAGGTTTTTAAGATTCAAAGCCTCTGAAACCCTTTTAGGGATTGAAACAGACATCCGCTTCAGAACTTGTACTGCTTTGTGAGTGGGAGGATTCAAAGCCTCTGAAACCCTTTTAGGGATTGAAACTCATAACGCTGCTAGATGTCCTGATTCTAAGCACCTATGATTCAAAGCCTCTGAAACCCTTTTAGGGATTGAAACGAAACACAGCCGCAACATGGGTAAAACGCGCCGCCCGAGATTCAAAGCCTCTGAAACCCTTTTAGGGATTGAAACTTGCCTCCGTAATAGCTGATAGGTGTTTTCATCTAATGATTCAAAGCCTCTGAAACCCTTTTAGGGATTGAAACTTCTAGCCTCGTTTAAAATCTTTTCGGGTGTCCATGGATTCAAAGCCTCTGAAACCCTTTTAGGGATTGAAACCGTAATGCTGCTGACATTGCCGCTGGCGCGAATCGGATTCAAAGCCTCTGAAACCCTTTTAGGGATTGAAACTCAAAGCCATTGTTGTAGGCCCAACGGATTTGAGAGGATTCAAAGCCTCTGAAACCCTTTTAGGGATTGAAACGGATTGAGAATAGAAGAGAGCGCAAGACGTAAGGCAGATTCAAAGCCTCTGAAACCCTTTTAGGGATTGAAACATCGATCCTCACGCAGCTCCTGACGATTGGGGAAAGATTCAAAGCCTCTGAAACCCTTTTAGGGATTGAAACCTTCTATATATTCTCGACTGATTTTACCCCAGGATTCAAAGCCTCTGAAACCCTTTTAGGGATTGAAACGTGTCAAACTTGACTTGGATTTTACCAAAAAACCCAGATTCAAAGCCTCTGAAACCCTTTTAGGGATTGAAACGCTTTATTGACTTGGTTAGCACTGTATTTGGTACGATTCAAAGCCTCTGAAACCCTTTTAGGGATTGAAACCCGATCTAGGACTTGCGCTTCTGCAGTTCGCACTTGTGCAGGATTCAAAGCCTCTGAAACCCTTTTAGGGATTGAAACTAATCAGGCAGTAACTCTAATTAAAAACTTTGTGGAGATTCAAAGCCTCTGAAACCCTTTTAGGGATTGAAACGGTGTTGTTGGTGCAGTTGGTTCTATATCGACAACGATTCAAAGCCTCTGAAACCCTTTTAGGGATTGAAACGACGTAAAAAACAGAAATTAAAACAACCAAGCGGCGATTCAAAGCCTCTGAAACCCTTTTAGGGATTGAAACAATTTTTTATACTCTTCCCTAGCTGACTGATAACTTCTGATTCAAAGCCTCTGAAACCCTTTTAGGGATTGAAACTTCCTTCCTTGCGAGTGATTGAGTAAAAAGATGGGATTCAAAGCCTCTGAAACCCTTTTAGGGATTGAAACGAAACTTTTCTGAATAGTAGCCACACTCAGAGCAACCTTGGATTCAAAGCCTCTGAAACCCTTTTAGGGATTGAAACAAGGTTTGCTATATCTCTGTAAGCATTGATTTGCGCTGATTCAAAGCCTCTGAAACCCTTTTAGGGATTGAAACCGGCAATTTAATTGCCGAACCGATATTTTTATAGGATTCAAAGCCTCTGAAACCCTTTTAGGGATTGAAACCTCTAATTTTTGCCAAAAAAGATGCCGCCTAAAGCTTTTGGGATTCAAAGCCTCTGAAACCCTTTTAGGGATTGAAACATCCAATTAAGAGTAAACGCCAGCCAGACGTCGATCAAGATTCAAAGCCTCTGAAACCCTTTTAGGGATTGAAACTTGGTCGTCGTGGGCACCCCCTGCCAGAATATTGCAGATTCAAAGCCTCTGAAACCCTTTTAGGGATTGAAACAAAAATATGGTTCGCGCACCAAAGGCTAAGCAAGAGATTCAAAGCCTCTGAAACCCTTTTAGGGATTGAAACAAAAAAATCAATCTAATTTGTACATCATTTTAGTAGGATTCAAAGCCTCTGAAACCCTTTTAGGGATTGAAACACTTTGCGATCGCTATCAAGACTTTTTGCAATCCGATTCAAAGCCTCTGAAACCCTTTTAGGGATTGAAACGAGAATGTGCTTAGCTATGCACATATAGGGCATAGCTTCTTATTGATTCAAAGCCTCTGAAACCCTTTTAGGGATTGAAACAAGAATATTCTTGACTGCGATCCGTTTAAATTTGAGATTCAAAGCCTCTGAAACCCTTTTAGGGATTGAAACATAGCCTAGCGTCTCCCATTTAGAGAGCAGTGCTGATTCAAAGCCTCTGAAACCCTTTTAGGGATTGAAACATCTCGACTCTTGGATTGATAGCGTCGTAAAAATAGATTCAAAGCCTCTGAAACCCTTTTAGGGATTGAAACACAAGAGCAGAAAACAATAAATGGATTGTTTTTGGATTCAAAGCCTCTGAAACCCTTTTAGGGATTGAAACAGTGGATAGGGGCTTGGATGCTGTCAACATCGCGAAGCCATTAGATTCAAAGCCTCTGAAACCCTTTTAGGGATTGAAACGGAAGCACAGCAAAACTATGAGGGCTTGCCAATAAAGGTAGATTCAAAGCCTCTGAAACCCTTTTAGGGATTGAAACATTGGTTAGCAGTTTGGCTGCTTCTTCAATTTGAAAAAGATTCAAAGCCTCTGAAACCCTTTTAGGGATTGAAACCAATAGGTCAAGAAGAAACTCGCCGATCTGGTGTGCTGATTCAAAGCCTCTGAAACCCTTTTAGGGATTGAAACGTCGCTATGACCACAATTCAAGCATTTAAATACAGCTTGAGGATTCAAAGCCTCTGAAACCCTTTTAGGGATTGAAACATCCCAATCTAGAAGATGGCGTATGGATTCACAAGATTCAAAGCCTCTGAAACCCTTTTAGGGATTGAAACTAACCAGCACAACACTCGCCATTTTGCCCACGTTAAGATTCAAAGCCTCTGAAACCCTTTTAGGGATTGAAACTTTTCCCAGTTTGGCAACACTGTGATCGCGCTTACGATTCAAAGCCTCTGAAACCCTTTTAGGGATTGAAACACATTAATTCCCTTTAAAAAATAATCAGCGTTTGATTCAAAGCCTCTGAAACCCTTTTAGGGATTGAAACATAACTTTTCAAATCTATCCAATTCCTTATGCCGAGGAGGATTCAAAGCCTCTGAAACCCTTTTAGGGATTGAAACCCTACGGAGGCAGTAGGCTTCCGTTTGTTAGCTGGTGATTCAAAGCCTCTGAAACCCTTTTAGGGATTGAAACATCAGGAGTTTAGCATCATGTTCAACGTTTCAACCGGGATTCAAAGCCTCTGAAACCCTTTTAGGGATTGAAACAGACGATCAATTGATTGGAAGTGCCTTTTGGGTGCTTAAGATTCAAAGCCTCTGAAACCCTTTTAGGGATTGAAACGTGTTTCTCCTCTGTTTAACCATGTCAACAGTATTAGATTCAAAGCCTCTGAAACCCTTTTAGGGATTGAAACTTGTGCTTCCAATCTATCCCTGTGGGCGGCGCGATCGTCTTGATTCAAAGCCTCTGAAACCCTTTTAGGGATTGAAACGTCACCTGACCAACCAAATAAAAAATATCGGTTCGGGATTCAAAGCCTCTGAAACCCTTTTAGGGATTGAAACATCGCGCTTATGTCTTGCCATTTGTCTGTAAGCGCCTGATGATTCAAAGCCTCTGAAACCCTTTTAGGGATTGAAACACCGTATCTATACCGTATTCTGAGGTAATGAGATTATGAGAGATTCAAAGCCTCTGAAACCCTTTTAGGGATTGAAACAACAGGAACGGACAGGCGGCGATCTTGAGTGAGTCGGAGGATTCAAAGCCTCTGAAACCCTTTTAGGGATTGAAACTTGCTTTTGCATCGTCAAAGCCGCGCTTGATATTGGATTCAAAGCCTCTGAAACCCTTTTAGGGATTGAAACTAATTTTGATTGCAATAAAGGGTGGATTTATACGATTCAAAGCCTCTGAAACCCTTTTAGGGATTGAAACATCACTTGCTAGAGGATGTGCAGACCGTAAAAGATTCAAAGCCTCTGAAACCCTTTTAGGGATTGAAACTCGAAATTGAAACTATATCTTCAATAGTTCGGGCGATTCAAAGCCTCTGAAACCCTTTTAGGGATTGAAACCTGATAATACAGAAATTGGAAGCCGCAGGCGAAGCCTTGGCGGATTCAAAGCCTCTGAAACCCTTTTAGGGATTGAAACAAATTATGCCTGAGCCTGACTTCTCAAAATTTGATACTGGATTCAAAGCCTCTGAAACCCTTTTAGGGATTGAAACCTTGTGGACAAATGACGATCTTAGATTGCGCGGGTGATTCAAAGCCTCTGAAACCCTTTTAGGGATTGAAACCACCCAAATCACGAATCTGCATACCGCCATTTTGGATTCAAAGCCTCTGAAACCCTTTTAGGGATTGAAACAAAGCACTCTAGCAAAGCATCTTGCAGCAAACTGCGATTCAAAGCCTCTGAAACCCTTTTAGGGATTGAAACATACAAAATGCTTTACAAATAATACTAAATGTCTTACAAGATTCAAAGCCTCTGAAACCCTTTTAGGGATTGAAACATACGCCTTGATATTGGTAGCTGTATCACCTTGGGATTCAAAGCCTCTGAAACCCTTTTAGGGATTGAAACAGAAGAATCGCCAAATTCAACTAACTCGCCGCCTCTAGATTCAAAGCCTCTGAAACCCTTTTAGGGATTGAAACGAGCTTTGCAATTTCTGGATCGATGGCAGATCCTTGCGATTCAAAGCCTCTGAAACCCTTTTAGGGATTGAAACGCAAACCATAGGGCAGATCGCACCTAATAGCATTATTCGATTCAAAGCCTCTGAAACCCTTTTAGGGATTGAAACGGAGCGATGATCGCTAAAACTGGCAACACGGGTGGATTCAAAGCCTCTGAAACCCTTTTAGGGATTGAAACCATGCTGATACCGTATCAACATTTTTGTATAAATACTTTTCAGGATTCAAAGCCTCTGAAACCCTTTTAGGGATTGAAACGCTTTAAGCCGCTTGGTTTTTTTGCTTTGCAATGAAATCCGGATTCAAAGCCTCTGAAACCCTTTTAGGGATTGAAACCCATTTGAGCATCGGATACACCAAATAATCCTTTAGGCTTGGGATTCAAAGCCTCTGAAACCCTTTTAGGGATTGAAACCGCAACTTCTAAAAGATCAACGTCTGGTATCACCGGATTCAAAGCCTCTGAAACCCTTTTAGGGATTGAAACTAAAAACCAATTAGAGCTAGTATTTGAGTTCACCAAGATTCAAAGCCTCTGAAACCCTTTTAGGGATTGAAACAGTAAAGCTGCTAGCAAATACTAAATTAACAAGAGGATTCAAAGCCTCTGAAACCCTTTTAGGGATTGAAACTAGCTATAAAGTGTTGATCGACCTCTAAGCTTATGATTCAAAGCCTCTGAAACCCTTTTAGGGATTGAAACCCTCGGTATTCTTTTCTCGCTCAGCTTGTTCTAGGATTCAAAGCCTCTGAAACCCTTTTAGGGATTGAAACAATCATAGGCTTTGAAATGCCCTTCACTGCCGCTGATTCAAAGCCTCTGAAACCCTTTTAGGGATTGAAACAGCCGCCTCCACTTCCCACACAATCTTTATTCAAAAAGATTCAAAGCCTCTGAAACCCTTTTAGGGATTGAAACTTCTCTTCCTGCCCTAGCCACCATTGCAAATTAGATTCAAAGCCTCTGAAACCCTTTTAGGGATTGAAACGTACCCGCCCTGATCCGCTCCCCATCCAAATATGGATTCAAAGCCTCTGAAACCCTTTTAGGGATTGAAACACAGCGATCGGCGGAACTAGAGGTGATAGCGGCGCGGATTCAAAGCCTCTGAAACCCTTTTAGGGATTGAAACTCAAAGGGCGAGAACAGCGCGTTCAAGCTTGCCAAGATTCAAAGCCTCTGAAACCCTTTTAGGGATTGAAACACTGCAGCTAAACTTGCGGCGACTGCCGCCATCCAAGATTCAAAGCCTCTGAAACCCTTTTAGGGATTGAAACCCGTAACTTTTAATCAGTTTATTGGTGCAACTACTGATTCAAAGCCTCTGAAACCCTTTTAGGGATTGAAACATTTACTCATAAAGTGAAGCTAAATTACTTTACGATTCAAAGCCTCTGAAACCCTTTTAGGGATTGAAACGAGTGAGAAAAGTGGCTACTCGAGTGAATGCCCGACGGATTCAAAGCCTCTGAAACCCTTTTAGGGATTGAAACTTGAGCGATTGCGTGATGTGCATATCGGTTGCGAAGATTCAAAGCCTCTGAAACCCTTTTAGGGATTGAAACAAATTTTGAAAAAATTGTCGATATCACGGAGATCGATTCAAAGCCTCTGAAACCCTTTTAGGGATTGAAACTTGCCCTCTTCAAAATATAAGGTAATTTCATCAAGATTCAAAGCCTCTGAAACCCTTTTAGGGATTGAAACTTCATAGTAAAGATTTAAGAGAATTAATTAATTTGATTCAAAGCCTCTGAAACCCTTTTAGGGATTGAAACACCAGTGATTTGCATTAAATACCGATCATCATCTGATTCAAAGCCTCTGAAACCCTTTTAGGGATTGAAACTTGCAAAATTAGGATCATGAAGAGAATCGCGCCGCGATTCAAAGCCTCTGAAACCCTTTTAGGGATTGAAACATAATTAGGTATAAACACATGAGAAACACACCAAAGGATTCAAAGCCTCTGAAACCCTTTTAGGGATTGAAACATTTTCCGCTAAAGGACAATTATGAACCAAAGAATGATTCAAAGCCTCTGAAACCCTTTTAGGGATTGAAACCTGAAGTTGCAACGCTAGCAGAGCAAGCAACAGTGGATTCAAAGCCTCTGAAACCCTTTTAGGGATTGAAACTTTGAATCTTTGGCGATCGCACCAACTGCAGCTAATCCAAATAAGATTCAAAGCCTCTGAAACCCTTTTAGGGATTGAAACTTAAATCTGGGCGGCGCTGAGGCTTCTAATATAGGATTCAAAGCCTCTGAAACCCTTTTAGGGATTGAAACGTTTTGCGTGGGCGATAAGCCTCGCTTTGTCTAGGTGATTCAAAGCCTCTGAAACCCTTTTAGGGATTGAAACTATTAACCTAACGTGCGATTACTGCACAGGAACACAACGTTAGATTCAAAGCCTCTGAAACCCTTTTAGGGATTGAAACCCGTTGGCAGACCCCAAGGATATCGCAAGCTTGACGCTTTGGATTCAAAGCCTCTGAAACCCTTTTAGGGATTGAAACAAAGCACCGCCACAAGCTCCAAATATCGCGCCGCCTGTGATTCAAAGCCTCTGAAACCCTTTTAGGGATTGAAACAGGCAATCAGCGGCATACATCAGCGTCACAAACGGAGATTCAAAGCCTCTGAAACCCTTTTAGGGATTGAAACCTGACTATTTCGTTTCTCTTTCTTACTTTAGTGCGAGATTCAAAGCCTCTGAAACCCTTTTAGGGATTGAAACAAGAAAGAAAAATGGGATCGCCAATGGGATAAACCTCATGATTCAAAGCCTCTGAAACCCTTTTAGGGATTGAAACAGCTAAGCAGCGCAAAGAAGCAGAGCTAAAAAAAAGATTCAAAGCCTCTGAAACCCTTTTAGGGATTGAAACTAGTCCTTACAGTACAGTGCGCACTGTACTGTTAAGATTCAAAGCCTCTGAAACCCTTTTAGGGATTGAAACTCCGCCATCGGATGCGCGAACGGCGCTAGCAGCTTTCTGATTCAAAGCCTCTGAAACCCTTTTAGGGATTGAAACAAACCAATTCCCTTTGGACCAGCCATTTAGTTAAAGATTCAAAGCCTCTGAAACCCTTTTAGGGATTGAAACAAAGCTCTACTCATCGAAAACACAGGCGCAAGAAGGATTCAAAGCCTCTGAAACCCTTTTAGGGATTGAAACATTTCTGATCAAAAACTATATCGACCCCTCCGTGATTCAAAGCCTCTGAAACCCTTTTAGGGATTGAAACATGCAGTTAAATACCTCTACTACATGAATAATAACAGGATTCAAAGCCTCTGAAACCCTTTTAGGGATTGAAACCAATAGCCTTGCTTAGTCATGTCTGCCAAAAAAGATTCAAAGCCTCTGAAACCCTTTTAGGGATTGAAACATTTTTGATGGCAAGCATTGCCAAGTGAAGGGTTTTGAGGATTCAAAGCCTCTGAAACCCTTTTAGGGATTGAAACAATGTCCTCAATGTGGTCATCAGTTTATTAAATTAGATTCAAAGCCTCTGAAACCCTTTTAGGGATTGAAACTATGGTAATCACGAACCTTGCCATTGTACGGATTAAAGATTCAAAGCCTCTGAAACCCTTTTAGGGATTGAAACACAGAAACACTGTCTATCTTGGGTGGCGATCTCGGATTCAAAGCCTCTGAAACCCTTTTAGGGATTGAAACTTTTGAGCATTGCAACATGGAAGCCTTCTGTGGCGATTCAAAGCCTCTGAAACCCTTTTAGGGATTGAAACTTAAGCCAACAAACGCGGCAAATAGTATGAGTTGAGATTCAAAGCCTCTGAAACCCTTTTAGGGATTGAAACCACTTTTAAAGCAAGGGCTATTACGATCCGTAACGATTCAAAGCCTCTGAAACCCTTTTAGGGATTGAAACAGCACTAATTACATAAGATTCGATCACCGCACTTGGGATTCAAAGCCTCTGAAACCCTTTTAGGGATTGAAACTGATTAGCAGCACTGGCATCGCCATCACTAAGTGTTTGCAGGATTCAAAGCCTCTGAAACCCTTTTAGGGATTGAAACGAGAGCTTTGGCGAGGCGGTGGCGAATCAGGCGCAAAGATTCAAAGCCTCTGAAACCCTTTTAGGGATTGAAACTTATCTAAGTTGCTGAGAAAGCGATCAAATGCGGGATTGATTCAAAGCCTCTGAAACCCTTTTAGGGATTGAAACATATATCCCACAGCGCACCGATACTAAATTTTTATTTGGATTCAAAGCCTCTGAAACCCTTTTAGGGATTGAAACCGTGCCTTAGCTTTGGCATGGACTAAGGAGTTTATCGATTCAAAGCCTCTGAAACCCTTTTAGGGATTGAAACTAGGATTATCATACAAAGTAGGATCGCCGCTATACGATTCAAAGCCTCTGAAACCCTTTTAGGGATTGAAACATATTTTACCTCATTTAATTTACAGGTACATCCACAGGCGATTCAAAGCCTCTGAAACCCTTTTAGGGATTGAAACTTCGTTATTGCCGTGATCTTTAAGTAAAACCCATGATTCAAAGCCTCTGAAACCCTTTTAGGGATTGAAACGTCTTTTTTTCGCACCAAGCATCATGATTATTATGATTCAAAGCCTCTGAAACCCTTTTAGGGATTGAAACTATTTTACAAGATCTGCGCGATTGCCAAGCCTCAGGATTCAAAGCCTCTGAAACCCTTTTAGGGATTGAAACACGCCGCCGATTGATATTGATCGCGATAAAGGATGGGATTCAAAGCCTCTGAAACCCTTTTAGGGATTGAAACTTATGAGTTCCCCATCTGCGAGCATCATTGGGTGAGATTCAAAGCCTCTGAAACCCTTTTAGGGATTGAAACTAGTCCTTTATGTGTGGTGCAATACCACACATACGATTCAAAGCCTCTGAAACCCTTTTAGGGATTGAAACAAAACATTATGCCACTCAAGCAAGCCAAAGCCACTACAGGATTCAAAGCCTCTGAAACCCTTTTAGGGATTGAAACCTGGGAAAAGTTACGCAAAGCTGACCTAATAGCGGGATTCAAAGCCTCTGAAACCCTTTTAGGGATTGAAACGGTTGACTTGCCCTCACTTAGCGCTGTGGACGGCGGCACGAGATTCAAAGCCTCTGAAACCCTTTTAGGGATTGAAACAGATGCGTTGCGTCCACCTCCTGCAAGATTATCCTTATGATTCAAAGCCTCTGAAACCCTTTTAGGGATTGAAACGCTGCTGTAGAAGCCGCAGCTTGAATGCCAAATAGGATTCAAAGCCTCTGAAACCCTTTTAGGGATTGAAACAATCCTCAGAAACATAAAGACGACCGTAGCCATTCGATTCAAAGCCTCTGAAACCCTTTTAGGGATTGAAACAGCTGGTTTTACCGATACGGCTACCGTAGCAGATGCGATTCAAAGCCTCTGAAACCCTTTTAGGGATTGAAACGCTTTTTCAAAGTCTTGTAGGGAGTTCATTAAACGATTCAAAGCCTCTGAAACCCTTTTAGGGATTGAAACATAGTCAATCGGGGTGCTACGTTTATCCGATTGAGATTCAAAGCCTCTGAAACCCTTTTAGGGATTGAAACAAAGCAAGCGGTTCTCGATTTGGGCGATCGGGGGAGATTCAAAGCCTCTGAAACCCTTTTAGGGATTGAAACAAAGTTTCACTCATCCGTAAAGCACCCGCTAAATTGATTCAAAGCCTCTGAAACCCTTTTAGGGATTGAAACAAAGCGCTCGGCATTGAAGGTCAAGGAAGTATTAGGATTCAAAGCCTCTGAAACCCTTTTAGGGATTGAAACAAGTATCTTGTTTCCCACGCCGCCGCGCCGTCAATGATTCAAAGCCTCTGAAACCCTTTTAGGGATTGAAACTGAATTCATTGCAAAGCAAAAACAGCAAGCGGCTTAGATTCAAAGCCTCTGAAACCCTTTTAGGGATTGAAACAATACTTTTAGACTTTCCTGCGCGATCGCTTCAGGATTCAAAGCCTCTGAAACCCTTTTAGGGATTGAAACAATCCATATCACAACAGCGATCGCTGCCTATGGCATCAGCAGATTCAAAGCCTCTGAAACCCTTTTAGGGATTGAAACGCCTCACGGTCGTAGGGTTTTGAATCATCTCTAGCAGGATTCAAAGCCTCTGAAACCCTTTTAGGGATTGAAACTAATGACTTACACCTCATCAAAATTTGTGATGTTGATTCAAAGCCTCTGAAACCCTTTTAGGGATTGAAACGTTTTGTGGGCGTACGGCACGGCAACCAAACAACGATTCAAAGCCTCTGAAACCCTTTTAGGGATTGAAACTACACCATTTTAATGTATTGCAAACGGCAATTACAGATTCAAAGCCTCTGAAACCCTTTTAGGGATTGAAACAAGTTAACGCCCCTTGTCTGATTATCGATCCTCATGATTCAAAGCCTCTGAAACCCTTTTAGGGATTGAAACTTTAATCTCATTCGGTAGCGCCTTAATCTGCCAGTCTGGATTCAAAGCCTCTGAAACCCTTTTAGGGATTGAAAC
>Ga0172376_10007639_pt1 | contig 11480 bp, 16 predicted proteins | sample Lak35m_FD_121114 | JGI IMG/M metagenome (GOLD analysis project Ga0172376, IMG submission 121114) | Freshwater microbial communities from Kabuno Bay, South-Kivu, Congo - kab_092012_35m | ecosystem: Environmental > Aquatic > Freshwater > Lake | place: Democratic Republic of the Congo: South-Kivu...
AACGTCCTGCCTGAGGCGTTGCCGATGACCGATTCGGGGACGCCGAAGGATGCCAGTATCTCTTCCTTCGTTATCTGGCGCATCTGGATGTACGCTGCATCCCTGGGCGATGCCCCGACGTCCACGTACTCGGCGCCATCGTCCGAGGCGAGCACGGTCGTCTGACCGGCCCTCGACAGGTTCCCCCTGAACCTGTTCTTCAATTCCTCCTTGTCCTCCTCGTCCATCATCCCGCGCACGACGAGGATTCCGCCCGGCCTTCCGTCGTTGATGAGGAAGTTCCTGTTGTAGAGTTTCGCAAAGTTCTCTATCTCGATCGCTATGCCGGCGGACTCCATCGGGGTGAGAGACAGATATGGGTCAAGGGGGTGCGGCCGCCTCAGCCACATGACGTCTTCTGGTTTCAGGATCGTCGTTTTGCCGTGTGGCAGCGTGACCTCGTACCCGGACACGAATCTCTTCGGGTCGGGTATCGGCGCCGTCGACTGGGGCGGCAGCAGGTTCAGCCCGATGATGCCGCCGTCGCGTCCTCGGATCTTCTCCACGAAGGCCCCGCGCGTTCCGAGCAGAAGTTGCGCCGAGAGCCTGTACCTGAAGATGAACGAGTTCTCGCCGATGTTTGATTTCGTGTTGAGAACCTCGAGGAGGGGGGACTTGGCCATCTTCTTGTCGGAAAGTATCTCCCCGTCGGGGGAATTGTCCTTCCTGAGGATGATTGGGAGCCTGGCCTGATTGCCGGCTATGACATCGATGCACCTGGCGACCCAAGTGACGCGTTGCATTCCCTCGCGGTACGCGCGCTCTATGTCCCATGAATCCCTGTACGCCTTGCCCGTCATGCCCATCGTGTGGGCCACTGGGGCGCCTGGTCCAACCGCGGACTTGGAGGATCCGCCGCCGAGGGATTTGTTAGTTGGTGAGTTCCAAGCCATCTATTACTCGAGTCCTAGCAAGAATCCAAGGATCCCACAGCACAGGCCTGCGACGATTAATCCAGCGGGAGGAAAAATGAGGGCAGTTCCTGCTGCGGTCAGGACCACGAATGAAACCATTAGAATGTTAGCAACATTTGAACGGCTGGAAAGGAACACCTTTACTCTGTTCATGTTTACCCCCGTTTGTCCTTGTACATTTTACGATACGAGCAAGCATAGTTGAGACAGGAAGTTCGAATGGCCAACTGGCAGTCAATAATTGATTACCTAGAGCCGAAGCCTCCCATCTTCTGCCCGGAAGAAGCGTCGCTCACGCAGAGGGTGTTCCTCAGGTGCTACTCGCTCGAGGCGCTGTTCGGCGGCGCGGCTGGCGGGGGAAAATCATCGGCGCTGCTGATGGCCGCAATGCAGTACGTTGACATTCCGAACTACTCGGCGATCTTGTTCAGGCGCACCTTCGCCGACCTCTCCCTGCCCGGCGCTCTGATGGACCGCTTCAAGAGCTGGATAGCCCCGCACGATGAAATTCATTGGAATAATAACAGTTTCATAGCCACCTTCCCCTCGGGGGCGAGGATCTCGTTCGGCTACCTCAACAACGCCGGCGATTACCTGCGGTACAAAGGCTCGGAGTTCCAGTTCATAGGCATGGACGAGGTGACCGAGATCAGGGAGTCGGATTATCGCTACCTGTTCTCCCGCCTCCGCCGTCCTGTGACCGGCCCCTTGTCCGAGGTCCCCCTGAGGATGAGGGCGGCCTCCAACCCGGCACCGAACTGGGTGAGGCAGAGGTTCATCGTTGAGGGCAAGCAGGAGAAGCGGATATTCGTCCCCTCCCGCCTCACGGACAACCCCGGAATAGATGCCGCCTCCTACCGGCGCTCGCTTCAGGCCCTTGACCCACTGGAACGGCGCAGGCTGGAGGAGGGCGACTGGTGGGCCGCGACCCTCGGCTCAATGTTTGACAGGACGTCCTTCGTCGTCGTAGACCAGCACGAGATACCCGTGGTGACCAGTTCCGCCAGGGCGGTCAGGTTCTGGGACCTTGCGGCCACGGAGCCATCCCAGTCCAACCCCGACCCGGACTGGACGGTGGGCACCCTCATGTTGTTTGACAAGGGGATCGCCTACATACTCGATGTCAAGAGGGCCAGGGTCAAGGGCGAGAAGGTCGAGCAACTGGTCAGGCAGACGGCACTGGAAGACGGGCCGAGCGTGGGCATAAGAATGGAGCAGGAACCTGGATCCTCGGGCAAGGCGCTCGTTGACCAGTACGCAAGGTATGTCGTTCCGGGGTACGACTTCGTCGGGATTCGGTCAACGGGGGACAAGATCACTAGGGCCAGACCCTTTGCGGCGGCGGCGGCCAACGGCAACATCAGGGTCCTGCGAGGCCCCTGGCTGACGGAGTGGTTGGACGAATTGTCCACGTTCCCAGAGGCCGCCAACCACGACGACCAGGTCGACTCGGCCACCGGGGCCTTCGGCTTCCTGACAGGGCTCGGGTTGCCGCAGCGCAAGAGGGCCGCTATCATCGTCTAGGCAAGTTCTATTACGACACAAACGAAGAGGAACATGGATACCACTCCTACTATTGCCGACCTGCTGCTCGGCGACTTCTCGCAGCGACTCTCCGACCTAGAGGGTCGGCTCAACGATTACCTTGCCGGTTCCCCGCCACAGGAGGAAGCCTGCGAGGTTCTCTCAGCATTCAACAAGGCCAAGGCGGATCTCAAATTCGTCTACGACTCCTTTGCCCTCAGGGTCGGATCGACGATGACCGACGACAAGGTGCTTCTCGCCGGCGGCGGCGAGGTGGAGCGAAACTTCTCCAACAAGAGGACCAAGTGGCAGCACAAGGATTTGGCGAGCGCCGTGGCGCAGAAACTCCACAAGATGTCCATTGACATGGACACGGGCGAGGTGAAGGTCGACCCAGAGGAGATGGCCAAGTCGATGCTGAACTACGTCCAGCCGTCGTACTGGAAGATCACGCAACTGGAGAAGCTCGGCATAAATGCCGACAACTACTGCGAATCCGGCGATTCGCGCATGAGTGTAATAGTAAGACAACCGCACGGAGGTGCAAGCGATGAGTGAAGCAACAAAGAAAGACATTTACGGATCCCTCTCGGAGCCGTTCCCGCAGGAAATGGAGCGCACCCTGAACAAGGGCGGCACGAACCTGACGTACATTCCCGTGAGCGAGGTGATCAACCGGCTCAACAAGGTGCTCGGCGCCGACAGCTGGTCATTCACCGTCATCCGATGCGAGCGCGACGCAATTGACCCAGACTTCGTGATTGCGCATGTGCGCATTGACTACAGGGTCGGCGATTTCAACGCCATCGTTCGCGACGGCATTGGTGGGCAGAAAATCAAGCGCACCAAGCAGGGTTCAATCGTCGACCTCGGCGACGAGTTCAAGGGTGCCATTTCCGATGCACTCAAGAAGGCGGCACAGACCATGGGCGTCGGCCTATACCTCGCCCGCAGCGACGAGGCGATCGAGATCGAGCAGGCCATGGACGCGCCAGTCGACGAGTCGGTTCAGATTTGGGAGAACTTCGTCAGCCTGAGCAAGGGGCTCGACGAGTCAAAGCGCGCGCAGTTGAATGAATTCTGGGCGAAACTGTCCAACAATGCGCCGAAGCCGCGCAAGCCGAGCGATGCGACACTCCCCCAACTCAACGAACTGCAGGCAGAGGCAGTAAGGCTCAGCTTCCAGAAGTAGTAAGGTTGTTCGGTGACCGCTGAACAGCCGCAAGAATTGCGCATGCCCGATTACCTTTCGGCATCGTCCATATCCACCTGGGAGCAGTGCCCGCAGAGGTACAAGTACAGCCGCATCGACGGCATCCCCGAGCCGGAGACGGAGAGCCAGGTGATGGGCACGTTCGTCCACGAGGTGCTGGAGAACCTGTACGCGCTACCCAGCGAGGAGCGCACCATCGGCAACGCGCAACAGGTGTCTCGCTTCGTATGGGCCAAAGGCTGGGAAAATCGGCTGGCCGCAATCGGGTTGGACGAGCAACAAATGCGAGAATTCAGGTGGAAATCGTGGTGGTGCGTGGAGAACCTCTGGGCCGTAGAGGACCCGGTGAAGGTGTCGCCGTTGGGGCTCGAATCCGAGTACAAGGTCGAGGTATCGCCCGGGGTGGTGGTGCGCGGGTTCGTTGACCGCGTCGCCGAGGCGGGGGACGGCCTGAAGGTCACCGACTACAAGACGGGAAAGTTCCCGAAGCCGGCGTACATGGATCAGAAGTGGTTCCAGTTGATGCTGTACAAAATTGTTGTCGAGCGTTCGCCGACCCTGATGACGACCGGGAAATCGGTTGACGAGGTGCAACTCATCTACCTGAAGGACGGGAAGAGCATAAGCAGGAAGATGAAGGACGGCGACGACGATCGGACCCTCGCCCGCGTCGTGAAGGTCCACGGCGAGATAGTGGAGGCAATCGGCACCGGCGCTTTTCCGACGAAGGTTTCGCGCCTGTGCGACTGGTGCCACTACAAGAGGATTTGCCCAGCTTGGACAAACCGAAGGAGTCGCTAGAGAATGGACAACCAAACTTTCGCAAAGATGGTGGCCGAGGAAGTCAAGAACAAGCTGTCGCCCAGCCAGCGCAAAATCCTGCTGGAAAAGGAAAATTGGGAGAGGTGGAGGCAGAACCTTGAGGCGCTCATAGACAACCTTGATTCCCAGATATCCAAGACCGAGAAGGCCAGGCAGGACGACACCGAGAGGTACGAATCCTTCGGCAACGAGGGACTCGTGCTGCTTGAGAGCGCGAACTCCTCGTACGACTCGCGCATCAAGAAAATCTCTCGCTTCAGGTTCCATGTTGAGAGGCGGCTCAACGAGGTGGCGACGATGATTGAAACCGGCGAGGTGCTCGAGAGCAACGGCTGGTCGAACGCGGATTTCCTGCGCCGCGGCATAGCGAGGCACAAATCGCTCATGCGCGAGTACGAGTTCGAGGAGACGGTGCTCGACAGGGCTCTGTGGTCCCTGCTGGACGACAGGTGGGAGTTCGACGACATACGGGTATCGGATGTCATGTGAAGAGGCGGAAGCCGCTCAAGCGCTCAGGACGGTTGCGACAGCGAAGCAAGAAGATGGAGGCGAAGTACGCCGACAGGAGGGTGCTCGTGGCGAAGGTTCTCTCCGAGCGCCCCTACTGCGAGGCGTGCCCGAAGTTCGCGGCGCACGACGGGCTGATGACGTACCACCGCCTCGCGTCAAAGGACGTCCACGAACTCGTCCGCCGATCGCAGGGCGGCTCGATACTCGACGAGGCGAACGTGATAGCGGTGTGCAGGAAGTGCCACGACAGGATTGGGAGGGAGCCAGCACTGGCATTTGAACTTGGCTTAGCCAAAAGAAGTTGGGAACGATGATTCAACCCGAGTTGAACACTCTCGGAATTGACCCGTCGCTTACATCGACCGGACTGTCAATGTCTGGACAGACCATGAGTATTCGCCGCAACTCATCTGGTCCACAACGACTCATTGAGATACGCGACCAAATCATGTATATCGTTCGCCACAATGCGATTGACTGCATTTCAATAGAGCATTACTCATATGCATCCAGAAACTCTCAGGCCCACTCCATCGGCGAACTCGGAGGAGTTCTGCGTGTTGCGCTCTACGAGGCAGGTGTGCCGACGGTAGAAATACCTCCCACCTGTCGGGCAAAGTTCGCCACGGGCAAGGGCAACGCCGGAAAACCAGAAGTTGTTTCGGCAATATCGGCACGAACGGGAATTGTCTGGAATGGTGGCGACGGTGCTGACCGTTGCGATGCTTGGGTGCTGGAGGAAATGCTTCGGTACAAACTCGGACAGTCCGCAATTGACTGGCCCAAATCCCACGCGGATGCCTTGGAAAAGGTAGATTGGTCCCCACTAGAGAAACTCACGAAAGGAATTGCTAAGTGACCATAATCAGCAGCAGCGGGAGAACTTCCCCAATAAGCCAAGTTGAGATAGAGGAAAGAATTCTCCGCTTGTTGGACGACCTCGAGTACCATACCGAGGCATTTGAATCCCTCGCAGAAGATTCAGCCAAGAAGGAATCCAGACTGAAGGGCGAGTGGGCCAAAGAGTACCTATCGGCCAAGGGATCCATTCGTGAGCGCGAGGCATGGGCGGACTACAAGCTCGCCGACATGGACTTCGACTACAAGTGCGCCGAGGCCCTGGTGAAGGCGAAGCGAGAGAAATTGCTGACCCTGCGCACCGAGGTGGACGCTCTCAGGACGCTGAATGCGAACGTGCGGGTGCAGGTGTGAACGGGATACACGAGTCGCTCGCCTCTCTGGCGATGCCGCTCGGCAGCCTCGTTCCGCTCAAGGACAACCCCAGGCGCGGGGATGTGGATGCCATCGCATCCTCGTACAAGGAGTTCGGGCAGATAAAGCCGATAGTCGTCGCCGAGAACGGGGACGGACGCTACGTCATCATCGCGGGCAACCACCAGTATCAGGCGGCGAAGCGACTCGGATGGGACTCAATCGCGTGCACGGTGCTTGACGCCGACGAGAAGAAGGCGATGGCATTCGCCTACGCGGACAACAGGACGTCCGACCTCGGCGGCTACGACGAGGACCTGCTGATGCAGATGATCGGCGAAATCGGATCGGAGTATTCGGATCTGATGAACGGCCTCGGCATAGACGAGTTCGACATGGCATCAATAGAGGAAACGGTGTCAAACGCCGAGAGCGAGATACTCACCTCAAGCGAGTTTGTCCCGCCGGTAATCGTCGAGCAGCAGGACACGGTTCCGGTCGTTCCGAAGGGCGAGGAATTGAACGTCGCCGCCCTCGGGAGCACATCGATACCGGGGATAAAGAAGCCGACCGCCATCGTGCAGTACACGATCGTCTTCGACAGCGTTGAGCAACAGAGCAGGTGGTACGACTTCGTCAAGTGGCTCAGGTCGGACGCCGAGACGGACGGAAACACAACAGCCGAGAGGCTCCTCAATTACCTAGAAGCGCACTGCGACTTTTAATGCCGCGCCAACGGCTGTTCCTTGATGTCTCATGCGTGGATGCGGCACGTGCCCGCATGCGACACGTGTACGACACCTTTGACACCGTCTGCATTCAGTTCTCGGGTGGCAAGGACTCGACGGCGATACTTCACTTAGCCAAGGAAGTCCACGAAGAACGAGGACTCGGCCCGGTCAAGGTGATATTTCGCGACGAGGAGATGGTCAGCCCCATGGTCGTCGATTACGTGATGAGGGTGCGCGATTATCCGTGGGTTGACATGGAGTGGTACTGCCTGCCGTACGGCGCGGAAATATGGATACTCGGCAGGCGCGAGACGGCATTGCTGTGGAGCGGGAAGCGAGAGCGCGAGGGGAGGCTGGTCAGGCCAATGCCGGAGTTCGCGATCAACGCGAGGAATTTCGGCCTGTCGCACGACGAGCCGCTCAGGGAGACGATTGACTACTACACGATGCAGGGCAAGAAGGGAAGGACGGCGTTCATCACGGGCGTGCGCGCGAACGAGTCGATGATCAGGTACAGGTCGTGCGTCCAGAAACTCCACGAGAACTACATAGTCACCCCCTTCGGCGTGAAGCGCGGCCTCCCGCTCAAATTCGCCAAGGTCATCTACGACTGGCAGACGAGCGACGTGTTCAAGTTCATCCACGAATCCGGCGGCGAATACTCGGAGTACTACGATGCCGCAGAGATGACGGGTTCCAACACGAGAGTCGGCATACCGCTGCACTCGATAGCCATACGCAGGCTCGGCGACGTCATCGCCACCGAACCCGAGTTCTACGACCAGCTCGTGAGGGTGTTCCCGCGCATAGATGCGCAGAGGCGACTCGGCAAGGACTTCGATGCCGACAGGGTGGTCGGGGCCTACTCGCAGGACGGGCTGGACGGGGTCAGCCAATTCATTTCCGATTTCATGATTGGGAAGACGATGCAGACGGCGGCCAGGCGATACGTCTCGACATTCAAGAAGAAGATGATCCACGACCCCGCCTCGTACCCGATTCACTGGCTGGTGAGGACGCTGTTGCTCAACTCAATACATGTCACCTCGGCGAACCCGGCTGGCCCGGGGACGAAGGCTGGCAGAATGATAAAGAACCAGAGGGAAACGAATGGCTGAAACAACCCAGATGAATCCGGGCGATCTCGCGCTTGCACCGTGGCGAACGACCTACACGCTCTCCCCCGACCTTGCGGTGCTGGCGCGCTCGATGTGCAGGCACGGAATCCTCTCCCCGATAGTGGCGAGAAGGCAGGGGCTGACGATTATCGACGGACACGAACGATGCCTTTTGTCGATGAACAACCAGCAGGTCAGGGATGCCGTCGGGGCGACCGTGCCGGTTTCGTTGGTGGATTGCACCGAGGCCGAGGCGATAATCCTCCACGTCCAAATGAACAGGGGCAGGGGGTCGGTCGTGTCCAAGAAGCTCTCCTCGGCGATAAGGCGCCTCACTTCGTCCGGCTCGGCGAACGAGAACGAGCTCATGCTGGCCCTCAACCTCTCGGCCGACGAATTTGACCTGCTGGTGGATGGGACGATAATCAAGCATCGGGCGATAAAGGATCACCTCTACTCTCGCGCGTGGGTGCCGATTGAGTCGTCGGCGAAGGTGGACGAGCCGGCCATAGAGACCCCGCCGAACGACGACAGATAGCGAGCTAGTGATAAAATAACAACCGTCAGATTCATCAGACGGAGGAAGCATGCCGCAAGCACTCGTACCCGAAGCGGGCGACGAAGACATCAGCATTCCGAGGCGAATCGGTAGGGTCCTCGGATTCGCTCTCGGACGCAACAGAGAGCGCAACCCGGCGAGGGTGCTCGAGTACGCGCGCAGGCAGACGCGCGAGGAACTCAACGAGAGAAGAAGGGCGCGCGCTCGCAGGGCGGCCGCTCTCGGCAGGTAACCCCATGCCGATAGCAACCGTCGCCGACCTAAAGACGTACATGGACATAAGCCTGACGAACAGGCAGTTGGACGCAGCCGAGATGGTGCTCGCCGGACTTCAGAGCGAGATGGAGCTCTACCTTCGCAGGCCCGTCGAGGTCGTCTCGGCGACGGAGCAGCACCGCATCTCCAGCGAGCACACGGGGGTTCCGATGAGCTCTTTTTTCGTGAACTCAAATCCGAGCGGCGAATCTTACTTCGGGAGCACGGTTGACAACACCACCTTCCTTGAACCGCCGACGACCGTGTACCTCCTGAACACGCCCGTGGTCAGCGCGTCCGTGGTCAAACTGAAGCGACTGAGGGGGACGGAGAGGACGTTGGTAGCGGAGCAGGACTACGTCGTCCGCAAGTTCGGCATCGACGTGTTCGGGGCGTACGCGGATGACCTGGTCACCGTCACCTACGCTGGCGGCCTCAACGGGTCGGCGATACCTTCGATCAAGTTGCTCATCCTTCGCGCCGCGACGAGGGAAATGCAGAACATGCACGACGACGTGGTCGGCGTGAAGGATTTGGAGCCGCGCAACGTCGCTCCGATGCAGACTGGTTTTCTTGAGACGGAATTGATGTCTCTGAAGAGGTATCGCAAGAATCGGTACGGCTGATGGCTGACAAACTGGTCATAAAGGTTGACGCGAAGAAGGCGATTCTTCGCATGGTGATGATGAAGAAGCGGGCGAACGACATGCGCCCGATATTCCGTCGCGCGAGGGTCTGGCTCAGGTTCGCCAACCAGGAAAATTTCAGGCAGGGCGGTCTGCCATCCGGCGGATGGTCACCGCTTGACCCGCAGTACGCAGCATGGAAGAGAGCAAGCGGACAGGGCGGGGACACAATGATTCGCACGGGCAGGCTGTTCAGGAGCCTCTCGTCGCTCAACGGCCCGCCGAACAACATTGACCTGATGGATGCGACATTCGGAACGCGCGTCGAGTACGCGAAATTCCACCAGTACGGAACGACGAGGATGCCGAAGCGCAAGGTCGTCTACGAGCCGGTCGGGTTCGCAAAGAAGTTCGGCAAGACCGCCGCCACCTACATATGCCACGGCGAGATACGATCCGTTAAGGAGTCAATGCTGTGACTATGTACCCGATGCACGGACCTCAGTTCGCCAAGCAGTACGTGAACGAGTACCTCAAGGTGGAGATGCCGAAGCGGCTGATCAGGTACAGAAACGGCTGGAACATCAGCAACGCTGACCTGCCGGATCCGGACGAGTATCTCGCCTACGAACCGATAGCCCTCGACCGTTGGCCGACGCTCATAACTGTCGCCATATCCACGAACTCATTCGAGCAAATCGGGTGGGACGCGATGCATCCGCTCTACCGGGTCCAGTACTCGATGAGGACCTACGCCTGGGCGCGCACCGAGGGGTCCGAGCAGACGACCGTGATGAGGGACAGGCTGACGGTCGTCGTCAGGTCGGCGCTTCTCGACACCCCGTGCCTCGATGCCTCCGATCCGAGGCAGTCGTTCAGGGTGCAGATAGACCAGACGAGCATGCGCGAGGAATTCTCCGACGTCACCCTCCTCAAGGGCGACAGGATGCTCGCCGGCGCCTACGTCTCCTACAACCTCAACATAGACGAGATCCTCCACAGGGAGGACATAGCGGATGTTTCTGAGATAAAGATCGAGTACCAGTCCAAGGGGCCGGGCCAGTCGTTCCCTGAGAACGGCTACACCAACGAAATCGTCGTTGATTAGTCTATTATTGTAGTATGTTTAAGCGTCTGTCCAGCCGTGCCGAGGATCCGGGGTTCCCCGACGCGGTGCTGCTCACGAACAAGTCGCAACATTGGCTTGAGGTGACGGATGACGGCATGACGATTCCCCCGCACAGCCATGCGGCCATAGACAAATTGTCGGCCTCGTTGTCGCGGCTGATACCCCAACTCATAGATGATGGCCTGCTTGCCCTCTCTGGGGCGACCGAGGCGCCCGCCCAGCCGCAGAAGACGAAGCGCAAGCGCAGGGGGGACGACGCCCCGTCGACGGAATCGCATCCGGTGGCAGAGGAACCAGAAGTTGCTAATTTAGTTGCCGAACCCGAACCAGAAAATTGGGTATCATCTAACGAGAGCATAGTCGGGCTTCCGACGACGGACGAAATTTAGCGAGGTATCATGCCAGGCGTAGTCATCAACACTTCGGTCCGCACAGGACCATCGGTCGCACTCCTCAACGAGGCGTCGCAAGCGTTCTTCGTCGGCCTATCCGAGCGCGGTCCGTCGGATGTCGCCGGCCTCTGCACGAGCCTTGAGCAATTCGAAAATGTGTACGGTGGCTACCAGGCCTACTCTCTCCTCCACCCGACCGTCGAAGCCTTCTTTGAGGAAGGCGGAGCCCAGTGCTACATCGCCAGGGTCGTCGGCTCGGACGCGCAAAAGGGTGTCCTGAATCTTGACGATGCCGTAGTCAACGACGGCGTGTCAATAGTCCTCAAGGCCAACGGAGCCGGCTCATGGAGCTCGAACCTGTCCGCCCAGGTTGTAGCGGGGACAGTACCAGACTCCTTTGCGGTCAAGATTCTCCTTTCTGGGGAGCAGATTGCCA
>Ga0172376_10007644_pt1 | contig 11478 bp, 6 predicted proteins | sample Lak35m_FD_121114 | JGI IMG/M metagenome (GOLD analysis project Ga0172376, IMG submission 121114) | Freshwater microbial communities from Kabuno Bay, South-Kivu, Congo - kab_092012_35m | ecosystem: Environmental > Aquatic > Freshwater > Lake | place: Democratic Republic of the Congo: South-Kivu...
GGTGAACCGTCGTACTTTTCTCGCCTCCACGGGGCGGGCGGCCGCCCTCGGGGCAGCCGGCGGTCTGCTCGTCGGCCCGGGCATGCGGAACGTCCACGCGGCGGGCTCCGACACGATCAATGTCGCCCTCGTCGGCTGCGGCGGCCGCGGCGGCGGCGCGGCGGTCGACGCGCTCTCCGTGCCCGGCGGGCAGACGCGGATCGTCGCGATGGCCGACGTGTTCCGCGACCGCATCGACATCGTGAAGCGGTCGCTCGACGAGCAGTTCAAGGAGCGGGTGGACGTGCCGGAGGACCGGAAGTTCGTCGGCTTCGACGGCTTCCGACAGGCGATCGACTGCCTCAAGCCGGGCGACATCGCCCTCTTCGCCACCCCCGTGGCGTTCCGGGCACCGCACTTCGCAGCCTGCATCGAGAAGGGCGTGAACGTGTTCATGGAGAAGCCGATCTCCATCGACGGGCCGAGCACGCGCCGCATGATCGAACTCGCGTCGCAGGCCGACGCGAAGGGGATCAAGGTGGGTGTCGGCCTCATGTGCCGCCACTGCGATCGGCGACGGGAACTGGAGGAGCGGCTGCGGGCCGGGGAGGCGGGCGACCTCATCGCCTTCCATGGCTATCGGATGCACAACCCGCCGCACAACCTCGATCTCGCCCCCGGTCCGGGCACCACGAGCGAGCTGCTCTGGCAGATCAAGCGCTTCCACAACTTCCTCTGGGCCAGCGGCGGCATCTTCAGCGACTACTGCGTGCACCACGTGGACGAGGTCGGCTGGATGAAGGGCTCGTGGCCGGTCAAGGCCGAGGCGACGGGCGGCCGCCACTTCAAGGGGAAGATCGACGACCAGAACTTCGACAACTACGCGATCGAGTACACGTTCGACGACGGCACGAAGTTCTTCTACGGGTGCCGGGTCATCAAGGACACGGAAAGCAAGTTCGGGGTGTTCGGGCAGGGCTCGAAGGGCGCCTTCACGATCTCGGAACGCGGCCACTCGCCGGCGAAGTCGAAGATCTACCGGGGCCAGGCGATGACCGATGCCGCCGTGTCCTGGGCCGCCGAACAGCCGGAGGCCAACCCCTACCGGCGCGAGTGGGAGCACCTCGTGGCGGCGATCACCGCGGGGGAACGCTACAACGAGGTGGTGCGCAGTGCCGAGGCGAGCCTCGTGACCGCGATGGGGCGCTTTGCGGCGCACACCGGTCAGCCGGTGACGTACCAGGAAATGCTCGACTCGCCCGACGACCTCACGGCCGGTGTCGACAGCCTCACGATGGATTCGCCAGCACCGCTCGTGGCGAACGCCGACGGCACCTACCCGGTCCCGAATCCCGGCCGCACCAAGTTCGAGTACCGCAGCTGACGGCCGGTATGTTCCCCGCACGCCCTTTCGAGGCACCTCGTCCATGACCAGTCGGTCGCTCGTCACGTGTTCGCTCGCCGGACTCCTCGTCACCTCCGCCGCGGCGGCCTGCGCCTGCACGAGGTGCGTCTATCTGGGCTCGGACAACACGGTCGTCGTGGCACGCTCGCTCGACTGGGAGGAGGATCCGGGGTCGGAGGTCTGGGTCTTTCCTCGCGGCATCAACCGCACCGGCGCCGCGGGGCCGAGGTCGTTCACGTGGACGAGCCGCTATGGCTCGGCTGTCGTGTCGTTCTACGGCGTCGCGGTACTCGACGGCATCAACGAGCGGGGCCTGGTGGCCAACACGCTCTATCTCGTCGAAAGCGATTACGGCAAGCCGGTGCCGGGCCACCCCTTGATGTCGATCGGCTGCTGGACCCAGTACGTGCTCGACACGTTCGCGACCGTCGCGGAAGCCGTCGCCGCGCTCGAGAAGGAGCCGTTCACGATCATCGCGCCCATCCTGCCGAATGGTGCCCCCGCCGTCGGGCACATGGCCATCTCGGATCCCTCCGGCGATTCCGCGATCCTCGAATACGTCGGGGGAGAGCTCGTCATCCACCATGGACGCCAGTATCAGGTCATGACCAACTCCCCGACCTTCGATCAACAGTTGGCGCTTGCCGCCTACTGGCACGAGGTCGGCGGCCTGACGATGCTCCCCGGCACCAACCGGGCTGCGGATCGCTTCGCACGCGCGACGTTCTACGTCACGAATCTGCCGCAGACGTCCGACCCGAAGCGCGCCGTCGCCCAGATCTTCAGCGTGATCCGCAACGCGTCGGTGCCGCTCGGCTTCACCGTACCCGACAAGCCCAACATCGCCAGCACGATCTGGCGGACCGCATACGACCAGAAGAATCGCACGCTGTACTTCGACTCGGCGATCAGCCCGACCGTGTTCGAGCTCGACATCGACGGCCTCGCGCTCGAACCGGGCGCTCCCGTCAAACGGCTGCCGCTCCGGGATGGTCAGACCTACAGCGGGGATGCGACGGCATCGCTCGTGCCTGCCGAGCCCTTCGCGTTTCTCCCGGCAAAGGCCGACTGACGTGCCGCGATCACACGAGCGTCGATCTCGCGGGGAGGGAGAGGCGATCCCTGGACCGGCCACGAGGGTCGGACCGCGACAGTCGGTGATTCTCGTAACGCTCGTCAACCGGGTCATCGTCGGTCGGCGTGGGGGTGCCAAAACCGGTCCCGGCCTTGGTGCCTCCGGCGCGCAGGCTGGACGTTCATGCGGTGATCCAGGAATGTCGGAATGCACGCGGAATCCAGCGACACGCGGAGGAGCGGGATCATGTTGATACACAGACTCTTCGGATGGCGGTCTTCTCTTCCTGGTGGAGGTTGCCACCGGCTCCGTGGCCGCACCGCGTTCCGTCCCGTCCTGCTCGAGGCCCTCGAGCCGAGACACCTGTTGGCCGCCGATCTGGACCAAGGCGGGCCGCGCGCGGGTGATCCGCAGGGTCCCGCTGAACCGCTCGTGGCGCTCTTCGATGAGTCACGGCAACTGACCGTGCCCGATGCGAGTGTGACGATCGCCACCGGTCTCTTCCGCCAGGTCCTGCAACGCGATCCGAACCCGCGCGACCTCGCCAGGGTGACGCGACAACTCGACGCGGGACGCTCGGTGCGCGACGCGGCCCGCATGCTCTACGTTTCACCCGAGTTTCGACGCGGTCAGGTGACGTCCTACTACGTGGAACTGCTTGACCGCGAACCGGCGGCGGCCGAGTTGCGACGCGGGACGCGTGCGCTCGTGGCCGGCAGGGGCGAAGGTCTGGTCATCGGCGCGATCGCCGGGACGGCGGAATATTACGTCCGCAGCGGCGGGAGCAACGAGAGCTTCGTGCGGTCGCTGTACGTCGATCTGCTCGGCCGGCAGGCCGACGCTGCGGGGCTGGCACGATGCACCAGCCGTCTCGACGTGGGCGCTGTCATGCCGGCGGGCTGACAGCGGAGTTCGTCAGGTCGGCCGAGTTCCGACGGGACAAGGTTCGTGAGGTTTACCAGGTCGTCCTCGACCGCGCGCCGACCGACGCGGAGCTGAATGGCTGGGTGACGTCCTGGGAGACGCGCGGCGGGCTCAGGAACGCTGCGCTCGGCGTGCTCGGGGGAGCGGAAAATGTCGGTCGCCTGCGGCGAGGCGAAGTCGCCGCGCCGGACACGGTCTCGGCTGACCAATTACGACGGATTCAACAGGCCCCGTACACCGAAGCGAGCGGCGGATTCGTGAACCTGTTCAACGATCTCCTCCAGGTCCAGCCCAAGGTCGACGACGCGGGTGATCCGATTCCGAGTGATCCGGGCAACATGTCCCTCTGGAACCTCTTGAGGAACGGCGGCGCGACCGACGGTCGGCCGAGCGACGAGATCGAGGTCATCACACCGATCTCCGCGAACGTGGCGGCCCTCGTGCCGCTGCAGTCCGAGATCGACATGAACAAGTCGCTCGAGTTCCCACTGTCGACGGACCCGCAGAAATCGGATCTCGCATCGTTCCTCGACGGCGGCACGATCCTCCCGTTCGGCGGCCCCGTCATCACCGGGGGTGAAGGCAGCTACATCGTGGACGGCCACCACCGCTGGTCGAGCATCTACGTCCTCAATCCGTACGCTCGGGTCGCCGCCTACGACCTCGGCAACGAGCGCGCGCCGCAGGACTATCTCAAGATCACCCAGTTGGCCATCGGCGCGACGCTGGGGTTTCTCCCGGTCCAGTCCGTGGACGGCAGCAATCTCTTCACGATCAGCCGTGAGGCGTTCGAGCAATGGGTGGAGAAGACGATCGCCGAAGGGGAGGATCCGCAGGCCGTGCTGCAGATTTTCAGCGACAAAAAGGGCTTGGCCGATGCTGCTGCCGTTGCCGACTACCTCTGGGCGAACGTCGAACGGATGCGACAGTTCAACCTTCCGCTGCCGGGGGTGACCTCGCGAGACTTCATGCCCCAGCCATCGGGCGACATCCAGCCGATCCTGCACCTGCTCGAGAGCGGGCGACTGAACTTCCGGGCCCCCGTCATGGCGCGTCTCGGTTGAACCTGGCGCAGCCGGCTTGCCTGTCTCGAGCACGGGACGGGCATTTGCCGACGCCGTCCGTGCGCGAACGGGCGCAGCGTTTCAGCGGATCCCCGGGGCCGCTGCGTCGGATCGGGGAGTGGGGTCACCGTGCCGCGGGTTGGGCAGGAAATAGAACCGGCCATCCTCCGCACCCCCGAGAAAATCGGGGATGCCGGAGCCGGTGAAGTCGACGACCGTGGGGCTCACGTCGTGCCCCTCGATGCTGCCCTCGGCCAGACTGCCGGCCCGCGTGAACCGCCACCCGCCGTCGCCATGCCCGACCTGACGCAGCAGGTCGGCGTTGCGGGAATTGACGAGCAGGTCGAACCTGCCGTCCCCGTCCCAGTCGGCGACTGCGAGCTTGCGCCGGCCACTCTGCCCGGCCATCCCCGTGGCCAGACGCAGCGGCCGACCATCCTCGTCGAGAAACGCCCGCTCCGGCGGCAGCAGCACGAGCGCCCCACCCCGACGCGCGCGGCGAAACCATGCGAGATAGCCCTCGTGATCGAGGATCGCCAGATCAGCCAGACCGTCGGCGTCGAAGTCGTGGACGACCGGCGTCGTGCGCCACTGGGTCAGCAGGGCCTTGCCGGAGGGGGTGCGCCAGCCCCAGGCGAGCCGCGGCTGGCCGGCATCCCACTCCACCTCGATCGCGCGCGGCGGCGCGAAGACGGGTGCGGCGCGCGGCCCCTCGTTGCGCAGCCACATGACCTCGCCAAGGATGCTGTTGAGGACGATGTCGGGCAGCGCGTCGCCGTCCCAATCGGACACGCTGCAGGTGGTGTAGCCCCACTTCGCCTCGGCCGGCCCCTGAATGCTGCCGGTGGGTCCGGCCATCACGCGGAATGGGCGGCCTTCGACGACGAGCCGTCGCGGCGCGGCCCACGTGGGCGTGGCGACGGCCGGGCCGCTCGTGTTCTCGAACCACTCGATGAAGCCCGCCGTGTTGCCGGAGACGATGTCGGTGTCGCCGTCGCCGTCAAAATCCACTCCGACGGGCGTGGCGAGGGCGCCGCACTTGAGCGTGTCGGCCCGCTGCCGGAAGACGCGCGGCTGGCGGAACACCGGGGCCCCGTCGGCGTCCGTGCGTCCGGTGTGCTCGACGAACGCGACACGACCGTCCTCGTCGCCGACCACGAGATCAGGATGGCCGTCACGGTTCCAGTCGAAGGCGACCGGCACGATCATCTGCAGCTCCATCCGCAGCGGCCCGCCATCGTCCGCGACGAGATCACGTCCCGCCGCGTAGCGGGGAGCCGTGCGGGAGCCGACGTTCTCGAAGTACGTGAAGCGGTCGAGGAACGACCCGCAGAGGAGGTCGAGATCGCCGTCGCCGTCGAAGTCGGCGAGATTGGGTGACGGGCAGCCGTAGACGTCGATCACCCCGTCCGCAGCCTCGAGCTGCACCGGGTCGCCGAAGCCGCCCGCGGCGGTGCCCGGGAGCACGAAGACGAACCCGTGGAGCGGGCCGTTGGTCCAGCGACCGGCCGCGTCGTAGGCGTCGTCCCAGCCGTAGAAGCTCCAGTCCTCGATGCCGCACACGAGATCGAGCCGCCCATCCCCGTCGAAATCCACGAGCCGCCACTGGTTGTGCCGCACCTTCGGCCCCTTCGGCTGTGCGCCGCGTGGCACGTACCACCGCGCCGGCACCGGCAGTCGCTCGGGGCGTGCGGTGCCGACCGTGGCGAAGTCGCGGTATTCGACTCCGGGTGCCAGCACGCGCAGCCGGCCATCGACGTAGCTCGGCATGACGTAGTGCACCGTCGCGGAGAGCCTGCGGGCCGGTGCGAACACCGGCATGGCGGCAGCGCGCGTGTCACCCGTGTCGTTCTCGAAGAACCACACGCCGTTCGACGGCTTGTCCGGACACGACACGAGGAGGTCGAAGTCGCCGTCCCCATCGGCATCGCACGGCACGGGCCATGCCCACAGTCCGACGCCAAGATCGACCACGAGGTCGGGGTCGTTGTAGGGCAGGGGACGCAGCTCCGTCGCCACGGCCAGCCCCCCCATGACGCATGCGAGCAGGCTCAGGAGCCCGGCAACACGAACCAGGATTCCCCCGCGGAGGCCCATGACCCGCGATCTCCTTTCCCGACGACGCCACACTCACTCGTCGGTGACGCAGCCGCTCGACGCGGGGGCCACGCAACGGATGTACTTGGCGAGGATGCCGCGCGTGGCCTTCGGTGGCGGCGCCCGCCAGGCATCGCGGCGTCGGCGCACCTCATCGTCCGCCACCTCCATGTCGATCGTCGCCGCATCCGCGTCGATCACCACCATGTCACCGTCCCGCACGAGCGCGATCGGCCCTCCCTCCTGGGCCTCGGGCACGACGTGCCCGACGATGAATCCATGGGATCCACCGGAGAAACGGCCGTCGGTGATGAGGGCGACGTCGGCGGCCAGGCCGGCCCCCACGAGCGCCGAGGTGGGCGTGAGCATCTCGGGCATCCCAGGCCCGCCCTTCGGTCCCTCGTAGCGGATGATGACGACGTCCCCGCGCTGGATGCCGCCCCGCTCGAGCGTGGCGAGCATCGCCTCCTCGCTGTCGAAAACCCGCGCGGGGCCACGGAAGCGGGCGCCCTCCTTGCCGGTGATCTTCGCGACGGCGCTGCCCGGGGCGAGATTGCCGTGGAGGATCGTGATGTGACCGGTGGGCTTGATCGGCTGATCCACCGGATGGATCACCTTCTGACCCGGCCGCAACCCCGGGCTGGAGGCGAGGTTCTCCGCGAGCGTCTTGCCGGTGACCGTCAGGCAGTCGCCGTCGAGCAGGCCCCGGTCGAGCAGGTACTTCATGAACCCGCTCGTGCCTCCCGCGGAATGCAGGTCCTCCTGGACGAACCGTCCGCTGGGCTTGAGGTCGGCGAGGTAGGGCACGCGGCGGGAGACGGCCTGGAAGTCGGCGGGCCCGAGCGGCACCTCCACCGCGCGGGCCATCGCGATCAGGTGGAGCACCGCGTTCGTCGAGCCACCGAGCGCCATGATGACGACCATGGCGTTTTCGAAGGCCCGCCGCGTCATGATGTCGCGGGGCTTGAGATCGCGCTCGAGCAGCCCGCGGATCGCGGCTGCCGCCCGGAGGCACTCGTCGAGCTTGCCGGGGTGCTCGGCCGGGATCGACGCCGTGTCGGGAAGCGCCATGCCGAGCGCCTCGATCGCGGTCGCCATCGTGTTGGCGGTGTACATGCCGCCGCAGGCGCCCGCCCCGGGGCAGGCATGCCGCACGATGTCGGCCCGACGGGCGTCGTCGATCCGCCCGGCCACGTACTCGCCGTAACACTGGAACGCCGAGACGATGTCGAGCGGGGCGCCGTCGGCCGCATGGCCCGGCTTGATCGTCCCGCCATACACCATGAGCGCCGGTCGATTGAGCCGCCCCATGGCGATGAGGCAGCCGGGCATGTTCTTGTCGCACCCCGGGATCGCCACGAGCGCGTCGTACCACTGCGCGTGCATCACCGTCTCGATCGAATCGGCGATGATGTCGCGCGAGGGGAGGGAGAAGCTCATGCCCTCCGTGCCCATCGACATGCCGTCGCTGACGCCGATCGTGTTGAACCGCATCCCGACGAGACCCGCGGCCACCGCCCCCTCGCGCACCCGCGCGGCGAGCCGGTCGAGGTGCATGTTGCAGGGGTTCCCCTCGTACCACATGCTCGCGATCCCGACCTGGGGCTTGTCGAGGTCGGCGGGCTGGAGGCCCGTCGCGTACAGCATCGCCTGGGATCCGCCCTGCGAACGGGGCTGCGTGATGCGTGACGAGTAGCGGTTGAGAACGGTCGTGGTCGAGGGCGTCATGGGGCCGGCCGGTGGGGTGGAGTCGGACGTCACGACCCGCGTCGGGCCGTGGGGAAGCAGGATAGTATGCTGTGCCGCTCGTGGAATACCCGCGGGCCGCCCGGCGTGTTCCGCCCCACGCGCGAGCCGGTGACGTGCCGCCAGCGGGGCGACGCGGACCGCGGTTCGTCAACGTCACGGCACACGGCATGGTTCCCCACTTCGTCTACTTCGATCTCGGCAACGTCATCTGTTCGTTCGATCGCGAGCGCGCCATCCGGCAGATGGCGGCGCTGACCGACACGACTCCCGACCGGGTGCGGTCGGAGGTCCTCGACGGCGGGCTGCAGGCGGCGCTCGAACGGGGCGCGATCGACTGGTCCGAGTTCCATGAACGGTTCTCCGAGCGCACGGGCACGTCGTCCGACGCGGAGGCGCTCGCCACCGCCGCGAGCGACATGTTCGCGCTCAACGTCGACCTGCTGCCGGTGATCGCCGGACTCGAGCGCGCAGGCTGCCGGGCCGGAATCCTGTCGAACACCTGCGACGTGCACTGGCGGCATCTGGTGGCCAGCGGCTACGCGATCCTGCCAGGGGGCTTCGCACCCATCGTGCTCAGTCACGAGGTCGGTGCCGCCAAGCCGGACCCGGCGATCTTCGCCTCCGCGGCCGCCCGTGCCGGCGTCGCGCCCGACCGCATCTTTTTCTGCGACGACATCGAGGAACACGTCGCCGCGGCCCGCCGCGCGGGGTGGGACTCCGAGCCGTACGTCTCGGCCTCCAGGCTCGTCGATGACCTCGCCCGCCGCGGGCTCGAGCTCGGCCTGTGAGCGGTGTCGGTCTGGTACCCTGATCGGAACGATGAGCGACGCCGTCTCCCTCACGATCGACCAGTTTCTCGCCGTGGTCCGCAAGAGCGGGCTGGTGGAGGACGACGACCGGCTCGAGGAGGCTGCGTCCGCCTGGCCGGACCGCACCCTGCCGCTGCCCGACGACCTCGTCGCGCAGCTCGTCGAGAGGGAGCTGCTCACGCAGTGGCAGGCCGATCAGCTGCGTCGCGGCCGGCACAAGGGCTTCATGCTCGGGAAATACCGGCTGCTGCGGCTCCTCGGCAAGGGGGGCATGAGCAGCGTCTACCTCGCCGAACACACGGCGCTCAACAACAAGGTCGCGATCAAGGTGCTGCCACGCCATCGCGTGGACCAGACGTCGTACCTCGCCCGATTCGAGCGCGAGGCCCGCACCTCCGCCCGGCTGAACCATCCGAACATCGTCCGGGCGTTCGACCTCGACACCTCCGGCGAGATCCATTTCATCGCGATGGAGTACGTCGCCGGAACCGACCTCCATGCGAAGGTCAAGGAGGCCGGCACGCTCCCGCTCCGCGACGCACTCGACTACGTGCGGCAGACCGCGCTCGGACTCCAGCACGCGCACGAGGAGGGGCTCGTGCATCGCGACATCAAGCCCGCCAACCTGATCCTCGACACCCGCGGCACGGTCAAGATCCTGGACCTCGGTCTCGCGCTCGCCCACGAGGAGGACGATACGTCGCTGACGAAGACGCATGACGAGAAGGTGCTCGGCACGGCCGACTATCTCTCCCCCGAGCAGGCCCGTGACAGCCACACGGCCGACGCCCGCTCCGACATCTATTCGCTCGGCTGCACGCTCTACTACCTGCTCACGGGAAGCCCTCCGTTCGCCGAGGGCAAGCTCGCGCAGCGCATCCAGGCCCACCTCAAGTCGCCGCCACCGAATCTCCTCGATCGCCGGCCCGACGTGCCGCCGGCGATCGTGGAGCTGGCCTTTCGCATGCTCGAAAAGCATCCGGACGCGCGGCCGCAGACGGCCCGCGAGGTTGCCGACACGCTGGCTGCGTGGCTCGCCCAGTCGAGCGGCCCCGCGACCGGCCCGACGGGGCCGCGGACACCGCCCCGACGTTCACCGCCGCGACGGACGGCACCCACGGGCGCCGCCGACACAGGCTCGGCCGGCACGACGACCGCGCCGGGCGCATCGCCACCGCCATCCAGCCAGCCGTCTCCGGCACGCCCCGAACCGCAACGGGCCGGTCCGGCGGCATCTCCCTCGTCTCGGGAGAGGCCGCCATCGGTCATCCTCGCGCCGTCGCGTGTGGGCCCTCCATCGGCAGTGACTTCACCGTCCGACGTCGGCCCGCCGTCGGTCGTTGTGTCCTCGTCGAACGTCGGCCTACCGACGGGAAGGTCGAGCATCCCTCCGGCAGCCGGCTCGGCCGTCGATCCGGACGTGTTCACATTCACGCCCCCCTCGCAGGATGCGGCACCGCTCGTGAAGATCGCACCGCGGCCGGCGGCACGCGCCGCACCGCCGCGGCCCGCGAAACACGCGAAGACGTCACCGCCTGAAGTCCTTCTCGAACCGGCCGAGACGGGCCTCGCACGCTGGCTGCCGAGGGGAAACCCGCGACTGGTGCTCATCGCGGTCGCCGGCGGCGCCGTGCTCGTCATCCTCGCGGCGGTGGCGTGGTTCGTGATGAACCGGCCTGCCGGCGAGGCGGATCCCGAAACCGAAGCCGCCGCCCTCGAGTCCGCACCCGATCTCGACGCGCCCGCGAACGACGCTGCCCCCAAGAAAACGCCCCCACCAGACCGCAAGCCCGCGAAGCCTGCGAAGCCCGCCCAAGAACCGTCGAAGCGGGAGCCGAGCCCGCTCGATGCTCTCAATGCACAGCCCGAGTCTTGATGCTCCGGGGAGTGACCTGCCACGGCTCCGGACGTTCGCTGCGGCCGTCCCGGCCTCCGCTCACTGCATGTCCGCGGCGCTCCGGCATCCGTGCCTCTGCTTGCTCCCATAGCCCGGATCCATGGCAGGTCACCCCCCTCGTGATCGCTGGTGCGCATCAGTCGTCACGACCCGCGTCTCGCTGCAGGAAAAGGCAATGGATAGCCTTTTCCAATCGCATCAGCGACCGGCGATCGTCCAGGTGCCGGCGGCGAGCATCTCGATGGCGGCACGATGGGTGAGGTCGTAATCGAGCGGCGTGAGCGTCACGGCACCCGACTTGAGGGCGGTGACGTCCGACTCCTGCGGGTGCGCCGACGGGGGCGGGTCGTTGGCGGCCCACCAGTAGGCGCGTCCCCGCGGATCGGTCCGCCGTTCGAACGACTCCCCGTAGCGAACGATGCTCATGGGTACCACACGGAGTTCGGGCGACCCGTGCAGCGCCCGGGTCGGGATGTTGA
>Ga0172376_10007647_pt1 | contig 11475 bp, 6 predicted proteins | sample Lak35m_FD_121114 | JGI IMG/M metagenome (GOLD analysis project Ga0172376, IMG submission 121114) | Freshwater microbial communities from Kabuno Bay, South-Kivu, Congo - kab_092012_35m | ecosystem: Environmental > Aquatic > Freshwater > Lake | place: Democratic Republic of the Congo: South-Kivu...
CGGTAGACGATGCCCATTCCTCCGCGCGCGATCTCATCCAGTAACTCATAGTCACCGAAGCGAGTGACATCCGGGGACGCATCGTCGCTGAGAATATCCACTTCGCGGGGATTCACAGGTTCGCGCGGATTCACAGGCCGAAGGCCTCGGCGCGGCGGAACCGTCGAATCTTCACGCGACCTCAATTCTGCAACGGGCATGCAACGCAACCTCCACGGTCCCTCATGATCCGGTTCCGGTCTGATTGTGAAGGCCGGTTGCGTGGACTTGATGAAGAACAAGTGAGTCCAGCGTTCATCCGCGGGCGCGTTCGGTTGTGGAATGACGAGCGGCGTTGTCGAATCATCGCGTTCCAGTACTTCCCGTCGCTCTGGAGGTTGCGTCATGCGATTGATCCGCTGTGTCCTGGGGATTGTCGTCGGACTTCTGCTCGAATCGACGAGTGTCGCCGAGCGGCCGAATGTGGTCGTCTTCCTGGCGGACGATCAGGGCTGGGGCGATCTCAGCGTGCATGGCAACACGCAGTTGAAGACGCCGCACATCGACTCGCTGGCCCGCGACGGGGCACTCTTCGAACGCTTCTTTGTCTGCCCGGTCTGCGCGCCGACGCGCGCGGAATTTTTCACCGGCCGATATCACCCGCGCGGCGGAGTGCGCGGCGTTTCCACCGGACAGGAGCGGCTTAATCTCGACGAAACCACCATCGCCGATACGTTCAGAGCGGCCGGTTACAAGACCGGCTGCTTCGGCAAGTGGCACAACGGCAGTCAGTGGCCGTACCACCCGAACGCTCGCGGCTTCGATGAGTACTACGGTTTCACATCGGGGCACTGGGGCGAGTACTTCGATCCGCCGCTGGAACACAACGGCCGTCCGGTGCGCGGCCGGGGCTTCGTCGCGGATGACTTCACCGACAAGGCACTGTCCTTCATCGAGAAGCATCGCGAGCAGCCCTTCTTCTGCTATGTGCCGTTCAACACGCCGCATTCGCCGTGGGCCGTGCCCGACGAATACTGGCAGCGGCACAAGGACCAGCCGATCTCACAGCGCGGCAGTGACGGTGAGCGCGAGACTGTGGATATCACGCGCTGCGCGCTGGCCATGTGCGAGAACATCGACTGGAACGTCGGCCGGGTTCTGCAGCGGCTGGATGAATGGAAGCTCGCGGACAACACGGTCGTCATTTATTTCTCGGACAACGGCCCCAACAGCTTCCGCTGGAACGGCGGCATGAAAGGTCGGAAGGGATCGACTGATGAAGGCGGAGTCCGTTCGCCTCTGTTGATTCGCGCGCCGGGAAAGATCCGCCCCGGCACGATCGTGCGCGAGATTGCCGGGGCCATTGATCTGCTGCCGACTCTGACAACGCTGACTGGCATACCGATGACGGGAAAGAAGCCGCTGGACGGCACCGATCTGTCGCCGCTGCTGCTGGGAACCGCGAACACCCGACCCGACCGGATGCTGTTCGCGACCTGGGCCGGCCGGGTCAGCGTGAGGACTCAGCGCTATCGACTCGATGAGGCCGGAGCGCTCTTCGACATGCAGACCGATCCCGATCAGAAAACCGACATCGCGTCGCAGCAGCCGGAAGTGGCTGCCCGGCTGAAGAGGGCCGTTCTCGACTGGCGGAAGGAAGTGCTCGGCCAGAGCGACCCCGCCAGCGGCAAGACGAAAGGCGCGCCGCAGTTCGTTGATCGACGGCCGTATCCAGTCGGGTATGCGGAATTCCCGGTCACACCTCTGCCAGCGCGAGATGGTATGCCGCATGGCGGAGTTAAACGCAGCGCGAACGCTCCCAACTGTTCCTACTTCGTGAACTGGACGGCGCTGGACGATTCGATGACATGGGATATCGACGTGCATTCGACCGGCGATTACGAAGTCGCGATCGACTACACCTGCCCGCTGGAAGACGCCGGTGCGACTTATGAGCTTCAGTTCGGAGACAGCCGACTGAGCGGCAGAGTCGCGCCGGGCTGGAATCCACCGCTCTACACAAATCAGGACACGCTGCCGCGTCCGCCGGCGGAATCGCCCATGAAGGAGTTCCGCACGCTTCAACCGGGCGTCATCTCTCTGAAGCAGGGGCGCGGACTGCTGACGCTGAAGGCGCTGAAGATTCCAGGCAACAGCGTCATGGATGTCCGCCGCGTCACGCTGACGTTGAAGACTTCGCAGCAGTGACGGATCGCATTCACTTCGGCTTCATTCGATCCACCTTCACTCATCACTTCCAGAGAGTCAGAACATGTTCCGGTTCGTACTGATGATGCTGCTGGCGTGTCTGCTGCCGGTTTCACTGCTGTCCGCGGACCCGCCGCGTCCGGACATCGTGATCTTTCTGGCGGATGATCTCGGTTATGCGGACGTCGGGTTCAACGGCGGTCGCGAGATTCCCACTCCGCATCTGGACCAGCTGGCGGCCAGCGGCGCGGTGCTGGAATCTTTCTATGTGCAGACGGTGTGCTCGCCGACGCGAGCCGCGTTGATGACGGGCCGTTATCCGATGCGTTACGGACTGCAGCAGGGAGTGATCCGCCCCGGCGAGCAGTATGGACTGCCGCTGGAAGAACGGACGCTGGCTCAGGCGCTGCGGGAGTCCGGTTACACGACGGCCATCACCGGCAAATGGCATCTGGGCGAATTCAATCCGGTCTACCTGCCGACGCGGCGCGGGTTCGATCTTCAATACGGACACTTCTTCGGAGCGCTCGATTACTCGACGCACATGAGAGACGGCAAACGCGACTGGTATCGCAACGATCAGCCCAGCAATGAAGAAGGTTACACCACGCGGCTGCTCGCAGCAGAAGCGGCACGCATCGTGCGAGAGCAGCCGCGCGACAAACCGTTGTTTCTGTATGTACCGTTCAACGCGGTGCATTCACCGTATCACACGGCGCCGGGTCGCGAGAACGACTTCGCCGATCTGCCGAAGGCGCGCCGCGAGTATGCCACGATGCTCAGCGAAATGGATTCGGCCATCGGACAGGTGCTGACCGCGCTCCGCGAGTCCGGACGTTCGCAGTCGCTGATCTTCTTCAGCAGCGATAACGGCGGAGTCGGTCCCGCCAGCAACGGACATCTCCGCGCGGGCAAGGGCACGCCCTATGAAGGAGGCCATCGCGTTGCCGCCTGCGTGGCCTGGGACGGCCGCATCAAAGCCGGCCAGAGGATTCAGGAACCGCTGCATGTCGTCGATCTGTTTCCAACTCTGGCCGGCGTGGCGGGAGTCTCCATCGCTCCGCCGAAGCAGACACGGCCGCTGGATGGACTGGACGTTCTCCCCGTGCTGACCAGTCAGGCGCGATCGCCGCACGATGCGATCCTGCTTCACACCGCGCCGACAGAAAGTGCGCTGCGCATGGGCGACTGGAAACTCGTGGTGCGGCATTCGGAAAATCCGGCCGGCAACCGGAGGAAGAAAGCGAAGAAGAAACAGCAGCCCGCCAGTGCCCTCGTGGAACTGTTCAACCTCGCGAACGATCCCGGCGAGAAAACGAACCTCGCGGATCGCGAGCCGCAGCGATTGCAGGAACTTCAGTCGCGGCTCGATCAGTTCCGCGGCCAGGCGATCGCTCCCCGGAGCGATCCGAGCGGCAAAGCAGGGGCAGGTTAGCGCCCCGGAGATCCTGGTTAGCGTCCAGGAAATCCCGCTGGTCGAAGTCCGTGAGCACGGACTGCGACAAAGAATGCCGGAGGTGGGACTCGAACCCACACTCAGTGTTACCTGAACCGGATTTTGAATCCGGCGCGTCTGCCATTTCGCCACTCCGGCAAGGAGCGTTTTCCCTGTATTTCTTGCGTTTCTCCGCTGGCGTGAATACGGTGACGACAACCGATACGACAACCGCAACCGCCGAATGGAGAACGCAATGCCAGCAACAGCAAAGCCCGCGAAACCTCGGAAAGACTATCCCCTGACGGCACACGCAAACGGACAATGGTGCAAGAAAATCCGGGGTAAAGTGCATTTCTTCGGACGCTGGGCAGACCCTGAAGCTGCGCTGGCGAAGTATCTCGACGAGCGAGATGACCTGCAAGCCGGACGAACACCGCGCCGGTTGTCGTCCGGCAGCAAGGCGACAACCGCGGACATCGTGAATCTGTTTCTCGACCGCTGTCGTCAGCGCGTTGAATCCGGACAACTGGCCGGGATCACGTTTCAGGATTATCTGGCCATCGGGAAAGACATCGTCGAACACCTCGGGCGCACGACCGATCCGGAGCAGCTCCGGCCGCTCGACTTCGCGGCGTTCCGCGCCGCTGCCGCGAAGCGATACGGAGCACATCGACTGTCGAAGACGGTCACGTTTACCCGGATGGTCTTCACCTGGGCGTTTGAGTCGGAGCACCTCGACCGGATGCCGCGCTTCGGTCCGGACTTCGGAGTGGCAGGGAAGAAGGCAGCGAGACTTGAGAAGGCGCAGAAAGGAAAGAAGCTCCTGACCCGTGATGAACTGCTGAAGTTGCTCGCCGCCGCTGATCCGCTCTGGAAGGCGATCGTCCTGCTGGCCATCAACGGCGGCATCGGGAACAGCGATATCGCGCGAATCAAGCTGGCCGATCCGAATGGCGAATGGCTGGACCTGCCGCGCGGAAAGACCGGGACCGAACGCAGAATCTGGCTCTGGCCGGAAACCCGGAAAGCAATTCAGGACTGGCTGCCGGTCCGGGCACGTCGCAACGTGCAACCAGAAGCAGCCGACCTGCTGTTCGTGTCGAAGCATGGAGGGCAACTCATCCGGCTGGGCAATGGCAGCGGGAAGACCGATCTGACTGCGGAAGGCTTTCGACGGACAGCAACCGCTGCCGGAATCCATCGTCCCGGCATGGGGCTGTACTGGCTCAGACACACGTTTCAGACCATCGCCGACGGCTCGCGCGACCCGGTGGCTGTGAGTCACGTCATGGGGCACATCGACGGCAGCATGGCCGGCAATTACCGCGAACACATCGAAGACGCCCGCCTGAAAGGCGTCTGTGAGTACGTCAGGCAGTGGCTTTGGCCGGAGGCATCGCGAAAGGCCGAATCGAATACGTGATAACCCGTCAGGCGGGGCAATGCGTTCCGGCCGGATTGCCAATCGCCTTGAGAAATCCCGGTCTCAGATCGGTCTCGACGATCACCACGCTGGTGCTCGACAAACGCGGATCAATCGGACGCACGACATATCCGGGATGCCATCGTCCCGCCATTCAAAGCCCCTGGAGCAAGTGCGAGACGGAGGCGGAGAGCAGTTGGGTGCTGGCGGACTCGGCGGACTGGAGTTGACTCTCCAGGGCGTCGCACAGCGACAGCAGTTCCGTCACCTTCGCCACGATTCGCTTTTGCTCCGCCAGCGGCGGGAGCGGGATTGGACAGTTGCGAAGTTGGGTTATGTTGATCGACGCAAGGTTTGTCGTCTGCTTTGCTGCGCTTTGAAAGTACGACCGTCCGACCGGCGAGTTTGTGAAGAGCGTGAGCCATCGGGATTGCACGTCATCCGTGAAAGGACGAGCGCGAAAGATGTGGTTTTGATGGAGGCAGTTTTCAATCTCGCCATTCCAAATCGCAGACCGACCGAGCTTGTCCCAGTCACCGCCTTCAGTCAGCAGAACGTCGCCAATCTCAAGGCGGTATTTGGGAAGTTCGTCGATTGGGATTTGAACTTCCTTGATGACACTCAACTCAAGACGCCCTTGTTGGACGTTGGCAACGCGAAGATATGAGAAGCTTATGAGCTGTTGGCCATCAAGTTTTCGTCCGAGCGTTACACCGCCCGCGATGTTTGCCAACTCTCCGAATCGAATCCATTGCCAGTTCGTGGGCGGTTCAAACGAAAGTTCATCGGCTTCAATAGGGGCAAGTTCATTACGTTGCCGTGCTGGCGAGGTCTTTTCAAATTGCCGCCTCACGGCACCGACGCGGGCCACCAATTCGTTGATCGGTTCGTCGTTGGGATCCTGGGGGACGAGCTGGCCCTGGACGGCGAGCTGCAGGATGGCCTGGCGGAGATGGGGGATGGTGGTGGGGATGTCGAAGAGGATGTCGAAGTGGTCTTGCAGGCGCTTTGCGCGCGAGGCGGATTCGGCGGCGGGGCCGGGGGACGTGAGGCGGTCGAGCGTCGCCACCACCAGCCGCTCCCGCGCCGCTCGCCGAGCCTCCTGCCGCGAGGCCAACTCGTCACACAGCCCCAGCAGTTGGTCCACCTTCGCCACAATCCGCCGCTGCTCCGCCAGCGGAGGAACGGGGAACAACAGCTTGGCAAGTGACCGGCCTGTGAGATGAGGAATACCAGCACCTGTGTAGTACGTCTGAAGAATTCCAATTGCGTCATAAACGCGCATACAAAACGTGAAGAAGTTGCCGTCAAGCTGTTCGCTTGGGCGAACCCGGTGCAGTGCCTTTTGAAACATGACTTGATCAAGCTGTCCGTCCCAGACGGCCGTTCGACCAATTCCGTGTCCGCCCTCGCAGATCAACACGTCGCCGCGTCGAACCTCGAATTCGTCGAGTTCATCATCCTCAAATGGCATCTCTTTCAGGCTTGAAAGGTCGAATCGCATCCAATGGACGTTGGTGTTGCGAAGATAGATTTTTGGCGTCCCTTTGTTCTTTGCGTTGTCGAGCATCTTGCCGAGCCGAGATTCAGCAACTTGTTCGACCAGACCCCATCGCCATTGGCTTGGAATGTCGAACGGCCTGTCGATGTCGCTGTCGCTCTCAATATCTGCCGGTTCGTCGTTGGGATCCTGGGGGACGAGCTTGCCCAGCACGGCAAGTTGGAGGATCAGCTCGCGCAGCCTGGCCACGCCGTTGGGGGCTTCGACGAACGTCGCGAACTGGTCGAGGAAGGTTGCGGGGGTCATGGGCGACCTCCCGGCAAATGGTTCACGTGATGGTGTCGTCCGGGTGTTTTCCGCTCCGAAGGAGCACGACATACCAGCTCAGGGCAACGCCCTGAGTGGGGAATTCCAACAGGACTCGGAAGCCCTGAAAGGGCGAAACAATGCCGTGGCCGATGGATGTTTCGCCCTTTCAGGGCTGGGGCCGTCGGATGGATCGCTGACCCAGGGCGTTGCCCTGGGCTGGTATGCTTCAGCCTTTCAGGCCGGCGGAGATCGTCACCATTCCGGTTTTCCTTCATTGGGTTCTCGTGTCGCCGCTGCGCCGGCTCATCATGTTCGTCCTGGGGGACGAGCTGGCCCTGGACGGCGAGTTGCAGGATCAGCTCGCGCAGCCTGGCCACACCGCCGGGGGCTTCGGCGAACGTCGTGAAGTGCTCAAGGAAAGTTTCGGGTGTCATCGTGGCTCAGCGGGCAATTCCGGTGGTGCGGATCATGGGGGGCTTCGTGGTGTAGGCTTGATCGGGACGGTTGGGTTCCCTGGAAAACCGTCGCAGCAGCAGTCCTTCCTCAACCAGACGACTCAGAGACCGGTTTCGCAAGCTGTCAGGATTGCGGTTCATCAGGTCGCCAAGCTGAGCGGCGGTCAGCAGTCTTCCCTGGCAGAGTTCGAGGATGATGGCACGGGTTTGTTCGCCTGCCAGCCGATTGTTGTCGTGAGCCGGTTGGGCGATCCGCCGCAGGTGCTCCCATTCTTCCGCCGAGAATTCGTCAGCCGTGTGTAAGGAGTTCAGAAATAACTCCTCGCCAGCGACGTCGGAATGTAAGGAGTCCCCGGTGACCGGGATGGCCTCTGTCGCTGACCTGGAGTCACCAGATCCACTTCCCGCAAGGGCTTCGGCCTTATGTGTGGAGTTCTGGTCGCTGTGTGAGGAGTCCCGGTCGTTGTGTTGGGAGTCTCCCTTTGAAATGTTGGGAGTCCCTCCGCGTTGTTGTGATCCGCTCGCGACGGAAGGCAGGACGTAGAAGGCTCCCCGCTTCTGCCCGATTTGATCCAGAAGCCCTTTGGCAACCAGCCCCTGAAGCATCTTTGTCAGGTCGGTGGCATGTTCGTTGCTCTCCAGACGCATTCGGGAATTGGAGACGCTCCCCTCATGCAGCGCGGTCACGAGCGACTGCACCTCCAGCGGTCCCAGGCCGTCGAAGCGTTGTCCAAAACGGGCCTTGAGTTCGGCGAGGCTGTCTTCCGGCAGGACGCTGACCAGGGGGAGCACCAGCCGCACCCGGTCGGGCTGCGTCGTTTCCTGAAGCGTTGGAGGACTCCACTTCTGAGAGGCCCAGCCTTGTCGAATTTTGTCGATGCCGGAACCGGCCTTTTCGCCACCGCCGATCATTTGAAACATGAGCTGTAACGACTTGTTGCGGCACTCACTCACACCGCCGCGCACGACCTGGTCGAACGACAGCAGCAATGAACCGGGATTCGAGAATTCAAACCGGCCGCGGAACTTCTCAACCACGACGCCGCCCTGGCCTCGATAGTCGGCGTGGATCAGCGAATTGACGAGCGCCTCGCGCACGGCCTCGTGAACGATGGTGTCGTCGCGGCGGAACAGGTCCGGTCCCATCTGAAACGGCAATTTCAAATCGGCCAGCAGCCGCACCACGACTCGCTGGTAGAATTGGAAGACGTTGCCAACCCACGTTCCGTCGATCGTGAGCCGGTCGGTCCAGCGAACCCGCAGGTCGTCAGTCAGGTGCTCGCGATAGTCGATGTGGTACTGTGGCAGCGCGGCCGGGTCGCGGATGACTTCGTCCTTGCCGAACATCAGCAAGCCGGCGACGGTCAAGCCGTTCGAGCCGGTATTGCGGTCGCGTCGCCAGCCGCCGAGCTTTTCCAGCAGTCCCTGTTCATCGAGAGCCAGCCACGGATGCGCGGGAGTCCGGGCTGAGAACCGATTGCGAAACTGCTTCAGGCTGTCGGGATCGAGGTCGGCGAGCGAAAAGTGTTCGAGGATGCGGCTGTCGGCCGACTCTTCGGACTTGTCGGCCAGCATTCGGCCGACTTCCTCTTCGGTGCAGTGGTAGTCGCCCTCGTTGTTTCGGCGGTAGGTTCCGACCAGCGGATTCTGACCGATGAAGACCGGTCGTTGACGTCGGGATGCACGGGGAACCTGGATCGCCAGGACCGTCTTTCCACTCAGCGACACCAATCGAACGTCGGCATCCACCAGCAGGTTGACGCTGACTTTGCCGCGATTGTTGATCGTGCTCCAGAAGTCCCGGCGAATCTGCTCGGCATGGTCGAGTCCTTCGACCGTGAAAACGCCGTGCTTTTCGCCAACTCCCAGCACGATGCTGCCACCGACGGTATTGGCCATCGCGCTGTAAGTTTCCCACAGGCTTGCCGGAAGGCCGCCTCTGGCCGACTTGAATTCCCAGTCGATGCCTTCACCGGCTCCGACGGCTGCGAGGATATCGCGTTCGTTCATCATCGCCCGATGATATCGGAACTCCGAGATTGACAGAAATCCGCGATTGATGAGCCGGGCTGCGAGTCAGGTGGCTCTTCGTCAGCCCTGGGATTGCTGCAGCGCCGCGAACAACTCGTCCTTCAGCCGGTCGCGCGTCTGCTGCAACTCTGTCATCAGGCGTCGATAATCGGCCAGAAGTTCGTCGGGGTCTGTGTGCGCGACGCCGGTATCGTGCGGGTTCTTCATGTCGAGGTTGAAGATTGCGTTGTAGATCGAATCGCCAGCGGACTGCTCGGACTTGTTGAGCCGACGGAAAGACTCTTCCTCGGCACTCACAACAGCGATTTGTTCGTCGAGTGCGTCGATACTGCCCTTACGCTTCGATCTGGACCTGGCATCCGCCGAAGGCTCTTTGATCAGGGCGTCCCGTTTCTCGCGAAGGTCCGCAAGCTGTTCAGCCATTCGTCTGGCGTCGTTGCCGGCCTGCTGCGCGGCATCCCATCGCGGTTGAGCACGTCGCCTGGCATCCTCCATCAGCGCCGCGAAATCGACTCGCCACGCGAATTCCGTCGGCTTCCGCTGCGACCACCAGTCTTTCTCAGTCTGAAACTCTTCGATTCGGATCGGCCTGGTCTTGTTGTAGGACTTCACGCCGGATGGATACGGGTGCTCGTAGAACCAGATTTCTCTGGTTGCCTCGCCCTTCGTGAGGAACAGCAGGTTCGTCTTGATGCCCGTGTACGGATTGAAGACGCCATTGGGCAGCCGAACGATCGTGTGCAGATTGCACTAGGTGAGCAGCTTTTCCTTGATCCTGGTCTTCACGCCTTCGCCGAACAGCGTGCCGTCGGGCAGAACGATGGCGGCGCGGCCACCAGGCTTCAGCAGGTTCAGGATCAGCAGCAGAAACAGGTCGGCGGTTTCGCGCGTGCGGAAGGCGGACGGAAAGTTGTCTTCGATCCCGTCCTCTTCCATGCCACCGAACGGAGGATTGGTGATGATGCAATCGACTCGGTCCTTCGGTCCGTAGTCTCGCAGCGGCCGAGCCAGCGTGTTGTCGTGCCGGACGTTCGTCGGCGTGTCGATGCCGTGCAGCAGCATGTTCGTTACGCACAGCAAATGCGGCAGCGGCTTCTTCTCGACGCCCCGCACCGAGCGTTGCAGCAACTCTTCATCGGCCGGAGTTCTGGCCTGCTTGCGCAAGTGCTCGATGGCACAAGTCAGGAATCCGCCCGTGCCGCAGGCGGGATCGAGCACAGTCTCGCCGAGTCGCGGGTTGACCATATCGACCATGAACTGCGTGACGGCTCGCGGCGTGTAGTATTCGCCCGCGTTGCCCGCCGATTGCAGGTCTTTGAGAATCTGCTCGTACAGGTCGCCGAAGACATGCCGGTCTTCCGAGCGGTTGAAGTCGAGGCTTTCGTTGATCTTGTTGACGACCTGCCGCAGCAGCGTCCCCGACTTCATGTATTGATAGGCGTCCTCAAACGTATCGTGAATGACCTTGTGCCGCGGGCTTTTGTCCGGCGCGACGTTTTTCAGTGTGCGGAACAACTCGTTATTGACGAATTCGAGCAGTTCGTCGCCGGTCAAACCTTCCGGGTTCGCTGCCCAGTTCCTCCAGCGCAGTTTTTCGGGGATCGGCGAGCGGTACTTGACTTCAGCGAGTTCCCATTCCAGCTCGCGGTCATCGAAGATTTTCAGGAACAGCATCCAGGTCAACTGGCCAATCCGCTGAGCGTCACCATCGACGCCCACGTCCTTGCGCATGATGTCCTGAATGGATTTGATCGTTGCGGAATTCAAGGCCATCGAGAGTCAGTTTTCTCTGCTGAAGAATCATGGATGTGAATCACGATTACTGGACCTGCGCGTACAAGACCGATTCCAGATCGCGCACGGCTTTCAGGAACAGCTCCCGGCTGCCGAAGAGTTTGATGATTTCGACCGGTGTTCCGAAAGCGTTGAGCGGTTGCACCTTGAGGACATTGATGTCTTCAATGTGCTCGATGCCTTCGTCTGCATACTTGTCAAGAAGCGCTTCCAGAATCTTGCGGGCCTGCTCCCCGTACTTCGTGAAGTAGTTGTGCTTTCTGACGTTATCGGCTCGTTCCCGTCGCGTGAGTGGCGGTTGATCGAACGCGACATGGCAGATGAGGTCGAACGGGTC
>Ga0172376_10007649_pt1 | contig 11473 bp, 9 predicted proteins | sample Lak35m_FD_121114 | JGI IMG/M metagenome (GOLD analysis project Ga0172376, IMG submission 121114) | Freshwater microbial communities from Kabuno Bay, South-Kivu, Congo - kab_092012_35m | ecosystem: Environmental > Aquatic > Freshwater > Lake | place: Democratic Republic of the Congo: South-Kivu...
GAGCCATTTACGGTTCGTCTCGATATTGCCGGCGTTAAATTCGACGATCTCGGCATTGCCTTCCATGATCATGTGATTGACTTCGATCAACATCTTGTTGATTTCGCTCATCTTTTCGCTCACTGCAATAACGCGGGCATTGAGTGTCGAGCGATGATCGAGAAAGTCAATATGGGCCTGATTCAGCATGGAGTCACGAAAGTTCTCCTGGACCGCACCCTCTACCTTCATCGATTGAAGAATAGCCTTACGGTTTCTGAAAATGTCATCGGTATTCTGATTGGCCATCTGGCGGTTGCCCATGAAGGCCGCCGAGTAGTTCTTCATGATCAAGGCTCGATTTTCCTCGATCATTGAGCGCTCGCGATAAGCCTGCGCCTTATTCCACATAACAGTGGATTCTAGTTCAAAAAGTTTCTTGCGATTGGCGCGGATGTTTGCGCGATTATCTTCGACCTGACTCATCAACTTCTCCAAATTAGAGCGATTGCTCGCTACGGGTTTTTCGGAATTTATGACGCGCTCGCCGTGATTCAGTGAGTTGCTTTGAGAATTCGGTCTACGCGCGAGTTAGATCTTACATCGAAACATTTAACAAAACATACAAGTCACAAAATATATGTGCAGCAATGTAAATTCAAACTTGAGAGTCTTGATTTTTCGAGCACGAGAGCAGCTAAGGCTTACCGTCTCGACGTAAAAACAAAAAAAGAGGGGGCAAAAGCCCCCTCAAATCGCTCGCTGCGGACAGAGGCTTCAAATCAGTTGTCCCAAAAGGCTCATTGACTGGAAGCTAAGGCCGCATGTTTAGTCTACAACAATTTGTACAAATCCAAAAAGATATAAAAAGTGTTCATAAATGATGTTTTATAATGTTACAAATATTAATTTCTTGACTGATGACCTCTTACATTCGCGCAGCCTTTCTCTCATTCAACCCATAGACTTGGAGGGTCGTCGCTCCCTGGCGGACACTCAGGCACCCCAATCGGCTGGCGAACGTTGAAATGGGAGGCACCATCGTTCGAGGGTGCGAAATTTGACTTTCCTGAGTACTGACAACTATGCTCACGCGGGTAATAACATCCACTGAGACAGGCGCGTGATCACATCTATCGGAAAGAAGAGGCAAAGCCTCAAAGCAAGATCCACCACAACGACCGGCCTTGCCCAAAAGGTCAAGCCTATGCCTGAGGCGCGCAGCCTAAAGCCAAAAGCTAAAGCAAGTAAGGGGGAGAAGCTTGACACAGGCTTAGCTGAAAAAAACCGGCAGGATGCTGCGCTAGCTCAACACGATGTGTTGGCCAAGGAGGTCCTTGGACAGTTTCGCTCAATCTTTGCAGCGGTGAGGACCCATTTTGCCCGGGTAGAGAAGGCCGTTGGCATTGGCGGTGCTCAAGTCTGGGCACTCGCATTAATTGAGGCCTCACCGGGTGCAAGCCTCGGGGAAATTGCTGCGGGGATGGATATTCATCAAAGCACGGCAAGCAACCTTGTGCGCTTGCTGATGGAGGGTGGCTTTATCGAATCGCTCCGCTCTGGCGATGATCGTCGTAAGGTCGAACTCAGGATTACTGCAAAAGGGCGGCAGCTCTTGCGCAAAGCGCCCAAACCATATACCGGAGTCTTACCTCATGCGCTGGCTGCATTACCCGCTAATCAGCTCAAGGGTTTGCGTAGTGCTTTAATGGCGGTAAGCCATGAGCTTAATGTAGCGCCAGCGCTGGCTAAAAAGCCTCTGGCAACCTTGTGACTGCCAGATCCATCCAGTCAGCAATTTTGATCAAAACTCGTTCTTTTTCTGGATCGTTAAGCATTTCATGAAACATCGTTGACTCGCGATGAACGCTGACCAGATCGGGCGATAAGAGACTCGCGAATCGCTCGCTGACCCTGTTATCGACCATGCTGTCTTTAGTTGCCAAAAGCATTAGCAGCGGTATGGCCCAATCACGAGCAAATTGATCGCATCGCTGGGACGTCCTTAGCATCCATCCGGCGAGTCGTATGGAAATCTTTCGGTGCACAAGCGGATCATCCACATATGCTTGGGTTACCGCCTTGTCCCGGCATAGGTCCTTGACGTCGATGCCATTATCCAAGCACAAGTTTGGCGCAACAAAGGGTAGCGTGTTGAGTAGGCCCGTTTGAATCCCGCTCAGATGAATTCCTAAGGCTGGCGAACTCAACACGGTGGCGCGTACGTCTGGCATCTGCTCACGTGCCGTGGCAATCGCTTTGGTGACCACTAAGCCGCCAAGGCTGTGTCCAAGCAGGATCAAAGGCAATTCCTGCGCGATTTTGCTCGGCATTTCTGCAATCACATGCTGCGAAACATGCACGAGGCCTTCAACAAGAGCGTCCGGAAAAGGGATCTTTCCACGTTCGCCGTCTGATAAGCCATGACCAAGGTGGTCATATCCGACACAAATCCAACCCTCTTGTTGGAAAAAATGTGCGGTTTCACTGTAACGTCCCATATGCTCGCCGAGTCCGTGGACCAGCAAGAGTACGCCTTTTGGTTGGGATGGCAATGTTGAGAACCATCGATAAACAGCAAGATTGCCCTGAGGCCAGGGAAGCGTTTCAATCGTTGGAGAGGAAGCATTCATAGAGAAAGTTTATGGGTTTATTAAGGAGTTTGTGTTTTGCTTGCTGAATTCGGATCGGCATTTGTCATGATATTCGGCGTCGCCCTGGGCGCCTGTATAGGTTACTGGGTTCGCTCCTTGATTGCGCGTTCGCAGCAAGATGCATTGAGAATACAGCTCGAGTCTGAATCCGTAGCAACAAAAAAGGTTCAAGTTGAGCGAGAAAAAGTATTTGAGCAGAACCGGCAACTCCTCCAGGACCAATTCAAGCTACTTGCCGCGCAAATCCTTGAAGATCGTGCCCAGCAATTCAGTTCGCAAAGTGAGCAACAACTTGGTCGCCTGATTGAGCCTTTGAGGGAACGGATGTTGGAGTTTCGTGCCAAATTGGAAGAGACCCAACTTAAAGATAGCGAACGCCAAGCGCTGCTGAGGGCCGAATTGACACAACTTAAAACACTCAATCAACAGATGTCTCAAGAGGCGCATCGACTTTCGACTGCCCTTCAAGGCCAGTCAAAAATGCAGGGGCATTGGGGCGAGTTGGTGCTTGCAAATGTCTTGGAGCGTTCTGGTTTGCGAGATGGCATTGATTTTAAAAAGGAAGTCAGCTTTCAGACCGATAAGGTAAGAAAACGCCCTGACGCAATCATCTACTTGCCACAGAATAAACATATAGTCATTGATGCGAAGGTATCGCTCAATGCGTATACGCGCTATATCAACGCGGACGATGAGCAGATCAGGCAGATCGCGATTCAAGAACATTTGCGCGCAATTTCTGATCGTATTCAAGAGTTGTCCACTCGTACATACCATGAATTGCCAGGCCTAAACACACCAGAAATCGTGTTTATGTTTATGCCTATCGAGTCAGCTTTTGCCGATGCAATGCGCGCCGATCCCAATCTTTTTCAGCAAGCGCTTGATCGGCAGATAGTCATCGCAACGCCAACTACCTTGTTGACGAGCCTTCAAATTGTGCGTCAGCTGTGGCGATTTGAAGATCAACACCAACATAGCGCTGAGCTTGCTGATCGCGCCTCAAAGGTTTACAAGAAACTTGTGTCATTCGTGTCAAGTTTGGAGGCGGTAGGACAGTCACTTGATCGAGCGCGCGAAAGCTACGATAAGGCAATGGGTCAACTCGTTTCGGGGAAAGGTAATTTGATTCAGCTGGCCAAGGATTTTGAGCGGCTTGGCATTGCCGTGCAGACGAGCCTACCTGATGCCCTGGTTCAACGTGCCGAGCTTGAGCTTGAGCATACAGTATCGACTTCGGCAGTGGGATCCGAATCGACATTAACGCCGTCATCGGCATCAGACGATCAAACGCGAACCTATTGACATACAGTCTGGAGATGAACAATGCATGATCTTGTTATCCGCGATGCACGTGTAGTTGACGGCAGTGGGCGGGCAGCCTTCGATGCTGATGTTGGTATCAGCGGCTCAACCATTATGGAAATAGGATCGATAAAGTCGGCAGCTAAGCGTGAAATTCGCGCCTCAGGCCGCTACCTGATGCCAGGTTGGGTCGATATTCACACCCATTATGACGGGCAGGCACTCTGGGATCCGTATTTAAGTCCCTCCGGTTGGCACGGCGTGACAACGGCGATCATGGGTAACTGCGGTGTCGGATTTGCACCCCTGCGGGAAATCCAACGTGATTGGGCCATCGAACTGATGGAAGGTGTTGAGGACATCCCAGGTGCCGTGTTGCGTGAAGGGGTTCGGTTCACCTGGGAGGATTTTCCTGGCTACCTCGATGCACTTGATCAGGTCCCTCACGCCATGGATATCGGGACACAGGTGCCACATGCTGCAGTACGTGTTTATGTGATGGGCGATCGAGGGCGTCGTCGAGAGAAGGCGAGCAGTGAAGATTTGCAAACCATGAAGCTCGTGGTCAAACAAGCCATCGAGGCTGGCGCACTTGGATTTTCAAGTTCTAGAGCGCTTGTTCACAAATCGAGTCGCGGCGAGGCGGTTCCAAGCCTTGACGTTTCGGGTGATGAGTATCGTGCCATTGCCTATGGTCTTGCCGAGGCAGGAAAGGGTGTAATTCAGATGATTTCCGATTTCAGCGATTTGCATAGCGAATTCGGGATCATGAAGGATGCTGCGGCCATCAGTGGCAGGCCCTTATCGTTTACCTTGCTTGAGCAGGGACAGTATCCCGACCGATGGCGAGAGATTCTGGGCATGGTCGATCAAGCCCAGGCACAGGGCTTGAACATGCGCGCTCAGGTGGCCTGTCGACCAATTGGATTAATGCTTGGATTGCAGTGTTCGATGAGTCCATTTATGAACGCCCAAGCCTATCGTGCGCTTGCACATCTTGACTTACCGCAGCGGGTGGCCGCGCTTCGCGATCCAACAGTAAAGGCTGCCATTCTTGCCGACACACCAACACCTGATACGTTGCGTTTGCAACGACTTTGTCTGGCACACGATCGCCACTTTCCTTTACATGAGCACTTCACCTATGAGCCTGAACCTTCGGAAAGCGTTGCTGCTTTAGCGCAAGCCGAGGCAAGGGATCCACGAGAATTTATGTATGACTTTATGCTGAAAAACGAAGGCAAACAGTTGTTCTACTTTCCGCTGCATAACTATGAGCACGGCGATCTTGAGTCTGTGAGAACCATGATGACGCATCCATACAGTTTGCTGGGCTTGGGTGATGGTGGTGCCCATAATGGGTATATCTGCGATTCGAGTTTTCCAACTTTTTTGATTACCCATTGGGCGCGTGATCGGAAGCGGGGAGCGCAGCTTCGTCTTGAAGACTTGGTTCGAGCGCAAAGTTATAACAATGCGCAAGCCCTTGGTCTTCGGGACAGAGGTTTGATTGCCACTGGGATGAAGGCGGATCTTAATCTGGTTGATTTTGAGCGGCTCCGATTAACGATGCCTGAGCAGGTTAGCGACCTACCGGGCGGGGGCAGGCGCTTTATACAGCGATCCGAAGGCTATGATTACACCCTGGTCAGCGGCGTTATGGTCTATGAGCACGGGCAGGCGACTGGTGCAATGCCCGGTCGTTTGATTAGGGGGGCTCGGGTGTCTCGGCATTAAAGCGAGATGGTCACGGTTATGATTCGCATAGTGAAACGCAATCGTTGAAATCGACCACCAACAGCAAAGACCCAACACAAGTGTGAGGCCGATCCCGGATAAGCGCTTTGTTTTTTCAAGCATGAGATGCTCCTTGTTGTATCGAGAGTCATGTCATGCTAAACATTAGGTGGCTCAAAACCTGAGCCACCTATTCATCCTAGCTAAGTTTTCTTTGTACGTACAGGGCCCTCGCTTTTGCCAGGGTCTCAATGAGCTTGCGGCGAAGTATTTGAGGTCGAATCACCTCCACTTGATCGCCATGGCGCAAAACATCCATGATAAGTTCGCGATCGTCGCTGTAGGGCACGTCAAGCAAAAGGTAGCCATCTTTATCGATCGTTTGCTTTTGCTGGGGATGCCATTGTTCGCTTCGAACCCAGCGTGCTCGTTCGGGGGAAAATCTTAGGCGGGCGGTAGCGATGACAGCACCCGAAAAAATGCCGTAACCCCCGACAGCATGATCGTCGAGCTGCTTTTCAGATAATTCTTTGCAGCTTTGCGTGAGGGTCTGGCAGTCCAGGATCAGATCCAGGGAAAAACTTCGTAGTCCCTTGCGCAAATGACACCAGGCGTCCAGATACCAGTTTTCTCGATAGAGAATCAAGCGTTGCGGAGAAATCTTGCGTTCACTCAAGGCTTGTTTGCTGCGAGATTCATAGCGAATCAGCAGGCGTTTGCGCTCCAATAGCGCTTTCCCAATCTGTTGAAAGGCACGAAGTTGACTCGTTCGTTTGCCATGGGCGATTAAGCGCAGACGCTTGCGAAGTTCGTCGCGCGGTGTCTGGCTGCCACCAAGCGTGGTTTCCACGCGATCGATCAGCGGATTCAAATGTGGGCCGATGAAACCGGCCTGATCGAGCTGTAATAGCATGCTGTGCATTGTGATTAGGGCGAGCGCCTCTTGTTGGTTGAACCACAAGCCAGGGAGCTCAAACCGCGGTCCTACCGAGCCTTGGGGTTCAAGCTGATAGGCGCGTTCAAAGGCTTTGTAGACAATCGGCGCATGGAATCGATCGCGCAGGATTTCAAGATCGCGCTTAAAGGTCGCACGGGAAATCTCAAGTTCACGCAAGAAACTTGCAATCGGCACCTTGCCCCGAACCTGTAACATATCCCTAATCCGGTAAAGTCGATCGAGTTGGTTCATGTCAAGACCGTGGTGAAGATGACGCATTATTGCCTGAACAATCCAGACTTGGTCTCGATCGATGAAAGTTCCAAATCAAGGCTTTTTGCTTGTACAACAACGTGGAGATCGTGATGAATCGTCGCAATGCGCTTCAGGTCATTTCAGCCGCAGTAGCTGCTGCAGGCCTGCCAGTTTCGGTGTGGGGGCAAAGCTACCCAAGCAAGAGTATCCGCCTTGTCGTTCCATTTCCTGCAGGATCTACAACCGATATGGTGGCTAGAACTTATAGCGTACAGGTGTCACAGGCGCTTGGCCAACCCATTGTGGTTGAAAACAAAGCCGGTGCTGACGGCTTGATAGCAGGCCAGGAAGTAAGCCGGGCAAGCGGCGATGGATACACCTTGTTTTTGGCCACCAACAGTCCGATGGCGGCGGGCCCTGCGATGAAGAAAAATCCGCCTTACGATCCCTTGAAGGATTTTTCTCCGATCGCTGATTTGGGGCGTTATACCTTTTTTATGGTAGTTCACCCTAGCGTTCCAGCGAACAGCTTGGCTGACTTGGTCAAACTCGCCAAAGAATCACCTGGTAAGTTGAGCTACGCAACCGGCAATACAACCGGTATTTTGGGCGTGGCACAGTTCTGTTCGCTTGCAGGCATCCAGATGACCCATGTGCCCTATAAAGGCGAACCCCAGGCGATGCTCGATTTACTTGCAGGGCGCGTGCAAGCAATGATGGTCTCCTCCGGCACATCGATCGCTCACTTGCGAGAGGGTAAGATTCGCGCACTTGCCGTAGCGACGGCGAGCAGAAGCCCGCTCCTGCCAAACGTGCCGACTATGGTCGAGGCAGGCGTGGCTAAGTTCACGATTACGTCCTGGGCCGCAGTTTACGGTCCCCCCAATATGCCCAAAGCAATTGTTGAGCGGCTTAACAAAGAGTTTATGGCAGCAGCGCAGCGCCCTGAGGTGAAGGCGGCAATGGAAAAGATCGCTTTTATCCAAACTGGTTCCACGCCAGAAGGGCTTGCGGCACATACGAAGGAGCAATACGACTCGTACCGCGCTGCGCTACGTGCTGCCGGCATTGAGCCGGAGTGATTTACCGACCTTGATCAGGTAAGGAGTTTCAAGCGATGGAAATCAGGCAGTTGCGGGAGAATCAGGCTAGCGCCTTGCAAGACAAAGCTGGCGCAAGGCGGAATGATCAACAAAGCCAATCGCTAGGGCTTGCAATTGTTACAGGCGCAGGATCAGGCATCGGAGCTGCGATTGCATTGCAACTCGCACAGGACGGCTACGCGCTTGGCATCATTGATTTGCGCGAGGCTGCTGCCAAGCAGGTGGCGGCGGTAATCCAGGGCCGAGGAGGACTTGCAAGCGCTAGTGCTGCCGATGTTAGTAATTCTATTGAGCTAGGCCAAGCGATCGATGCATGCGTTCGTAGCATGGGACCGCTTGAGGTCATGGTCAATAACGCAGGGGTACTCGATGGCTACTTTGATGTGCATGACATGGACGAAACGATCTGGCGACGTGTGATCGATGTCAATTTAACCAGCGTTTTTATCGGTTCGAAAAAGGCTCTCGAGCACATGTTGCCGCAAAGTCGCGGTGCAATTATCAACATGGCCTCGGTCGCCGGCCTAAACGGAACAGGAGGTGGCGCTGCTTATATTGCTGCAAAGCACGGTGTTGTAGGTATTACAAGGCAGATGGCCGTTCGCTACGGCGCCATGGGTATAAGGGTAAACAGTGTTTGTCCGGGGGCCATACCAACGGCTCTGCGTGAACACTCGCAAGCGATTCTAGGGCCTGATGTCCCTGATATGAGCCAACGTGGCGTTGCGGTTAACGACGATCAGGTTCGCGCATTGGTGCCCATGGGTAAGCGCGGCGATGTGTCAGATATCGCACAAGCGGTCTCTTTTCTAGCTTCTCCAGCTGCTAGCTATATTCAGGGGCATGCCTTAGTGGTTGACGGTGGCTGGCGCGCAAAGTGACAGTAGCCAGCGCGCATGAAGCGCGACGGTCTTTCAAAACTACATACAGCACATGTTGTGACTTCGTCCTGTGACACGCTTGTGGTTGGCGCTGGACCGGCAGGGTCAAATTGTGCACACTGGTTGGCACGTCATGGTCGCGAGGTCTTGCTTGTTGATCAGCACCGCTTTCCTCGTCACAAGATTTGTGGCGATGCGCTGATTCCCGATGCACTTGAGGTCTTAGAACGCTTAGGTTTACTGAGCGATGTGATGGCGCATTCGCAAGCCACAGACCATGTGCGTTGTGTTGCCCCAAGTAAGCATTGGGTTGATTTAAGTGCGCCTATGGCGGTGATTTCGCGTTTTGTACTCGATGAGATTCTCCTTAAGGCTGCCGTGAAACAGGGCGTTAGGTTTCAGCCCGGTTTGTGTCTTGAGGCGGTTTCGCGAGACCCTAATCGAGCAAACACTGTGAATGGTGCTTGGTTTCGCAAAGCTGGCGAGCGTGTTTTTATCCCAGCCAGACAACTTGTACTGGCAACGGGCGCATCGTCGTCGGCACTCGAGGCAGCAGGCGTTACTTATCGGCGCGCACCGAGCGCTATGGCTATGAGAGCGATTATCAGACACCCTGGCATGCGAAAGGAAGTGGAGGGTTTGCAGATTTTTTGGCATCGGGCGATCAGGCCTGGCTATGCCTGGCTGTTCCCGATGCAAGACCATACGTATAACCTCGGTGTTGGGGTATTTGATGTCGAAAAAGACTGGCCTAACCAGAAAGTAAATCTACGCAACATTTTTAATCGTTTACTTGAAGTCAACCCGCTTGTTGCCCGACTGCTGCGGGAAGGTGAGACGATTGGGCAGCTCAAGGGCGCGCCATTACGAAGTGGCCTGTCAGGTGCCCCGCCGGCCCAGGATGGTTTATTAATTTGTGGCGAGGCGGTAGGTAGTACCTATGGTCTAAGCGGTGAAGGTATCGGGAAAGCCATGGAAACAGGGCTGATGGCTGCTACGAGTTTGCTGACATCGCATGCATATCAAGGCCTTGAAGCGATGCGCCCCGGCCCCATTTATGAAGCTGCGCTTGACGCTCTACGAATGCGTTATGCCCAGTATGAGAAGGCAAATCGCATCAATCGTCAGCCTTGGTTTGCCGAGTTACTGATTCGGCTGGCATCGCGGAGTGCGCACTTGCGCTTTCAAGCTTCGGAAGTGCTTAATGAGCGACGCTCGCCTGAAGACTTAGTCACAATTGGCGGGATACTAGGTATGTTATGGAAAAGATCATGATGGAGTCAGTCAAGTGATTGAATTAAGTGAATCAATGTTTGATGATGAAGTCCTTGAGGTCTCCAAGCAACAAGTGGTGTTGGTGGACTTTTGGGCGCCGTGGTGTGGTCCGTGCCGCATGCTCGGGCCGATTCTTGAAAAGCTCAGTCAAGACTATGAGGGTAGGGTTCGCATGGTCAAGGTTAATGCAGATAATGCACCTCAACTCTCCAAGCGTTATCAAATTCGCAGCATACCGATGGTCATGCTCTTTAAGGATGGTCAAACAGTTGACCAGTTCATGGGAGTGAGGCAGGAGTCGGAAATCAGACGCTTTATCGATGGTCATTTACCACGGGTTGAGGATAAGGACCTAGCCCAAGCAAGAAGACTTTCAAGCGAGGGAAAGCTTGTTGAGGCCAGCCAATCTTATAAGACCGTCATTGCACTGAATCCTGGTCAAGAGTCAGCAAGGCTGGAGTTAATTCAAATTTTATTGCAGTTGTCGTTATGGGACGACGCTGCCCAATGTTTTGAGGTCTTACGATCGAAAAAGCTTAATGATCCGAAAATTGCAGCGATTGAAGTTTTGATTGACGCTGCGCAATCCCTGGCAGCGACCTCATCAAAGTCCAATCAAACGACTGAGAGTTTGATTGATTCTAGCGCGAATCCCCAGCAATGTTTGCAAGCTGCCCAACTTGCCATGCTTTCGGGTCGCTGGACTCAAGCCATGGATCTGTTCTTGGATTTGCTGGCGCGCGACCGGCGATTTGCTGGAGATCTTGTACGTCAATCGATGCTCGCAATCTTTCAGCTTTGTCCCGATTCGCAGGTGGTTAGTCAGTACCGTCGTAAATTAGGACCGCTATTGAACTGATGTGCTAAGTCATCCCACCATTAACGAGCGGGACGCATGATCACCACGCTAAATCTTTGACTACCACCATCGCCAAAGCCTCGCTGCTAGCGTCTGGTCGCTTATGGTGCAGGTTTGGCCGCCTGCGTCGAGGACGCATCGCCTTGTTTGGGTTCGGAATCTGGCGGATCTTTTTCGAGCGTGCCGGTTAAGATTACTGACTCTTCAGCGGGCTTGGCGGGAAGCTGCGCCTTGCGTCTTGCCATGCAATGCGCACAAATAAAGCGCCGAACTCCACCCCGGGTCATTACCCATTTACCCTGGGATTCATCTCGGTCGACGCGACAACTCGAGCAAAAACGTTGCTTGGGACTTTGCTGCATTTAAAAATTTCCGCTGCCTGTAGCAGCTCTGACTTCTTGTTATGAAGCGAAAGTATGCCTGAATCAAAAACCTAATCCTTTCGAAAGTAGATCAGCCTGCCCAGTCATTCGCCATACGCCTGAGCC
>Ga0172376_10007651_pt1 | contig 11473 bp, 12 predicted proteins | sample Lak35m_FD_121114 | JGI IMG/M metagenome (GOLD analysis project Ga0172376, IMG submission 121114) | Freshwater microbial communities from Kabuno Bay, South-Kivu, Congo - kab_092012_35m | ecosystem: Environmental > Aquatic > Freshwater > Lake | place: Democratic Republic of the Congo: South-Kivu...
CCTTTTCACACAAGCTCTCGCCGCAAATCCAGCTATGCCCGACACGCACCGCGACCTTGCCATGGCGCACTACGAACTCGGCGATTTTGATTCTGCCAAGAACCACCTCATCGATGCCCTGCGATTGGCTCCCGGCGAGGCTTGGAACTATGTCGTCCTTGCGAATATCTACACACGCGCGAGCGACCTCACATCAGCCATCCGCTTTTTCTCCCGTGCTCTGGAGCTCAAGCCCGGCGATCCCTACGCGCTCAACGGCCTCGGAGCAGCCCATGCCAAGTCAGGCAACGATGCCAAGGCTCACGAATGTTTTGATGCCGCTATGGCAGCTCATCCAGAAATGCCCGAGCCCCGATTCGGGAAGGCCCTCCTTATGCAAAAACAAGGCCTCCTTTTAGAATCCGCCGAGGTCTTGGAAGGCTTGCTCGAAATCACCTCCGCTACCGGCATGGCAAACCACCCCGCTGTGATTCAGGCAAAGTCTCTCCTTGAGTCCGTGCGGGCAGAGATTCGTGAGCAAGGCGGCCCCACAAATCCTGAACTTCTCCAAGAAAAACACCCCGCTGCAGTCTGGTATCTCCTCGATGCCCTGAGGCGCTTTGACTCCCTCGATTCCCGGCAAGTCATGGAGATCACCTTCGAGATCGCCAAGCTCGGCGAGTCCGGCCTCGACTACGCCAGCCCCGAGAAAAAATACCACCTCACCTCCTTCCCCGGTGAATCATTCTCAGGCCACCAACTCATGTGCCTCATGTTCGCCGGATTCAAACGCATCGCCCCGGATCAAGACACCGGTATGGATTTGAACGACCCTTGGATCACGGCGCTGGAGTTGTTCAACGCTGGGAACTGACAGAAACCGGCAATTCCAGCAACCGACCAAACTTGGCAAAGCTGCTATCGATGGTGCCTATGCCATCAGGGACTTTAATTGACGCACCGCTGCCCCAGTCCGGTCGATACCAGCGCTGCAATGAATGAGCACCGGTTTGGGGAGTTCGTTGAAATGCTTCTCCACGGCCTTCAGTTCAGTGTCTGAGAGCGGCGGTCTCTGATGATCCACCACAGGCACATGCCCGACTTGGAAACCTGCGTCACGATAAGCCTGCAGCAATCCGGTTGGCAGTCCCCCATACAGCTTCAAGTGTTGCGCATTCAAAAGACAGATGATCGATTTCGCTCCGCTGGATTTGGCCTCGGCGATCCATTGGGAAACCACTTCCGGGGACACTTGGGCATTTGCCCCATAGTCATAGCCGGGTCGTGATGAGGAATGAAGTCGCCCACGGACCTCCTCGCGAACAATGCATCCATAATTATTCATTATGGTGAATTGATCTGCCCGTAGTCAACGACGCGTCAAGCTTACGCAATTGTCAGAAGCGCCCTTGATTCAGAGTTTCCACAAGTTCCCAAAGTATTTGCGCGTGTATTTTGCCGACAATCTGAAGAACCACTCCTTGTAATTATTTTGGTTGACCAAAAATGGTGCTCTGCATTTATTCCGACATCGCTTCAAGCAATGTTCTCTTTTGTTTCCACCTGCACTTTCCGCAAAACAATAAAACCCGACTCCTCTTGCTTGATGGGAGCGGTAGGCGGCGCAGATCTCTCAAACCGGTTTCAGAACTGGGTCCGAAGCATACAAAATTGCAAAGCACCGCTTTGTTGCCCGCTGAGCCTCTACTCCGGGGGATCTTGGACTGCTGTTAGAAAAATTATTGAAGCCTCCCCCGACATCAGGCCATGGGTCGTGTCGGCTGGACACGGATTGATTTCAGTCGATAACCCCGTGTGCCCATACGGTGCAACATTTGCCGCTGGAGAAGCCGACAGCATTCTGGCCGGAAAGTCAGATTCTAAAGCCCTCCGGGAATGGTGGCATTTGCTTTGCGAGTGGAGAAAAAAACTTGGTGCTGAGATTTCAAGTATCACCGAAATAGCGCTTCGCTACCCAAACGAACCAATCGTCGCTGCGCTATCCGCCGACTACCTCAAGGCAACCCTGGATGACTTGCTGCAAGCAAGGAACGCCTTGGCAGATCCAGATCTCCTCATCTTGATTTCTGCTGGCACGAAACCAAAAGGACCTCTCGCGAATAACCAGGTTCCAGCTGATGCACGATTCGAGCACCTATTTGGTAAATCCAGATTGGTCTTGAACAACAAGATTGCCGCGCTCGTGCTTAGGGATTTCAAGCCAGAGCAACTGCGCGCCCGGAAAGTTTCCGAGCACCTTGAGAAGATGATTCGCGATCTTCCGCCATCATCCTACCCATATCGCACTCGGGGAACAGACGCTGAGGTCCGCCGCTTTTTAGAAGCCAAGCTATCCACGATTGGCAACCCATCCTACACAGCGCTGCTGAAAGAGTATCGATCACTTGGTCGTGCCTGCGAGCAGCGCAGATTCCGGGAACTCTTTCGGGAAACCAGCAACGCACAACTTTCTAATGCCGCCTAAATGAAAAAAACCTATATCGAACGCAAAGCACTCAAGGTCTCCCAACGCGGGGGCAAGGTCATTTACCTCCTATCGCTCAAAGCCTCCGAACTTCTATCGATCTCCGGCATCTCCCGAGTAACCCGCGACGATGTAGGAAAACTCATCGGCTATCAAAGGGCCGAGGTCCGCCGCCATGTGAAAGAAATCGCAGACTACCTTTCCTCTGAGGACATGTTACTCGCGCACCCGATCATTCTGGCATTCACATCGGAGGTTCGTTTCGTCTCAAGCCGGGGCCAAAAATCTTTCGACGGTTTGGCATCGGCAGGCATGCTGGAAATCCCACTTCCTCGCAAGGAATCAGACAAACCCGCTTGGATTGTGGATGGCCAGCAGAGAGCACTCGCCATTCAAACCCTCAAAGACCAAGACTTCGCCGTTCCCGTGTGCGCTTTTGTGGCTGATAATGTTGACCTCCAAAGGGACCAATTTCTTCGCATCAATAATTCCAAACCCCTTCCCCGGGGTCTCGTCACAGAACTTTTGCCCGATGTTGACTCACCACTGCCTCCCAAATTGGCTGTTAAGAAGATCCCCTCAGCACTCTGCGATTTGCTGAATAAAGAAAGCGGGTCCCCTTTCAAAGGCCTCATCAAGCGACCATCCACCCAAGGAAATCGCAGCACCAGCGAGGTTATCACGGACACGGTCATCATTAAGATGATCGAGGAGAGTCTAACAAATCCATCAGGCTGCTTGTTCCCCTATCGGAACATAGCAACCAGCGAATACGACCAACAGGCCATCTGGTCCGTGCTTACGACCTTTTGGAGTGGGGTAAAGCAGGTTTTTCCTGAGGCCTGGGGCAAATCGCCAAATACCAGTCGCCTTATGCATGGGGTGGGCATTCGTTCACTCGGAAAACTCATGGACCGCATCATGGCTTCAATTAACCCTTCCGACGAGAACGCACAGGCATTGGTTGTTAAAGAACTTCGTCTCATCGCTCCCGTGTGCCGGTGGACAAGTGGTGCTTGGGAGGACTTGGGTGGGATCGAGTGGAATCAACTACAGAATCTGCACAAACACCAAGCCATGCTCTCTAATTTTTTAATTCGAACATATCTCGACCAGCGAACCCGTTGATTTTACCAGTGAAATTCTTTTTCCCAGATTCACACGATTTGGTTAATCCGGACTTCGATTTTGTAACCGAGAGGAAAATTTACTCCGGCAGTCGCCAGCAGTCTTATTGCTATGCCCATGAGGTTCTTTCCGACCCACCATATGACGGAATGCTGCTTTCTAAGGCAGTGGTCGATCCACTCGATAATTCGAAAAGTGTTCGCTACAACTTCACCCAAGTTCAACGCTTAAAGCGACTTGGAATAAGGGAGTTTTTGCGACTTGATCGCCCTGAAATAAAAAAACGCATAGAGACCATGGGCGATTGTGGCTCTTTCTCATATGTCAAAGAAAGTGAACCTCCCTTCTCTATCAAAGAAATCATCGAGTTCTACATGGACTGCCAGTTTGATTACGGCATCTCTCCAGACCATGTGATCTTGGGCTATCAAGATGATTCAAACGATGAACCAGCGCCCGAAGAGTGGAAACGACGGTTTGAGATCACATTGGACCGAGCGAATCAATTTTTAAAAGAACACAATCGCCAAAAACTACCATTTACCCCGGTCGGAGCTGCCCAAGGTTGGAGCCCCAGTTCCTATGCAGAGGCTGTTAAAAAACTCGAAGCCATGGGGTATGACTACATCGCCCTTGGAGGAATGGTGCCACTTAAAACCGTTGAGCTTCTGGCCTGCCTCGAGGCTGTGGCAATGGTTAAAAAGAAAGCTACTCGGATTCATCTTCTTGGCATAGCCAGATTGGAAAAGGTTGATGAATTTGAAAAGTTTGGAGTCACGAGCATTGATAGCACTTCGCCCCTGAAGAAAGCATTCATGGACGACAAGGAGAACTACCATACGCTCGACAAGAATTACATCGCCATTCGGGTCCCACAGGTTGACGGAAATCCTCAACTCAAAAAGTTAATCCTCGCTGGCATAATCGAATTTAAAACGGCGCGAGACTATGAGGTAGCTTGCATGGAAGGGCTTTATGCTTACGACCAAGGCAAACTCAAGATAAATGATTTACTCGAAATACTTAAGGCTTACGAGAGCATTTGGCACGGAGAGAAAGATGACTCCGAAAAATATCGAGAAACACTTGAGGAAATGCCTTGGAAAAAATGCAACTGCACTCTCTGCAAACGACTCGGAATTCACATTGTTCTATTCCGGGGAGCTGAAAGAAACCGCAGTCGCGGTTTTCATAACCTCTACATTCTCCGGAAGCGCCTTCACCTAGCATCAAAGCAATAAAAAATATGAGCACTGGATACCTTGAACTACCCGCCCTTGCCATCAAGCAAGGCACAAAAAGAACTCTTTACGCCTTCGCAGTCGATGGGAAGCAACTTCATGACTTCGCACAAGTCTCAAGACTATCAAGAGGCAAAAATGAACAAATTGACGGCTATCAGCGCCCCGAGGTCATTTCACATATTTCAGAGATTAGGAATTATCTCGAATCTGAGGAACCGATGCTTCCGAACGCAATTGTCGTAGCGTTCACCAGCAGGGTAAAATTCCGCCCGCTATCAACAAGTGCTGGAAATGCCGTGCATGGTCATTTGTTAGTGCCAATTGGAAATGAAGTTGATGGAATGAAAGCCGGTTGGATTGTAGATGGCCAGCAAAGGTCGGCCGCCATTCGCGATGCCAGAATTTCTGATTTTCAGGTTTTTGTTACCGCATTCATCACGGACAGCGCCGCGGAGCAGCGAGAACAATTTATTCTTGTTAATTCCACCAAACCTTTGCCGAAAGGTTTAATTTATGAACTTCTGCCAGCGACAGATGCTCAACTTGCCTCTCATCTGCAAAAGAGGCGCTTCCCGGCTTATTTACTCGATCGATTGAACTACGATTCTCGCTCGCCTCTTCACCTTGCTATACAGACGCCTACAAACCCGTATGTAGATGGAAAAGTTAAAAGCCGCAGAGGAATTGCAGCTAATTCCAAAAAAGGACCTGCCACCAAGTTGGCCCCAATCATTCGCGGATTCATCAAAGACAATTCGACTCTTAAGATGATCGAAAACAGTCTCCAAGATGGAGCTCTCTACAGGTGTCGTTTAAATGCCGATGGTGAAATGGACACCGAACGAATACTGGAACTTCTTTTGAACTTCTGGGGTGCAGTAGCAGTAGTATTCAAGGATGCGTGGGGCAAATCCCCTAAAGAGTCCCGCCTAACTCATGGAGTAGGAATAATTGCACTTGGGCATCTCATGGATGCCATTTCGGATCGCTATCGAGCATCAGGCATTCCATCAAAAGAGGAATTCATCGCAGACTTGGAGCCAATTAAGCCCTTCTGTTCTTGGACAGATGGTTACTGGAATTTCGGCATGGGCATGCAAAAAAAATGGAATGAAGTTCAAAATATCTCTCGTGATATTCAACTCATCGCAAATTATCTACTGGTTCAGTATAAGCGTTTAGTTTGGGTTTAGTGTCCATCTTGTTAGCACAATGAAAACAGCAAGCCTGGAGATTGGGGTAGAGGTCTGCTCCATTAGTGTCTTTTCTAATAATGCCGAGCTGCACTTGAGTTGGCCTCCTCGAGCATAACATGCAATGCCCATCTCGGCGTAATACCATATAAAACAACTGCGGAGTGATCTGCGTAAGCTCAAGTAAACGGGCAGAACCAAACCAACTTCTTCCTTCGAAACCTAAAACGAGATCAGATTTTCCAGAATTACAAGTTTTGCAAAGAATCTGCCAGTTAGAGACGGAATCTCCACCTAAATAAATTGGGTAGATATGATCTAATACAGCCTGCCGAAATAGTTTTTGTGGATTTCGAAATCGAGTTGGAAACTCATAATTATATTCTTCTGATTGATAGGTGCTTGATGTTGAATCAAAATCCTCTTCGCAAAATTTATACCCACATGCTGCACATCGATAAGATTGGTTTCTTAATATTTTTCGGTGCGTTACCCTATCCATATCCAAAGTGGTTGTTCCAATACTAGATCGACCGCCGATTGCGAATCGTTGCAATCTTTTAACCACTTTCATTATCTCATTGGTATCATTTTCTAGGGGCAAGACACCAAGAAGATATCTGAGTCGTTCTACAACTAAATCACGGCAGGGTGCTTCTGGTTGTTCGAGTATTTTAGCAGGCAAAAGAGCGAGAAAAGAACGCCAGAGGAGAATAAGACCGCATTCCCTTTTCCAGAAGTCATCGGCTGTTACTGATAATGATAATAATGACTTTTTTTCACTTATTGCAAGAGATTCTAAAATATTCCCTCCGTTGTGAATTGAGGGAGTAATATTTCCATTTAATTCGATGATGAAACGTCTCAACGAGACTGGAAAATCCATAATTCACCTTCCACTTTTTTTTGTGACACCAGTGAACAATGCATCATTATTTTTGTAATCTGGGCTACTTAAAGCATTTGATAATGACTCCCTAAGATATTTACGCCCAGTATCACTTTGAAGAGAAGTTAGCTTCCAAGTCTCTTTAAAAAATTTCCCGAGAAGATTTTTAAGGAAATCATTCGTTAGTGTTGTGAAATGCTCAGTTGAAGCAAGCATTTCTCTACGCGTGAATAGCCATTGCAAAAATAGATTTTGAATTTCCTGCAGGGTTACAATTTTCAGGAGATTAGTGCCAGGCTCCCAAAGTTCTTTATATTCTTTTGCAATAAAGTGGGTTTTAACAGAATTCCAAAATAAGCAGAAATACTTAAACCAATCACCATCATTCCAACTTGCACGCTTTTCATTATAAGTTGAGCCAGGTGTTAGATCAAAAAACACCTGCTTAAAGAAAGGTTTAAATTTGGTATTTTTTTCATGAGTAGAAAGTTTTCTAAAGCGCTTTGCCAATGTAAGCATCCCGCTATACTTCAGTTTTCCTGACGCATCTTTGATTTTAAAATCAATCATCTGAGAAAAGGGGCTAAGAGGATTGGCGTGAACCAAGTCCATTATCTTCGTGCTCAAAAGATCAACGCCTGCTTGGTCAAGTCGCGCTGTTAGAGACTGGATGTCAGAGTTGCTGAGAGAACTTGAAATAATCGCACTAAGAAATTCAGATTGGATAGGGCGAGCTCTCTGGTTAATCACAACAAACTGAAATACCTCTTCTTTCCATTCTGCATCGATGAGTCCAACAACTGAAAAAGGAATTTTTTGCTCCAGGAATGCAGCGCCAGTAGAACGATGCTGCCCGTCAACAATTGTTGCTGGTTTTAAGATGTCAGTCAGAAAAGAGCGGAACTTTATTTCATCTTCTTCAGTTCTACTTTTTACCCAATCAGGGTTTTCCAAATTTGTGATGAATTTCTTGAGATGGGATGTTCCTAAAGAAATACCACTTTCCTCTTCAGCGTCAGATTCATCATGATTATCTTCACCTCCAGAATCATCTGAATTATCAGGCGTAATATCATTACCTTCAATATTTTCATCTTCATCTTCATTTTCCTCCTCTTCATCTTCAATATCACCGTTTCCAACATCTTTAAAGCTGCCTCGAAGGCTCTCTACAGCATGTCGGGCTAATTCAGTTATTGTTGCAGATGCCTCGTCGGGAGTGCTGATTGTTAGAATAACCGGCGTGGCTTGTGATCCAGCGGGCATTAGACTTTCTAAATCTGGTATTTTTTCAATCGTTACTGCTTTTGGCTTAAATGCTACTACAACAGATGTTGGAGAAATGTTTTGAGAATCTGTTTCAAAAAACTCAGAAATTTCGTCTTTATGAGGTCCAATAAGTGCCCGTTGAAAACCTTTCATATAAGACGCAGACTTGCTTGGAACCCCTCCCCACTCTTTAATATCCTCTGCAGCAGCTACAAATTGGATAGTGCTAACCGCTTCAGGTCTTTGCTGAAAAAGCAAACCGATGTATTTGTATGTTTTATTCATATTATATTTTGATTACTGCAAAAGCCGAGTGGTTATGGATGCTCTCGTGGTTCACGACCCGAACCTCGAACCATTCGATACGAGAATCGTCTTTGAGTTGGGCCGCCGCGTTGCGGACGACATCCTCGACGAAAACCGGGTTATCGTAGGCCTGCATGGTGACATGGCGTTCGTCGGTGCGCTTGAGGAGTGGATAGATCGGGGCGGAGGCCGATTTTTCCGCCACATCCACGAGTTCCTCGATCCAGAGGAAGTCCCAAGCACCATCCTCTTTCTTGCGGGTGCGGACGGTGATCGTGACATACCCGCGTTGGTTGTGAGCTCCGTAGTCACTAATTTCCTTGGAGCAGGGGCAAAGGGTGCCCACGGGAACACGCACTCGGAGGAGGAAGTCGTCGCTCGTGCCGTTGGATTCCCCAATGAAGGTGCAGAGGTAGTCCATGGGCGCCGAGAGACCGGAAACGGGGGCCTTGCGCTGGATGAAGTAGGGAAACTCGACTTCGATGTGTGCGGACTCGGCATCGAGGCGCTTTTTGAGGTCGTGGAGAATCGAGGGGACTGTGCGCATCGTGAATTCCCCTTGGTGCTCGGCCAAGACCTGCAGGAAACGCGACATGTGGGTGCCTTTGAAGTGGTGAGGCAAACTCACGGAGAGGGAAACCTTCGCGGCGCATTGCTGCTTCTGGTTCTCCCGGTCGAGAACAGTGATGGGGTAAAGCAAATCGCATACACCGACCTGGTCGATGGCGATGCCACGGGTGTCCGGAGTGCTTTGTATGTCTTTCATTTTTCGTGTTCGGCCCAAGAGGAACTGGTCTCCCAAACGCGCACCCGCACGAGGCGGACGGTGTCTCGAAGAGTGTAGCGAGTATCCTTACGCTGGGAGTAGACCGTGAGGTGATTTGAAATGTGTTCGAAGAATGTCTTCGCCAGAACCTCGGTCGTGGGTTCTGTATTTTGAAAGGCAATGACTCGATCCCCGTAAGTCTTTTTTAGGGTCTCAAACATTGGGTCCTGAGTGTTCACACAAAGGGAGTGATCGAAGGTTTCTAAATAGTCGCCCACTGCATCTTTGACGACCTTGAAGTCGCACACCATGCCGTGGGAATCGAGTTCATCGGCTTCTATGATGATTTCCACCTTGCGGCTATGCCCGTGAGGGAATCGGCACTTGTCCGGATGGTGCGTGAGCATGTGTCCGTTCTCGATCTCGATTGTTTTGCAAATGCGGTAGGGCATGAATTCAGGTTCCTCGGGTGTTTCCAAAAAGGTGGATGTGGAGGCGATCGCAGAGACGATAGCCACTCTCTTTGCAAAAATCGATGAGCATGGCGCGGTTTTTTGCGATGGTGGCGGAGTCGATACCCTCGGGCATGAGTTGGACCTTCCAACGCGGCACCTCGGAGTAACCAAAACGCATCATTCCAAGAGCCTGCATGAAGTCGTCGTGGGTCGAAATGACGAATTTGAATTGGTAGTCTCCAGCCAACTCGATCCACTCACGGAGGATGTCGTCGGAGGGGTTGCGGGTTTCCTCGTGGCGTTTGATCCAAGCGGCATCGATGCTGCCTTCTTCCGGGGTGGAGTTGTTGAGCTTGGGGCTCAGCGATGCGAGATCGCAGGCTATGCCTTTCGGAGCAACCGTGCCGGCCGTTTCAATCGTGATGTGGTAGCGGGCATCCCGAAGTTTGGATGCGAGGTCATGGATGCCGGACGCGACCATAGGTTCACCACCCGTGAGCACGACATGCTCAGCCTTGAATTTTCGGACCTCCGCGACAATTTCATCAACCGACATTTGCCGTCCCTCCGGCTTCCAGGAAGCATAGGGGGTATCGCACCACTTGCATCGCAGGTTGCAGCCCGAGGTGCGGACAAAAACCGTCGGGACGCCGGTGAGTTGGCCCTCGCCTTGTAGGGAATAGAAAATCTCGGAGATCAGCATTGGGAGGGCCTCGGCGGCAGGGGCGAGGTGCTCAGGTATTTGGTGGGATCTGGGATTCCGGCGAGGAGAAAGGCTTCGCGCCGCTCCACGCAGGTGCCGCACTCGCCACAGTGGATTTCGCCACCGACATAGCAGGACCAGGTCTGGGAAAAATCCACTCCGAGTTCATGGCCGCGCGCAGCGATCTCGGCCTTGGTCATGGCGATGAACGGGCGGACCACCTCAATGCCCACATAAGTCCCCAAACGGATCGCATCAGACATGGATCGCATGAAGTCCTCTCGGCAATCCGGGTAAATCGCATGGTCACCGGAGTGTGCTGCAATAACGAGTCCCTGCGCGCCCTTGCTCTCGGCAAACCCGCCAGCAATCGAAAGCATGATGCCGTTGCGAAACGGAACGACTGTTTGCTTCATGTTGGCTTCTTCGTAGTGGCCCTTGGGAATCTCTCCGCCCTTTTTAAGAAGGTCGGACTCGAACTGCTCGCCGATGAAATCAAGCCGGACAGTCGAATGCGGCACCCCGAGTTTCTGAGCATGCAACTCAGCAAAAGGAATCTCCCGGTCATTGTGCTTCGATCCGTAGTGGAAACTCAATGCAGCCGTGATCTCAAAATCCCGCGCAGCCTGATACAAAGCCGCAACGGAGTCCATGCCGCCACTGCAAAGCACGACGACTTTTTGTTTTTGTGCGTTCATGGTTTTCTCTCCGCCTCGTAGTTCCCAAGCACCTCTCCCATCACCACGGTGTAGTTGAGGTTTCCGTGGTCCAGGTCCACATCGGGCAGGAAATCTTCATCGAGCGAGCCGAGTAGCGCAGGCACATCAGATTCCTGCCATCCAGCCTCGTAGTTCCCAAGCAACATGTCTGATGTTGGATTTTGAATGATGAATTTCGCATTCATTCGTTGCCTTCCTTTTCGAGGTCTTGGGATAATTCCGCCTCGATGGTTTCGATGCTGGGTAGGCTGGAGGCGAGTTCGGCTGGGAGGGCGCGGGTGAGTTCATAGTCGGCCACGCCGATGGGCTTGTGGATGTCTTTGAGCGAGTATTCGGC
>Ga0172376_10007652_pt1 | contig 11472 bp, 9 predicted proteins | sample Lak35m_FD_121114 | JGI IMG/M metagenome (GOLD analysis project Ga0172376, IMG submission 121114) | Freshwater microbial communities from Kabuno Bay, South-Kivu, Congo - kab_092012_35m | ecosystem: Environmental > Aquatic > Freshwater > Lake | place: Democratic Republic of the Congo: South-Kivu...
CGACCAAACCAGCGAGTTTTCGGCCGCAGAAGTGATTGGCGCAAGAGGACCACCGAGGTTCTCCGCAAAGGCCTTTTGGTCGTACCAAGTGCGCTGCGTTAGTTCCTTGGCATACCAATGCCCATTCCCGCCATCCGCAACGCGCCACTCGACGGCGTCCGCCATCGCGCCGCCCGCGCACGCCAAACCAGCGACAGCCACAACACTCGCGGAAACAGACCGGAACTTCGATTGCATCGCCAAACTCCTCGCGGATGTTTCGTCCGCAGCTTCGCCCGCAGCGCTTGGAACGACCCGCGCCGCGTGCATCGCTACAAAGCCGACGATGATCGCGAGCGGGAAGACCCACGACCGAAATCGCGAAAATCGCGCAGGCTCTCGACGCGGCCGCGCAACCGCCACGGCCTCGTCCAGCCGTGTGGCGGAATCCGCGTCATCCGCTCCCGCCCCCTCCAACTCGACCACCGCGGCAAATCGCGCCCGAGCCGCCGCGTCCTCAAGCCACGCACGCCGTGCGCCCCCGCTCACGCCCGCAGCCTCGCCAACACCACGCGCAACTCGCGCTCGATTTCCTCGGCCGAAACGCCTTCCTCGGCAAGCACCGTGCGGAGCGCCGCGCGCATGCGTCGGCCAACGCGTCGCACAATCACCGCAAGCGCGTCTTCCGTTGGCTGCGCAACACCACCGCCTGCCTCTCTCGGCAGCCCCTCCGCAATCCGCGCATACGACTCGCCGCGCATCACATGCGCCTCGAACACCTCCCACGCCTCTCCGTCACCCGCCGCCGCCAGTTCCGCCCGCACGCGCTCACACGCTTCAGCAACAACCGCCTTCGCCCACGCGCGCTCGAACACCGCCTCCGCGTTCGCCTCGCGCCGCGCGCGCTCATGCGCTTCAGCCGCTTCTTCCGCTGCGTAGCGTCGGCGTCGTTCCGCCTCGCGCCGTTCGCTTCGCAAGAGCGTGCGCGCATCGAGCGAAAGCCCGTTCATGAGATAGCGGCGAAGCGGAAGCCCGCTCGCACGCCATGCGTCGAAGAACCGAGCATCCGTCACGCGCCGCGCGAAGAACCCGGCCACGAGTTCGGCTGGCTCGGCGATGGCCCGCGCAGGAAGCGCTCCGGCGTACGCGATGAGCGCGTCGCGGTACCGCTCCATCACGTGCCGCTGCACCGCCTTGATACCCCCATCACCATCCGCGAGCATGTGCACGATCCAAGTCGCATACGTGGTCGGGAAGTGCCCATCTCCCGATGGAATGAAGCCGAACGACGAACTCGCCATGTCTGTCTATACGACATCTGACAGTCGAGTGACACGTCGAGACCCCGCCTCGCGACACATCCCCAGGGTCACCCCGACGCGGAAGCGCGACGGTCGACCGGAACGGACCCGTCCCACCGGGGGAGCGGCGTTCGTGGGAATGGCGTGTGGGAATGGCGTGTGGGAATGGCGTGTGGGAATGGCGTGTGGGGGAACGGCATCCGGGGGGAGAGGCATTCCCGAGGGGGCATCCGCCCGCTCCGGGCAGGGGTTCCGTTGTTTCCTCTTCCATTCGGGCCGGAAAGTGCTATCGTCCGGGCCATGACGACCCGACCGACCCGCTCCGCATGATCGAGCCCTCGACCAGAGGCTCCCTGCTGCGTGGCGTCCGTCCGAGCGGTGCGACCGTTGTCGTTCATGCTGACTTTGCGTATTCGGCCGTTTCGGACGCTGGCGACGCGTCCGCTGCGCGCATTCCCGTCACCATCGTCGCCCGCTGACGCGAACCTCTTTCAAAGGAACCGACCCATCTACCCGCCTCGCCGATCGTTTGGGGGACCCCGCCAGGATTCGAGGGACTTTGGCCCTCGCATCAACGACCGCATCCGCATCTCTCCGGTTCGATTGCTCGATCCGGAAGGCGAGATGCTCGGCGTCGTCGAGCTCGACGAAGCCAAGCGCCGCGCGTACGAACTGAACCTTGATCTCGTCGAGATCGCGCCCGACAGCCGTCCACCGGTCTGCAAGATCATGGACTTCGGCAAGTTCAAGTACGAGCAGTCGAAGAAGGAGAAGGCGAACAAGGCGAAGAGCAAGGCCTCCGAAATGAAGGAGGTCCGTCTGGGCCGATCGATGAAGATCGATCCGCACGACGTCGATATTCGCGTCGCGCAGGCGCGCCGGTTCCTCATCGAAGGTCACCGTGTGCAGATCATCCAGAAGTTCAAGGGCCGTGAGATGGCCTTCCGCCAGAAGGGCGATGATCGCATGGCGGACATCATCGAGCGCCTCTCTGACCTCGCCAAGGTCGAGGTCCCGCCGCGCATGAACGGCAAGGCGATGGGCATGATCCTGGTGCCGGAAAAGCAGAAGGTCGAGATGTACAAGCGCAAGATGCAGGCGGAAGGCAAGCCCATTCTGCCGAGCATTCCCGAGCAACTTGAGCAGTTCCACGACCACGATGACGACGACGACGATGATGACATCGAGGGCGGCGAGGAGTGAGTCCTGCCGAGATCGCGCGTGGCACCGGAAGTTCCGGACGCCCCGAAGTCGATCTCTCCCTCAGCGCACTCACGTCACCCGTTACTCCACGGACGACCATCCGCGCCTCCGGTCCGAGCGACCGGGGGCGCGGTTTCTTCCCTGAACGATCGGCGGCCGAGCGCCTCACCTCGCCACTCGCGCTTTCCATCGCGCTTTCCATCGCGCTTGTCGGCGCCAACCGCGCTGGGTGCATCGCGCTCCCGAGCGCTCGACTCGATGAACTGACGATGCTCGGCGCGAAGCGGGCCTTGGAGGCCTGTCGCGCGCACCGCGTCCGCGTGACCTTCCTTGTCCCGGGGGCGTCGGTCGAGCGCCATGCCGCGCTTGTCCGTCAACTCGCCGAAGAGCACGAAATCGGCCTCTTCGGTTTCGACCCGATGCGTGCGGGCCCGGACGATCCGCTCCGCGCGCGCGAACGACTTGAAGCCGCAACAGGCGTTGCCGCGCGGTGGTACGCGCCGCCGTTCGGGGCTCCCGCGAGCCCGATCTGGATCGACGCCGCGGGGCTTCAACGCGTGCCAACGAGCGGCAATCTTCGCCTCGGACCCGTTCCTGTCCCCATTGATCGGGCGCTGGCGTGGCCATCGCCCGTCACCGCCTTGCTGCTCAGGCGGGCCGTTTCACGATCAACTGCCGCGCTCCATCTTCCGCTTGTTGCCGGCAGTTTCGCCCAGCATCCCGCTGTCGCCGACCTCCCGCGCACACTGCGCCCGCCGCGGGCGCCCGACCTCGGCATGCTTGTCCGGGCCGCCTCGATCGGCGCGTAGCCCGACGCTTTGCTTGGCTTTCGTTTGCGGCCCTTCTCCAACGATTCGGAAAATGATCCAAAGGTCTTGCGTTTTATGCAGGGTTGTGTATATTTTTTCTTCCTAGTGCATATCCATCCGTTCGGATGGAGGATGTTTCGGCCCCGAGGCCGGGCAGGATCGCCATTCTCCGGCGTCGCGACCCGTGAAGAAGCCCGTGAAGCAATCATGAAATCGAGACGACACGCCATCATCCGAAACCTCATCTCGACGGGCGAGATCTGGAGCCAAGCCGAACTTGCAAAGCTCCTCTCGCGCGAAGGCGTCGACGCCACGCAGGCCACGCTCTCGCGCGATCTCGCCGAGATTGGTGTTCTCAAGGGCCCGAGCGGCTACCAGTTGCCGGGCGCATCACCCGCCGTTGTCACCGCGGAGGGCGCGCTTGAACGCGTGCTGCGTCGCGAAGTGACGTCGATCGATGTCGGCGGAACCCTCGTCGTCCTGAAGACGCCGATCGGCCACGGCAACGCGCTCGCGATCGAGCTCGACCGCTCGAACATCCAAGGCGTCCTCGGCACGATCGCTGGCGATGACACCGTGTTCGTCGCAGCGCGCAGCGAACTCACCGCGCGGCGAATCGCGAAGCAGTTCCGCGATCTCGCGGGAATGGTCTGATTTCTCCGCGCCGCACCGCGCCGCGAATCGCCGCGCGTCACATCACGTCGCATCACGAACGCCATTGGAACTGAGCCTCCTTTCGAAATGAAGCACGCACACACCGATCCCATCCGCTGCAATCTCCGCTGCGCCGTTGTCGGCGCGAGCGGCTACGCCGGCGCCGAACTTCTCACGATCCTCGCCGCACACCCATGCGCCGAGATCGTCGGTCTCTTCGGTTCTTCCCGAAAGGCCGAGGAAGGCGCTCCCACTGCGGCCGATCTCTTCCCGCGCTTCGAGTCGCTCCCGGTCGGAGCACTGAAGGTCGAACCGTTCTCCATCGATGCCGCGAAGGCACTCGAACTCGACGCGATCTTCCTCGCGACTCCGCACGAGCTTTCGCACGAAGTCGCGCGCGCGCTCGTCGACGCGGGCATCGTTGTCCTCGATCTTTCGGCGGCGTTCCGCCTCTCCGACCGCGCGGTGTTCGAGAAGAACTACGGCTTCGCCCACGAGCACGCCGAACTGCTCGCGGAGGCCGTCTACGGCCTCGCCGAGTTCAACGCCGAGGCGATCGCCGAAGCGCGCCTTGTGGCCGTGCCCGGCTGCTATCCGACCGCCTCGATCCTCGCGATCCTTCCGCTCGTCGAGGCGGGCCTCGTCGACACAACGCGCCCCGCCATCGTCGACGCGACCAGCGGCGTCTCCGGCGCCGGCCGCAAGGCCGAGACGAAGAGCCTCTTCTGCGAGGTCTCGATGCAGGCCTACGGCGTCTTCAAGCACCGCCATCGGCCCGAGATCGCCGAGCACGCGGGAATCGCCACCATCTTCACGCCGCACCTCGGCTGCTACGACCGCGGCATCCTCGCGACCGTGCACCTCGAGCTCGTGCCCGGGACGACCGAGGCCGCCGTGCGCGCCGCGTACGAGGCCGCCTACGGCGACCGCCCCTTCGTGCGCATGCTGAAGCCCGGCCGTTGGCCGAGCGTCGCCGCCGTCGAGCGCACGAACTTCTGCGACATCGGCTTCATGCTCGAAACCACGGCGCACGGAACACACCTCATCGTCGAGAGCGCCATCGACAACCTCGTGAAGGGCGCCGCGGGCCAGGCCGTCCAGTGCATGAACATCCGCTTCGGTCTCCCCGAGGCGACCGGGTTCCTTCCGGCCACAACCCCCGCAAATCAGGAAGCCCCCGCCCTTGCCGTCGCTGGAGGTGCCTCGTGACCCACGGAGTTCCGCTCCCCTCGGAGACCGTTGAGATTGAAGCGACCGCCGCAGGCGTCGCGCGCACTGTGCACGCGCCGCTCGTCGTCAAGATCGGCGGCGCGCTGCTCGAGGAGGCGCACGCCCATCTCGATGCATTCGCCGGCCTCATCGCGTTGCATCGCGCGCACGCGGGCGGCATCGTGCTTGTCCACGGCGGCGGTGCGCAGGTTGACCGCCAGCTCAAGCTCGTCGGCATCGAGACTCCGCGCATCGAGGGAATCCGCATCACCACGCGCGAGGCGATCCCGCAGGTCGTGGGTGTGCTCGCAGGCAGCGCGCACATGCAGCTCCTCGGCATCCTCTCGTCGTTCGGCGCGCGCGTCGTCGGCCTGTCGCTCTCCGATGGCAGCCTCTGCACGTGCCGCCACACGACCAAGTTTGCCTTCGACGCGGGCGAGGTTGGCGAGATCACGGGTGGCGACGGCACCGTCGCGCGCACGCTGCTCTCGGCCGGATTCATGCCCGTCGTCAACCCGATCGGGCTCTCCGAGAAGGGCGAGCCGCTCAACGTGAACGCCGACGAGGCCGCGTGCGCGATCGCGCGTGTGCTCGGCGCGGAAGGCCTCGTCCTCCTCACCGACGTGCCGGGTGTTCTCGACGGCGCAAAGCGGCTCATCGCCGAACTCGACGCCGCGCGCATCGAGGCGCTCATCGCCGACGGCACCATTTCGGGCGGCATGATTCCGAAGGTACGCAATGCGCTCGCCGCGGCGATCGACGCCGGCTGCCCCGCGACGATCGCCTCGTGGCGCGACCCCGCCGCGATCGCGACCTCCGGTGCGGGCACACGCATTTTGGCCACCACCGGTTCCATCACGCACCCCGAACCTGCGCTCGCCTGATTGGGCAGGAAGGAACAGACCATGCCCCGCCCCACCAACTTCACCGCGCTCGGCGCCCTCGGCTCCCTCGAGGGTCGCTCGATCCTGCGTGTCGCCGATCTTTCGGCCGACGAGATCCGCGCAGTGCTCGCGCTCGCACGCACGCTGAAGGCCGACTACCGGCCGTTCCACGGCGCTCTCGCACAACGCGGACTCGTGATGCTGTTCGAGAAACCATCACTCCGCACCCGAGTCTCGTTCGAGATCGGCTTCCAGAAACTCGGCGGCTGCGTCACCTTCCTCGATCACAGCAACGAGCCCATCGGCATGCGCGAGCCGGTTGCCGACTACGGTCGCAATCTCGAGCGCTGGTGCGACGTGATCGTGGCGCGTGTGTTCCGGCACGAGACGCTCGTGGGGCTGCGCGATCACTGCCGCATCCCGATCGTGAACGCGCTGAGCGAGAGCGCACACCCCTGCCAGGCGCTTTCCGACGCGCAGACGCTTTTCGAGCACGGCATCGCGCTCGAGTCATGCCATCTTGCGTGGCTCGGCGACGGCAACAACGTATGCCTATCGCTGATGGAGCTCGTCGCGATCATGGGCGGCCGCATGACGGTCGTCACGCCCGCCGGGCACCGCCCGTGCGCGAAACTCGTCGGCGAGATCCAGTCGATCGCGGCGCGCACCGGCGCCACGATCGCCCTCACCGACAACCCCGCGGCGATCCGCGGCGCCGACGCCGTCTACACCGACGCGTGGATCTCGATGGGACAGACCGAATGCCCCGAGAAGATCGCGGCGCTGCGCAAGCTCTCCGTCACGCCGGTGATCATGAAGATCGCCGGACCGAACGCACGCTTCATGCACTGCCTCCCCGCGCACCGCGGCGAGGAGGTCGTCGACGCCGTGATCGACGGGCCGCGCTCGGTGGTCTACGACCAGGCGGAGAACCGGATGCACGCGCAGAACGCGCTCCTTCTCGCCCTGCTCGGAGCGATCAACGGCGCGCTACCCTCTCACCCCCCCGTCGACGCGTCGCGCTCGGGAGTCGTGGCCACTCCGGCCTGATCTCCGCGCAACGGAACACGTCCAAACCAGACCGCGACATTCGCACCACATTCAGGAACCGACAGAGAAACGAACATGTCCAACAGCAAGAAGCCAACCCGCGTGTGCGTCGCCTACTCCGGCGGCCTCGACACCTCCTGCATCATCCCGTGGCTCGTCGAGACCTACGGCTGCGAAGTCGTCGCCTGCGTCGCCGACGTCGGCCAGGGTGCGCGCGAACTCGAGGGCATCGAGGAGAAGGCGATCCGCACCGGCGCCAAGCAGTGCATCGTCGTCGATCTCAAGAAGCAGTTCATGGAGGAGTTCGTCTTCCCGATGTGCATCTCGGGCTCGGTCTACGAGGGCCGCTACCTGATGGGCACGTCGATCGCGCGGCCGATCATCGCGCGCGCGCAGGTCGAGGTTGCGCTCGCGACCGGCTGCGACGCACTCTGCCACGGCTGCACCGGCAAGGGCAACGACCAGGTGCGCTTCGAGTCGACGTACGCGTCGCTCGCGCCGCAGCTTCCGGTGATCGCGCCCTGGCGCATCTGGGACCTCAAGAGCCGCGAGGCGATGCTCGCGTACCTCAAGGAGCGCAACATCCCCTGCGCCGCGAGCGCCGAGAAGATCTACTCGCGCGACGCCAACATGTGGCACATCTCGCACGAGGGCGGCGAACTCGAGGATCCGTGGAATGCGCCGCCGGAAGACGTGTGGATGATCTCGGTGAGCCCGAAGGACGCGCCCGACGCCCACGAGGACGTGATGCTCACCTTCGTGAACGGCCGTCCGACCGCGCTCAACGGCAAGGCGATGGACCCCGTCGCGCTGCTTGCCGAACTGAACAGGATCGGCGGACGCAACGGCGTCGGCCGCGTCGACATCTGCGAGAATCGCCTCGTCGGCATGAAGAGCCGCGGCGTCTACGAGACGCCGGGCGGCACGATCCTGATGGAGGCCGTGCGTGGCCTCGAGCAACTCGTGCTCGACCGCGAGACGCTGCACTTCCGCGAAAAGCTCGCGCTTGACTTCGCGAAGATCATCTACAACGGCACCTGGTTCAGCCCCACGCGCGAAGCGATGTGGGCGTCGTTCGAGGCGATCGCGCAGGTGCTCGACGGTGACGTCGTCGTGCGCTGCTACAAGGGCCGCGCCGAGGCCGTCAAGCGCCGGTCGCCGAACTCGCTCTTCCACCACGGCTTCGCGACCTTCGGCGAGGACGAGGTCTACGACCAAGCACAGCGAGGGCTTCATCCGCCTCTTCAGCCTGCCGCTCAGGATCCGCGCATTGCTCGGCCTGAACCCCGATGCGAAGAAGATCGCGGCGGCGAACAAGCCGTCATGCGGCACCGGCTGCGGTTGCAGTGGGAGCACGGGCAACAACCCGAAGCAGCACGCCTAAACAAGACCCTTCCCGCCACGGCCCCTTGACGGGGGCCGCGGCGATTCCGTTCCGACAGCAACGCACCTGCGACCAAGGGCAGTACGAGATGACCACAGCGATCTGGGCCGGCCGACTCGAAGGCAAGGCCGACGACCTCTTCCGCGAGTTCAACGACTCGCTTCCGTTCGACCGCGCGCTCGTCCGCGAGGACATCGAGGGTTCGGTCGCATGGTCGAAGGCGATCATGCGCGCGGGCGTCATCACCGCGGAAGAGCAGCGCGAGCTCGAGGCCGCGCTTGCCGAGGTGCTCGCGCTTGCGAAGGACGATCCCTCGTCGATCGCCGACGCGTCCGACGAAGATGTCCACTCCTGGGTCGAGCGGCAGCTCATCGCACGCGTCGGCGACCTCGGCAAGAAACTGCACACCGGACGCAGCCGCAACGACCAGGTCGCCACCGACCTGCGTCTCTGGACCGCGCGACAGCTCAAGCTGCGGCAGTCGGAGCTGAAGGCCGCGATGAACGCGCTCGTCGACCTCGCCGAGCGCGAGAAGACGACGCCGTTCCCGGGCTACACGCACCTCCAGCGCGCGCAGCCGATTCTCTTCGCGCACTGGTGCCTCGCCTACGTCGAGATGTTCCGCCGCGACCTCGAGCGCCTCTCCGACGCGCTCAAGCGCGTGCGCCTCTCGCCACTCGGCTCGGGAGCGCTGGCTGGTACCGCGTATCCGATCGATCGCGAGCAACTCGCGAAGGACCTCGGGTTCCGCGCGCCGACCGCGAACTCGCTCGACGCGGTCAGCGACCGCGACTTCGTGATCGAGACGCTCTCCGCATGCGCGCTGTGTGCGGTGCACCTCTCGCGGTTCGCGGAAGACCTGATCTTCTACGCAACCAGCGAGGCCTCGCTCATCGAACTGCCCGACGCGTTCACCTCGGGCAGCTCGCTGATGCCGCAGAAGAAGAACCCGGACGCGCTTGAACTGTTCCGCGGCAAGACCGGCCGGCAGATCGGCAACCTCGTCGCGCTGCTTGTCACCGTGAAGGGCCTGCCAATGGCCTACAACAAGGATCTGCAGGAGGACAAGGAGCCGCTCTTCGACGCGATGCGGCAGCTCTCGATGTGCCTGCGCATCCTTCCGCCGATGGTCGCGGGCCTGAAGGTGAATCGCGAGAACGCGCTCGTCGCCGCGGCCGAGGGCTACACGAACGCGACCGACCTCGCCGACTACCTCACCCGGCTCGGCGTGCCGTTCCGCGAGGCGCACCACCAGGCGGGGCGCCTCGTCCGGAAGGCGATCGAGGCGCACTCGGCGCTCGAGGAACTCCCGATCGAGGTGATCCGCGAGCAGGCGCCGCGCGCGAACAACGACGTCTACACCCAGCTCACCGTGAGCGCCACGCTCGAGAAGCGCGGCGTCACCGGCGGCACCGGCCCGAAGGCCGTCGAGAGCGCGATCGAGCGCGTGCGCCGCATGCTGCGCGAGCGCGCGATTCCGGCGGGCGCGGGCGAGGTCGAGTTCCGCCAGGCGCGCATGGATGATCTCGACGCGATCGTGCATCTCGTCGACTATTGGGCGCAGCATGGCGAGAACTTGCCGCGTTCGCGCGAGGACATCATGAAGGCGATTCTCGACTTCGGCGTGGCCGTCGTCGATGGTCGCGTGGTCGGTTGCGCGGCGCTCTGGATCTACACGCCAGATCTCGCGGAAATCCGCTCGCTTGGCGTACACACGGAGTTCCAAGGCCGTGGCATCGGCGTTGGCCTCGTGCGCCACTTCCAGCAGGTCGCCGGGCAGCTGCACATCGACAAGCTCTTCGTGCTGACGCGCGCGCCTGAGTTCTTCGAGAAGTGCGGCTTCCGCCGCGTGTCGATCAACTCGCTGCCCGAGAAGGTGACGAAGGACTGCGCGAACTGCCCGAAGAACACGAACTGCGACGAGATCGCGCTCGTGCACGACACCGCGCTTCCAGAGCACGGAAACAACGATGGCGGAAAGTGACTCCGCAGTCCGAAGCACCGCAGCGCCGGAGAGCCACGCGATGAATACGACCTCGATGCACGCGCCATACGCTTCGGGCGCGATCGCACCCGCCGTGCTCCGCTGGCCGCACGGGTTTCGTGCCTCAGTCGGCGCGGCCACGATCAAGAAGCCGGGGCGCGACGATCTCGGCCTCCTCGCGATGCCGGGCGGCGCGACCGCTGCCGCGATCTTCACGCGCAATCTCTTCGCGGCGGCGCCGATCGAGGTCTCGCGGCGTCATCTGAAGGATTCGCGCGGACATGCCGCGGCCGTGATCCTCAACTCGGGCTGCGCGAATGCCGCGACGGGTCCGCGCGGGCTCGCAAACGCGCAGGAGATGGTCGACGCGGTGTCGCTCGCCCTCGGATGCGCCGGCGAGGCCGTGCTCGTCAACTCGACGGGCGTGATCGGTGTTCAACTTCCGATGGACCGCATCGTGCCGGAAATCGCGCATATGACCGCGCGTCTCGCGGCGAGTGAGGACGGTGGAAGCCTCGAGCCGTTCGCGCGCGCGATCATGACGACTGACACCAAGCCGAAGATGAGCGCGCGTCGGATTGACTGCGGCGGCGGGCGATCGGTGCATGTCGCCGGTGTCGCGAAGGGCGCGGGAATGATCCGCCCCGACATGGCGACGATGATCTCCGTCCTTGCGACCGACGCTGCGGTCGAGCCGAAGGCGCTCGACCGCGTCCTGCGCCACGCGGCCGACGCGAGCTACCACCGCATCTCGGTCGACGGCGACACCAGCACGAACGATTCCGTGTTCGCGTTCGCTTCGGGCGTGGCGGGCGCGTGCGACGAGATCCTGCTCGCGCGCGCGTTCCGCGAAGTCGCCTGCGACCTCGCGAAGATGATTGTCTGCGACGGCGAGGGCTTCGAGCGCTCGCTCGCCGTGCGCGTGACGGGCGCTGCGACGAGGGCCGACGCGCTCAAGGTCGCGGAGACCGTCGCGTCGAGCCTGCTCGTCCGCACCGCGATCACGGGCGGAGAC
>Ga0172376_10007653_pt1 | contig 11472 bp, 10 predicted proteins | sample Lak35m_FD_121114 | JGI IMG/M metagenome (GOLD analysis project Ga0172376, IMG submission 121114) | Freshwater microbial communities from Kabuno Bay, South-Kivu, Congo - kab_092012_35m | ecosystem: Environmental > Aquatic > Freshwater > Lake | place: Democratic Republic of the Congo: South-Kivu...
AAGTTAGTTACAAAAATAATATCGTAGTTCAATACACTTGTCAAGTGTTTTATTTTGAGAACTTTAGTCAAAAAGAGAGCGACAGGGGAAGGTGGTGGTTGGGTGGGAGGTCTGCCGCTCTCTCATACATATTGTACATCATAAAATTCTATGCGTCAACTTTATTATCATGCTATTATATATTTATACTTTCTCTTGGAGGATTATAACTTAATATGGATGCCCCACAAATTCACGATATTTTAATTATGGCGGGACAAATTTCAGCAGCCATTATAGCAATTTCTGGAGCAATTGCAATTCTGTACCGTTTATTTTTTAAGAAAATGTGCGACAACATAGATAAAATCAACAAAGAACTTCATCCAAATCATGGAACATCTCTACGAGATGCAATAGATAGAATTGCAGATACTCAAGAAGATCTTAAAATAGAAGTTGAAAAAATACAACAAAAAATAGATAATCATATTATATGGCATCTTGACAAATGATATAATTTAAAATATGCCATATCCATATACATATGATATAGATTATTATATTGGTGATACTTATCAATTTATATTGTATCCAAAGAATAGTGATGGCACCACATTTGATTTAACTGGTTTTACTGCAAAATGGACAATTGCAACTGAACGAGGAAATGCTACATCAAATGTACTTACACTGACACCAAATATATCTTTAAATCCAAGTAGAATAGATTGTTTTCTTAATTCAACTAATGGACTTTTATTAGATAGTTTAATTTATATTTATGATGTTGAAATATCAAATAATGCTGATTCATATACCCTTGTTACTGGTAAAATAACAACACAAAATCATATTGGTATTTCTAATACAAATATAGAAATAATAGAGTCAGATGTTATAATTGATGGAGGAATACCAAGTTCTATTTATTATTACGTATTCGATGGAGGAACCCCATAAATGGCTTATACAATTTTATTCAGAAGGGGTACTGAATCAGAGTGGGTTTCTGCTAATTCAATTCTTCATAATGGAGAACTTGGTTATGCTACAGATATAAAAAGATTTAAAATAGGTGATGGATATACCCCGTGGAATTCACTTGCATATTCCACAGCATCTTTAGTTGATGGAAAAATTCCCCTTGATCAATTACCAGACACTACAAAAATTATTGTTCATCAAGTAGCAAGTTATGCACAACTTGCATTTTTAACTGTTCAGTCTGGAGACATTGGTGTTGTTAATGATGAACATAAATCTTATGTTTATAATGGGTCTTCGTGGGTAGAAATATACGCAAGTAATGATTTAAGTAATTATGCAACACAATTATATGTCACTCAATCAATAAATAATTTAAATGTAAGTCAATATACAACAAGTGCATCTGTTAACAATCTTATAGCATCTGCAATAGATGACATTGATCTAGAAACTTATGCAAGCATTGCATATGTAGATGGAAAAACTCAATCAACAAACTTGCTACTTTATACCCTTGAAGTAGATAATGCACAAAATTCTATCATATTTGGAAATGAGATTCCACTTATATCATCTGCATGTCCAATCAATGGATCAGCGGCATATATTTATTATAATTCAGTAGGTCTTGGAGACAAAACATTTACATCATCTTCGGCACTTCACTCACAATATTTAACATCTAGAAGATCTTATGACTCTACTGCAATTGGAACAGAGTCTATGTCATATGCAATTCAAAATTCAGAAAACTCCGCACTTGGATTCGCATCGTTGCGTGGTGGTGGTTTTAGAAATGTTGCCATTGGAAATTATTCTTTATATAATATTCAAGCAAATCCATCTGAGTTAAGAACTAGTCCAGAAAAATCAAAAGAAAATGTTGCAGTAGGATATAGATCTTCAGAAAATAATCAAAATGGCAGTGGTAATGTTGCCGTTGGTGCTGAATCTTTACAATATAGTGCATCCGGTTCTTATAATATTGCCATTGGTCATGGGGCACTTAAATACTTTGATAATGGAGTGAATTTCAATTTAAACAATGCTATTGCTATAGGTGCTAGTGCTACAGTATCTGCAAGCAGCCAATTGAAACTTGGCAATACACTTCATACAACTGTTGCCTATGGCGCTATTGAAAATACTGCTGATGAAAGGGATAAGGCAGACATAGTTAACACTACCCTTGGGCTTGATTTTATTAAGGCTCTTAGGCCAGTAGACTTCAAATGGAACTATCGTGAAGACTATGAAACATTTACCTCACCTGGATCTGATAAGAAAAGAACAAAGGTGCATCATGGACTTATTGCTCAAGAAGTAAAGCAAGCAGCAGACGGACTTGGCAAAACATTTGGTGGGTATAACGATCTATCAATATCTGGCAATGTTGATATGAAAATGCTTGGATATCAAGAATTTATTCCACCAATTATTAAGTCAATTCAACAGGTAGATACAAGACTTCTTACTGCTGAAGGTAATTTAAATACTGTGGCATTGCTTACTGCATCAGTAGCGAGTCTTAGTGCAGCATATGCAGAACTTGTTGCTGCTGATAATGTTGTATACGAAACATATACATTTTCTTCTAGCGGTACGGATTATTTTGTATCAGCATCCCCTGCATCTCCAGAGCCAACAATGACCTTGATCAAGGGAAGAAGGTATAGATTTGATATTGGACTTGTAAATGATGCACAACCTATTGCATTTAGAGAAAGTGATCAGGTAACAAATAATATTATTGGAATGACAAATAATAGTCCAGTCTCTGGAAGAAGTGCATCTAGTACAAGTACATATATATTCTATTCAATACCAGTTAATCCACCCTATTCATCAATTATTTATCAATCTGTCAATACTCCTGCAATGGGTGGTGTAATCAACCTTGTTGATCCATAATTTTGTTATAATTAAGTTGGTGACTTAAATAATGGCATTTCCAGGCAACTTTAACTTTAATTATTATCAAGGCGATAAATATGAGTTTGTTATTAGGCCAAAACTAGCAAACGGCACTAATTTTAATTTAACTGGATATACTGGACTTTTTACAGTAGCAACTGCAAGAGGAAACTCGTCATCTACTGTAGGAACAAGAAGTACTCCAATTAATGCAGTTGATGGAACAGTAACCGTTGTTATTGAACCAAGTTTTGGAAGAACACTTACTGGAAATTCATATTTATACGATGTTGAGGTTTCTGCAAGTACTGTAAGTGGTTCTAATGTTTATACCCTTGTTACTGGAACAATCTCAATAACTAGAGATATATCTAATACATATGGGGGGTCGTAAATGGCCATTAATAGCACCCTTGATGTGGTTCTTCAAGAAGATGATTTAGTTGTACTTGGACCACCATCTTCAATAGAAGTATCACTTGATATTGGTGCCAAAGGTGATCGTGGGGGTACAGTATTTAATGGTTCTGGAGATCCAAACTCTCTTTCATTATCTCAATTTGCATTATTATATGGAAAATCTCCAGTTTATGGTGATCTATTTATAAGAATAGATGTTGGAACAAGTTATGGAAAGTTCTATTCATACTCTGCTGGCCCAGGTGGGGATCAATGGATTCCTATCCTTGATCTTCTACAAACAATGGATTTATTTTTTCAATATAATGATCAAGCAGAGGATTCATTTTATTCTTTTGTTTCAGCATGTGCAATATACGGCAGTGCGTCTGCTGTTCCACAAATGAGATTTGATCAAAACAAAAGAATAGTAGATATAAATAATATTCCAATAAATATTACCACATCTCAAGTTTCAAATTTTCAATCATCTATTGCTTCGTTTTTAGCAAATTCAGTTACATCAAATACTGAAAACGGCATATCTGTTACATATAATTCTGCAAGCAATGTTTTAAATTTTGATGTTAATGATTTTACAATTACATTAGAAAATGATTTACAAGGGTCTGCAACAGTAACAAATCTTGGAAATGTAGCAATTTCTGCATCTGTTGTAGACAATTCTCATAATCATATTTCTGCAAATATTACAGATTTTGCTGAATCTGTACAAGACGTTATTGGTGGAATGGTTTCTACAAATATAGAAAATGGTATATCAGTTACATATGATGACAGTATAGGAAAATTAAATTTTGATGTAGGAGACTTTCAAATAATTTTAACTGGTGATGTTACTGGTATTGGAACAGTAACAAATCTTGGGCAAACATCTATAATAGCGACAGTGCAAGATGATTCACACACACACACTTTTGCAACAGTGTTGGGATCACTTGAAGTTCTTGAAGACCTTATTGGAGAAATGGTTATAGATAATGTTGAAAATGGAATTACTGTAACATATGTAGACAACGCTAGTGGTAGAGGAAAACTTAATTTTGATGTAAATGATTTTACTATTACATATACTGGAGATGTAACTGGATCAACATCAATTACAAATCTTGGATCTACATCTACCTCTTTAACTGTTGTTGATGATTCACACAACCATACAATTGCAACAATAACAAACTTTGCTGAACAAGTTCAAGATGCTGCCGCTACCCTGTTTAATCATGCATTCCATACAAATATTTCTGCTACCTATGATGATGCTAATAACAGAATCTACCTTGTTGGACAAAGTGAACTTGGTGGTGGTGGTGGTGGTGGTGGTGGACAAACGGGAGTATCACTGGCCCTAGCATGGTGGCTTGGTGTATAATAATTTAAGGAGTTTATATGGCTAGGGAACTTAAAAATCTAGGAATTATTAATCCAAGTGCTAATATTGAAACCCTTGGATTTGAACAGGGTACTGCTGGATTATTTCTTGTTTCTGTAACAGCAACAAATACTGCACTTACTGATGCAATGTTTGATGTAAGAATATTTAATGCAAGCGCTAGTACAAATTCTGCATATATTGCTAAGAATCAAATTCTTCCTGGAAGAAACTCATATGAAACAGTTAGATTTACTCTTGATTATAATGATAAAGTATATGTAACTGCTACTAGTTCATCAGTTTCTTTTCTTATATCTGGAATAAATCAAACTGAGTAATTCTATTCCCTATGTTATAATTATTTTATGCCTGGATATGCAATTGAGCCAAGTACTTCTAAGCCAATTTTTGTATTTGAACCAGATACAGTTGATGAACTATATGGATCTGCATTTTATGGATTAAAGTATAATTCTGAAAATGGCAGTATATCTATGGAAATAATTTATGATGATGAGCCAATTAAGTTGCCATCAACTACAACAAACAATGACTATGAGTATGTACATTGGTTTTCCTCATCAAAACAACTTAATCTTACATGGAGAAATGAAGATCCTAGCCATCTTTATCTGGAGGTAATATAAAATGCCACAAATCATCGACCTTGGCAAAATAAGGTTTGATTTTCAAGGAGTGTATTCTGCTTCTGCTACATATGAAAAAAATGATGTTGTCAAGTATGGTGGCAGCACATATGTATATATTAATTCAAATCAAACATCTGGAAATGTACCATCAAATACAACATACTGGTCAAAGATGGTTGAGGGTATTCAATTTGAAAATACATATTCAGCATCTACTCAATATCAAACAAATGATGTTGTAATATATGGTTCTCAAACATTTGTGGCAAAACAAGATAGCATTGGCAATGATCCAGAAAATACGACTTATTGGAATAAGTTAACTGGTGGATTTGGACTTAGAGGAAACTGGACTTCAAGCACAGTTTACTACCCAAATGATGTAGCAATTCGTGGTGGAATATTATATCTTGCAACACAAGGTCACACATCAACTGCAACATTTAGTACAGATTTGGGCAACGGCCTTTGGAGTGTATATCTTGAAGGAACAAGGTATAGAAGTGACTGGGCAGTATCAACTTCATATTTTAAAAATGATTTAGTAAATGACAATCTTAATCTTTATATTGCCCTCATAGATCATACATCTGGTGCTGGCACATTTAGTACCGAACCAGGAAATAGATGGGAAATTGTTATTCCTGGTGCAGATTATCTACCCTCACAATTAGGAAATGCTGGAAAACTTCTTTCAACAAGTGGGTCAGCAGCACTTTGGATATCAGATATTGATATTGAGGGTGCAGTTATATCTGGTACAGCATATATCGGTCCATCTGCTTCTGCATGGAGCACATCTTCTGCTGCACTTACAAACCCAACTGCTGTGTTTAGATTTGCAGATGGAACAGAGCAATCTTCTTTTGCACAGATTGCATTTAATAATGCTGACCCAACATCTTCAACAGACATTATTGCTTACATGGATAATGGTGATGATACATATGGTTGGGTAGGCATGGGTATTGCTGGCTCAAACTTTGATGATGCAACATATGGTATTACAGGTCCAGGTGACGGTTATATCTTCCATAATGCAATTGATAATTCTTATAATGGCAATCTAGTTTTTGCTACTGGTGGAGAAGGAGCAGAAAACAAACTTATATTTGCCGCTGGTGGTTTTGATTCTGGTTTAACACAGATGGAAATTAACCCAGGACAAAATGTTCATATTGAAATTGCAACTGAATCTACTTCACCATCAACTGGTGCTTTAACAGTTGTTGGTGGTGTTGGAACGCTTGGAAACTTAAACGTTCTTGGAAACGTCAATGTTCAAGGTAGTCAAAGCATTGTTGGAAATATCAACATTCAAGGATCAATTACTGTTGCTGGTGGTCAGTTTGTTACAGAAAATCTATCATCAACAGACCCACTTCTATTTGTTGCTAAGGACAATAGTGGCAACGTATTTGATGTTGGATATATGGCAGAAACAAAATTGTCATCTGCATCAGCATCATTCCCATTTACATCTTTTTCAGCATCTGCAAATACTGTATCAATGAGTGCTGGTCATTATGATATTACATTTACAGAAGTATCTGCAAGCGTAGCAACATTAACATTAAATACTGTTCACAATTTAATCGCTGGAAATATTGTTACAATCAGTGGAGTTGATGCAACATTTAATGGAACATATACACTTACATCTACAACAAATAGTACAATATCATATGGAAAAAATGTTGCAAATATTTCTCAAGTTGCAGCAACTGGTAAGTGTCAAACACTATTAACAAATAACAATCAACTTGTTGTTGGAGATATATTGACAATTAGTGGATTAACTGGATCTGCTTCAGTTGTTAATGGAACAGCAACAATAAAAACAATTACGTCTACAACAATGACATTTACCAAAACAGTTTCTAATTTTAACACAACATCAATATCTGGATTGGGCATAAGAACAACTAGAACAAAATATACTGGATTAGTAAAAGACTACGTTGATGGTAAGTGGAGACTATTCTCTAATCTAGAAAACAGACCAACAACAAATATTGATTTTTCAGATGTAAATATTGCACTAGATACACTCAGACTTGGATCAATTGAGGCAACTGGTAATATTTCAATTACTGGAAATACAACAGCAAATACATATAACGTATTTGCAAGCACAGCGGCAAGAAACTCTGCACTACCATCTCCTGTAGCAGGAACATCTTCATACAGAACAGATATTAAGGTGCAAGAATTTTATACTGGAACAAAGTGGGATGCAGTAGAGCAAACAGTATCACCATTACTTGTGATGGCTCTGCTATAATACAATAAAGGAAGATAAAAAAATGGCTATTGTAAACTATAAAACACTAGGACAGGTAAGGTCTGGTACAGTTTCAGAAAAAATTGTAGCAACAGCCAGAGTAGTTACAAGCAACGTTGCTACCATTACTACTGCCACCAATCATGATGTCGTTGTTGGTGATGAAGTATACATTAATGGAATTGGTGGTGTACTAGAGGGGTACCAGGTAGTAACAGGCGCTCCAACTACTACTACATTCACATTTGGAACAACATCTGCCTCTGCTTCATCACTCACTTTACCAAGTACCTATATCTTAAGTCTTAAACCAGGAATAACTGGCGTATCTGTAACAAATATTGCTAGAACTAGCAACATGCACACTGTTACTACTGGAAGTGCCCACGGTTGTGTAGAAAATGAATATATTACTTTTTCTTCTGGAACAACTGCTGGTGCCGGTACATACAAAGTATTTGATGCTCCAACATCTACTACACTTAGAGTAATTTCATTTGGAACAGACATTGCAAGCACTGGTATTGGAGGAAGCCTTGGCGCTGTTTGTAGAATGCCAGCAACAACTATTTATCAACCAGCAGCAAACAAGTCTGGATTAATTTCTTCAGTCGTTCTTGTTAATAATGCACCAACAAACGCTACTGTTGATTTATATCAAACACCTTCAACAGCATGGTCATCTTTAGCAAGTAAGCAAAGTTACATACTTCAGCCAGCGGTAGTTCTAGCACCATATGAAACATATTCTGTTAATCTTGCAATGACTATTGCAAATCAGGATCAGGTTATTATGTGTGCAGATACCCCTTCAGTACTTGCATATGCTTATGGAACAGAATTTGAATGATAGTGGGTTGAACTAGATGCCATCATTAACACGTTTAAGAAGAGTTTTAAATGATACATCTAATTCAAGAATAAAATCTACTATACAAAATAATTCTGATATTATTCCATCATATTATAAATCAGATTCTTCATATCAGCGTATTGCATTTCTACCAGATGTAAAACCATATCAATATGGTCAATTTGGTTGGACTTACTACGCCATGTATTATGTCACTGATGACGGTAAAAAAATATGGGGATCTGGAGTATATAATACACTAAATGGCGCTTGGCAACAAAGTACACATGCATGGAGTCCAACTCCATGTGCATTAAAACCCGAGTTGGATATTGATGATTACATTATTGATTATGTAATAGGTGAGGGGTGTGCCTTTTTTGTTACAAAAAAGGGATATGTTTATGCTGGTGGGGTTAATACAACTGGTAATCTAGGACTTGGAGACACAACAGATCGTCAATTTTTTACAAGAGTTCCAGCATCTGCTGCTGTTACATTTGGTCCTGGTGGAACAGAAAAAGCGGTAAGGGTATATTGTAATAATCAGGCTGGTTCTGTTTCCAATAGAAGAACATTTGTTCTTACTGAAAGAGGAAACTTATATGGTTGTGGTAATAATGCAAACTACGAACTTGGGGTAACAGGAAATACAACTCAACAAAATAGTTTTATTAGATGTGCCCCAGCCCTTACAGACATTGTAGAAGTATATGTTGGATCATATTCAACTGCTGCCATAACAAGAAACAGAGATCTTTATACATGGGGTCTTAATGGCAATGGAGAACTTGGAGTAGGAGACACAACAACTAGACAAACTGCTACGTTATCTGCTACAAATGTTGCAAAAGTTTCTCATGCTTGGAATTATTTTGATGCAAGAAGATATGCATTTCATGTAAAAACAAATGGTACTGCATGGTTTACTGGATATAATGCAGCAACCATTGGTAGTGGTGCTCATAGCGGCCTTGGAGATAATACTCAAAGAACTTCTTGGACACAAATTACAACAAATCTATCTAATAAAAATGTTGTAGATATTGTTGTTGGTGGGTATTCTCAAGATGCTAATAATTACAATCCGACATGGTTCTTAACTGTAGATGGAGAAGTTTGGGCAACTGGATACAACGGATACGGTCAACTTGGAGATGGGACAACAACTGCTAGAACAACACCAGTTCAATTAATTATTCCAACAGGTTTTCCAAAAACTGATCTTCTCCTTCATGGTGGCGGGTGGTCGGTAGACGTTCTTATAGGTGTAAACAAACAAACGGGAAGAATGTGGTCAGTAGGTGCCTGGTGCTACGGTTCTATGGGATATGGATATGGAGATTTTTCAACTACATGGCCTAATAGAACTGCAATTGCTCACAGAGGACACTACCCTGCAAGAGAATGCGATACACCACCAGTAATTGAAGATGGGTATGCAAAATTTGTTTCTGGAGCCTTTTTTCATTTAAATGGTAGTAATAGTCAAGCCCCAACATTTATTGTCTTGTGTTCTGATGGTACTGCATGGGCAAGAGGAAATAATTATTATGGTCCTGCTGGAACTGGATATGTTCAAAGAGTTGAGCCAGCCAATGGGTACAATTATACATATGCAGAGGAAGCAACATTTGGTTGGAGACAAGTAAAGTTTATAATATAACTTTGGAGAAAAAATGGCATTTACAAGAACAAAAAAACAAATAAGTTATAGTGAAGCAGATAAAACTAGTAGCGAAAAAGCGCTATCTTCATTAAAAAACTATTCTCCTACACCCTTTACTGCTCCACGACCATATTATTTTGTTTCAAAACTTCCAGAAATGACTACTGTTGCGTCAAATACAAGTTTTTTCACAAATAAAAAAATGTATGCATTAATGGAAGGTAATAGAAGATTAATGACATGGGGGCATTCTGATGGTGGATATATTTTAAATGGTGGAAATCATGTTCAGAATTTTTATCCATACCCAACTCTTGCATTATACGATACCCCATTAGAAAAAGATGATTTCATTACTCAATACATTATTGGTAAAGGAAATGCTGCTGCATTTGTAACAAATAAAGGGTATTTATACACTGGTGGATATAATGATGATGATGGATGGCTAGGTTTTGGCGGTAATGATCATCGTTATGCCTTTTCAAGAGTGCTTATATCAAATACAGTAACCTCATCAGCATGGTCATCTGGTGGCGCTGTTGGTGCAACAACATTTGTTATTAGTACAGCAAATGCAAATATTCAATTAGGCCAATATGTAATTGGTGTTGGAATTCAATCTGGAACAACAGTTACTGGAATAAATGGTACAACAATTACCGTTAGCAATCCACTTCATACACAAGCAGTTGGAACATATGGATTTGCAACAAGAGATAATATATGGGGTCCAGGTGGGGTAAAGGCAAAAAAGGTATATTTTGGAACATCTTGTAATAATACGTCATCAGAGCAATGGGTTGTTGTATTAAGTGATGTTGGAGAAGTATATAGTTGTGGATATAATGGTCATGGTCAATTAGGTGACGGAACGACTACAAATAGAAAATATTTTAATAAAATTGCTGGAGTTTCAAATATCAAAGAGGTATTTGTAAATAATTATACAATTATGGCAATTAACCAATCTAATCAACTATATGGTTGGGGCTATAATGGCTATGGTCAAATGGGATTAAACAATGTAACAAGTCAATTAACACCAGTATTACTTGCTAGTGATGTTGATAGGGTATTTTTGAAGACTCATGATTACGATACCGCTTTTTATATATCACGAAGTGGTGGTCAGGTATTTGCTGCTGGATCAAACTACTATGGATCATTAGGAATAAATGTTACAGCAACAACAAATACAACGGTATGGACAGCAATCAACACAACAAATATTGGAACACGAAGAGTTATTGATATTAAAACAACTGGAACTGGATCATATAATTCTACTTGGTTTTTATGTGATGATGGAAGTGTGTTTGCTTGTGGAAATAATGA
>Ga0172376_10007656_pt1 | contig 11469 bp, 14 predicted proteins | sample Lak35m_FD_121114 | JGI IMG/M metagenome (GOLD analysis project Ga0172376, IMG submission 121114) | Freshwater microbial communities from Kabuno Bay, South-Kivu, Congo - kab_092012_35m | ecosystem: Environmental > Aquatic > Freshwater > Lake | place: Democratic Republic of the Congo: South-Kivu...
CTGCGGCCTGCGCTGCGCTCTCGTCCCCGGCAGCGAGGAAGCCCTCTATCTCCTTGACGCCCTCACGGAAAAACTGTGCGGCCCCTTTAGCGTTAGCGCCGCTGCTCTTGACGATCTCATCGAGAACTTGCTGCGAGTTAGCCGCATCTGTGTTAGCGCTTTCGAGTTTCTGTCGGATGTCGAGCAGGGTGGCCTCGGCGCTTATAGCCTCCTTCGAGCCCTCTCCGTATTTCTCGAGCTTGTCGTTGTAGTCACTCTGCGCTGCCTCGGCTTTGAGGGTGAGCACCGCTATGGCGTCTTGGGCCTTGGCGAGCTCTGCGGTCGCTTTAGCGCCGTCGTCGCTGGCCTTGGTAGAGCGGATGATGTTGGCGCGCAGACCGGCGAGCACTGTGTTGGTGTTGACGCCTGAAGCCTCGAACTGACCGAGCAGCGCTGCGGTCTCGTCGAGACCGAAGCCCAGCTCGGCGAAGGCTGCCGACTGACTGACCAAGCCCTCCGTGAGTTTGTTGACCGGCACTCCGGTCTTTTGCGATGCGCGAAGCAGTTTGTTGATGGTCTCGACGGCTTGGTCTGCCGGCACGTTGAAGGCACCGAGCACCCGGGTGAACCCGTCCAAGTTTGTCTGCTCGCCAGTGATTGTATCGAGGTCAGCGAGCGCCCGGCCTACCTCTTGGAGGGGCTTACCAGTCAGCTCGAGGCGCTGGTTGAGTAGGGAGACGATCTCAGCGGTGCGCTCGAAGTTCACCGCGCTCGACGTTGCGATGGCCTCGAAGTCGGCGCGAAGGCCGTTGAACTCCTCGCCGGTTGCGCCGGTGCTGCGGCGGATCACGTCGAGCGCGTCGTCGACCTTCTCGCTGGAAGCGATAGCGCTAGTAGCGAGACCGAGGATGGGCGCGGTGACGTTCTTCGAGAGCGACTTGCCGGCCTTGTCGAACCCAGCCGTCAGTTTCTCGCCGAGCGACTTGCTCGCCTTCTCTGCCGCCGGCCCGACCGCCTTGTCCACCTGGTCGCCGAGGGTGGAGCCGAACGTGTCGGTAAGTTTCGGCCCGATGAGGATGTTCATCACGGCCGCCTCTAATCCGAGACCTGCCATTACTCACCACCTCCGCGCCGTACTTTGAGTCCGTGTTGTTTTATCATCTCTGCTAGACTAGTGCCGCGTTTCGCGGTGGCTTTTTCCGCCCGGTTCCACGGCCGGGGAACCTCGACTGGCTTCGGCGGCGTCGACCCTTTCTTTGTGTGCGCCTGGATGTAGAGCCTGCGCAACGAGTCGAGCATCTCGATGTTCAGCGCCGCGAGTTCGTTGTCGACGGTCCACGATGTCGACGTCGCGCGCCAGGTTGCCGCTTCCGGTGGCAGCCATTTGATGAGCGCGAGGAACCGGCGCGCACCCAGTGGGCGATCGCCGTACAACGCGGACGCGAGGTCGATCTGGTAGTAGCGTTGGAAGTCCGCCTCCATCGCTTCGAAATGGTCGCGGCACATCGCCGCGACCGGCGCTATTTTCCCGGGTCTACCGCGTAGAGTGTTGCGATGTTTTCGAGTAGTATGCGCATGTCGTCAATCGTTGGTCCGCATGCGAGGAACGCATCCCACTGGCTGCCCAGGAGTGCACGCACCGCCGCGATCGCAGCCTCTGCGGTTCCAGCACCGGCGGCCTCCGCGATTGCCCACGGCAACTCGGCGGGGAGCGCCCAGTCTTGTCCGGCGAACTTGATCACCGGGTTCTCTTTTGCTGCCTCCGCGCGTGCTGCACGCGCGGCATCGAGGTCGATGACGCGACCGGTCATCAGCTACCCGCTGGTTCGAGTGCCGGGTCGTCTGACATGAGGTACCAGGTGTCGCCGTTGTCGTCTTCGAGGACGTTGAGCGTGAGCGGCAAGTCTGCCGCGCCGGTACGTACGATGCTGGTCTCCACCGACTCGGTTGCCACTACGCGAGCGAGCACCAGGCGGTATGTCTTGTCGCCGTCCTGCCAGTCGACCACGACCGATTTTTCGAGCAGCGCATCGCCGGACGCCGGCGGCGTATACTCGTAATGCGTACCCTCGTCAGTCACCTCGCCGCCACCGAACGCGAGTTCGATGTTGGCGGCCGACCATTCACGCAGCACGAACGACACGTCGAACGTGCGCCCGGTCACAACACGGCGAACCGGGAGGAGCGACTGGAATGCGGCGATGTCGGCAACGTCAACAGACGAGGACAGGGAGATGCCGTCTTCCGAGATGTATCCGACCGAGGCGAAGGCTGCGTTGAGCGCACCGTCGTGGGTTGTGGGAAGGGTGGTACCGGCTGAGGCTACCGAGATGGTGCCACCGGAGCCGACGAGGATGTTGGAAGGTGTGGTCATTTTTTAGTCTCCTGGGTTGGGGTGAATGTGGATAGTTACGCTACCAAGGTATCGCGGCGTCTTTGTGTCCGGGTCCGGGGTCCATAGGATACCCGAATCCATCTCACAAGACGTGACGACGCCTTCCTCCACCTGTGCCGTGGTCATGTAGGTTTCCAAGACCGAGAGGGCGGTGGTCGCCACCTCGTACGCCTCGGCCTTGGTTTCGGCCCACCCTTCTATCGTGATACGTGGAGCGTAGAGCCAGCGTTGCACCGGGATCGAGCCGCCGGTCAAAGTGACCCGCACCCTGGGGAGTGCCGCTTGTTGCGGCAGCTCGGTCGATACCCGGTTCTCGCCGATTAGGTTGGTTAGGGTTTCGTCGTTGAGTAGTACGTCGACGACGGCGGACTCAATGTTTGGGATCATTCGCCCTCCTGTTTACCACGCGAAATTCGGGCGGAAAGTTCCGAGATGTTTTGCTCGTGGTAGGTGTCGTACAACGGTTCCACCTCTATGTTGTTTTGCGAGCCGACGCGTTCGGCGGCGTTCAACATTACCCGGCGCGGACCTTTTGCAATCGACCCATACTCGACCCAAATGGCTTTCCAGTCGAGGTTAGCGACAATACCGACGAGTCCGGTGTATTTCTCCGGGTTTCCATCGCCGTCGAACTGTGTGTCTATAAAACGGTTTCGTCCCCGAGTTGCAACGTTGCGCCGTACACGTTGCGAGACGTTTCGGCTTACAATGTTTTGCGCCTGGTCAGTGCCCGACCGGAACAAATCGGCGTAGTATCCTTCGTCGTATGCTACCACCCGGGCGATGCTCGCCGCCTCGTCTCGTACTTGGTCGGCGACGACCTTGACCGCTTTTTGGAACTGGGTTGACCGGGAAATAGCCGCCATCATGGCGTCCAGGTTGATACGTGCGTCCGATTTCTCACTCACACTATCACCCGCCGCAGGTTTACCTCGTAATGATGTGGCCCGGTTGCGTCATGTCGCAGCACCGGCTCCCCGATAACTTCCCACACGTCGCCGTCGATGTCGAACTTGTCGTACGCCGTGATCTCCTCGTCCGGCCCAAAAAATCCGACGGCGCGACGTTCCAACGTTTCGCGTTCGTCGTCGTCCTCGGTTCCGTCGTTCTCTTGGATGCGGCACGCGAGCACCGGCTGCGCTTCCCCGGAGCCCGGGTAGTCGAGCACCTCGTTGCCGTACTCGTCATACGAGTCGACGCCGGGGCGCAACAGGGTCGCGGTTTGGTGCAGCAGTTTGGTGAACACTTACGCCCTCTTGTAGGTGTCCAGTAGTACCAGCTCGTCCGCCTGCAACGTCGCGGGAGTGTATGACACCGAGTACGCGCCGATCGTTTCTTGCCGCACGGCGGCCGGGACGTCGAGCATGCGGCCCGCGAGTTTTGCGGTGATCGACACAATCAGGGCGGGGATGGTTGCGTATCCGTGCGTGTATGTCACTTCGATGGAGCGCAGATCGGTAGGCCAGGTGCCGTTTAGTTTACGTAGATACCCGTCCGCGCTCCACTGGTAGTCATCCGGGTCAAGTTCCTCGCCGTCCACCTCGACGGTCGCAACGTCCGACACCGGCGTCTCGGGAAGTAGGAGTACGCGCGTTCCGTTGCCGTCTAGTACGATTACGTCGTCCTCAACCTCCTCGATGTATTGTTCTACGATGGCGCGGACCATTGCGGTCGCCGAGTCCAGGGCGAACAACGCAGCGGCGTCATCGTTTGCGATTTCGCGACCGAGCACGTTTTCAAGATCTGCTATCGTCGCGAACGCCATCGGTCACCTCCGTCGGTGGTTGCTTCTTTTTCGCCGGCTTCTTGGCTGCCGTAGGTTCGAGTTTCTTGTTGCCTTCCGGCTCGACCGGGATGAGGCCGAGACGTTGCGCGTCTTTCTCTTTGAACCGGAGCACGACGCCCGGGCGGATTGCTATCTTTACCATCGGCATGTGTTCACCAGTGCCCGAACGCGAAGGAGGGACCGAGGCTTGCGCCCCGGCCCCTCGCTACGTGTTGCGTTAGGTTCAGGAACCGTTGGTCAGGTCGCACACCGCGAACTTGGCCGGCTGCTGCACACCGAACGTACCGCGCCATGACGCGACGACGGCGGTGAGGCCCTTCGTTGCGAAGTCGCTGTGTTGTGGGTGCAGTGCCACCGTGATCGGCGCACGCTCGAACAGGACGGCCTGGCTCCACTCGCCGACGACTGCCTGGCCTTCCGGCATTGCAGTCGAGGCGATACGAGCGATGCCCCACACCGTCGGAGTGACCGCCGAGGCGGGTCCGCCGAAGTAGAACGTGCCCGAGTCGTTGAGCAGGTCCAGGGCTTCCATGTCTGCCGGGTTCATCACAACGGCGAGCGTGCCGCGGGCGTTGCCCACTGAACGAACGGCGGTGATACCCTTGCGGATCGTGGTGATGAGGTCGGTGTCGAACGCGACCGACTGCGTGCCGGAAACTTCGAGGATGCCCTCGATGGTTTCACCGCTGCCGTCGCCCGAGACGATTTCGTCCTCGACCGCTTCCAAGATGCCGGAGCGGAGGAACGCATCGACGAGGCCGCCAAGTTGCGCGGCGTCAGCGAGTGCACGGTTGGACACCGGCAAGAACGAGCGAAAATCCCGAACCGGGAGGCTCACCTTCTCGAACTTCATCGTCGACTCGGACGGGGCCGAACCTTCGGCGACGCCGGCGGCGTTGTTCACCGACTGGCCTCCACCGTAGTAGAGCACCCGGGCAAGGTCCACGACGTCGCTGTTTACACGTGTCGCGGAGAGTTGCGCGAGGACGCTGTTCTCGCGAGCGTACGAGGCGTCGGCCCCGGGCACGCGGTAGGCGTCGATGAGCGTGCCGGCGTAGTCGTCAGACGCGCCGGTGATCGTGGCCTTGATACCCGAAACGGAAACGGCCGGGCTGTTCACCAGGCTGCGTCCGTCGATTGAGCCGTTCGATGTCGCGGCTGCGTGCCACGCCTTGAACGATGGGTCGTTGATGAGACGCTCGCCAGCGGTGCGACCCTTGGTCTCCGCTTGCGGCTTCACTTCGCCGAGGTCGCTGCCGATTTGTTCGACGGCCTTGCGCAAGTCAGCGTCGGCTTTGAGGGCCTTCGCACCGGCAAGCGCGGACTCGACGGTTGCACGCTCGTCAGCGTTGAGGGCACGGCCCTCGGCTGCGGCGGCGGCGGCGATTTCTTTCGCCTGGTTGATAAGATCTTTCATGATTGGTTTCTCCTGGTTGGTTGAAAGTCACTCGATCTCGGTTTCGAGTTCGAGGAGTAGTTGGGCTGTTGCCGCGTCCAACACCGGTGTCGGTGTTTCGACCTTTGCCTCGTCCTTGACCAGGGGTTCCTCGGACTTACTCGTGTCGCTGTTAGCGGTTAGCGAGCCGAGCACGTCGTTGAGAAGTCCGACCGCATCTTTGATACGGTTTTCGTTCTTCGTCGACAGGACTCGTCCCGCCTTTGCATCCGTGCCGCTTGCGGTGGGTGCGTCAAGGTTCGACGCTTCCTCGCTCTCGGCGGGTGCTTCCTCGGCCGGTGTTTCCCCGCCCGAGACTTCCTCGTTCGCGACTTCCAGTTCGGAGAACCGGTGCGCGCTAAACATGTTGGTCGGCAGCCATTCCTCGCCACTTTCGACGTATTCACGTACGAGCGCGAGTGGATCGTCCTCGCTTGCCGGGATTGAGAGCGGGTCGCCGTCGACGCCGAACTCGCCCTCGGTCATGATGTACTCGACGCGGCCATACTTGTCATCCCACTCGACGAACGAGCCCTCTTGCAGTTCGCCTGGCTCGGCTTTGCCGGCGAGGTCGGCGGAGCGCACGTTGATCAGTCGCGTCGCCGGGTTTGCGCCTTTGAGCGTCGGCCCGACTTCCAAGATGTGCAGCTCGCGCAACTCACGCACACCGTCGGCACCTTTGCCCTCTTTCTTGATGTCGTACGCGAACGAGAACTCGGTGACCACGCCTTCCTTCATGAGTGTTTTTAGGTGCTTGGCGGTGGCAGTGTCGAACAACTCGGCGCGCACTTCGAGACCTTCCGACGTTTCTTTCGCCTCGCGCACTGCGCCGATGTAGTAGTCCGGGTCGCTCCATTGATGCGACCACACGACCGGGATAGATCGGCCGGACTCTTCGTACTGTTTCAGCGATTTCTCGAACGCGCCCTTCATGACACGCTCGCCGACCAGGTCCACGTTGTCAAACACGGAGACGATGGCGACGAACTCGCCAGCGGTCTCGGAACCTTCGGCGGCTTTGAACTGAATGGTGGCGGCGGCGTTGATGCGTTTCGTCTTCACCGCCTCACCAGTGCCGCCGCGTGTGGTTCTTTCTTGGTCGGCTTCGTACGTACGGTTGACACCGCGCGCCCATGCCCACCCGGGGTCGCCGCCCCACAATGCCCAGGCGATACGACCGGCGGATGGATACCCGTCCTCACCGGGAGACCAGCCCTGGCCCTGCTTGTCTACTTCGTGGCGCGCGAAATAAGAGAGCATCCGTTTGATGGTCTCAATGGTGAGCGTGCGACCGTTGGCCAGGTCGCGCGCACGTGCGACGCCGACCGGTGTGCCGCCTCGGCCGTACTCGCGTCGCCAGTCTAGTCCGCGTTGCGCCTCTTCACGCACGCCACGCGGCGGCGTCAGGTCTTCCTCGGTGAGTTGTTTCGCGGATCGTTCGCCGCCCGGTTCCATGTCCTCGGCAAGCGAGAGAGCGAGCATCTGGTCGATCGCTTCGCGCCTGGTGCGATGGCATCCCATGACCTCGCCGTCGTCTTTCTCGACCGCCCAGCCGGAGCAGTCGGGGTTCTCGTTGGAGATGTAGTACGGCATTATTCGAAGTCGACCAGGCACGCGCAGTTGGCCCGGTCCTCCACGTCGAGCGCAGGGTCACCGGGGAACATGGCCCCGTTCGAGAAAGGTTGGTCGGCCGGCACGGTCTCGCCGTTGAGTGCGGCGTGCGACGAGCGCGGGTTGCCGGAGGTCACGATCCACGTCTTGGTGCGCAGGTCATTGGCCCGCGCAGCCTCGGACCGGGCGAACTCTCCGATGCCGGCGATCAGAGACGCGGCGTACAGGGGCGAGAGTTCCTCGGTGAGACTGTCGAACAGGTCCTCGACCGCGACCTCGGGTTCGTCTTGGTTGAGCGCATCGTCGAGCCGGTCGAACGTCGTGTCGATTACCGACTCGGCGAAGTTGTCCGCAACGGTGTCGAGATAGTTGTCGGCCTCGTCGACGTCCCACTCGCCGACGGTTGCACCGAACTGTGACGCGGCGCGTTTTATCGCCGGCTTGACGTCGGCCGCGAGTTCGCGTTGGAACCTGGCGCGACTGAACACGTCCTCTGCCTCGGCCTTGACGCCGCTTTTAGACTTTGCGCCGAGACGCGAGATCACCGAGCGGCGTTGCCGTTCGAATGCGTCCTCTATGTCGCCACGGAGGCGACGCGTCGCCCGGGAACGCACGCGTAGCACCCTGTCCCAGCGTGCGGCTTTTGCCGAGTCTGGCGCGATTGTTTTGGCGGCCGGTTCGCTTGACGCGGCACCGAGTAGACGTTCATCCGAGACGCTGTCTTGCGGGCTGGCCTGGCCGCCGGTGAGGACGTTGAGCGGTGTGACCAGCTCGTCGCCACCGTCGACCGGCGGAAGGTTGAGCCTGGCGCGCGCCTCGTTGCGTGTCAGATACGGCGCACCTACCGAGGTGGAGAGTACGGTCGCTTGTTCGGTGAACGATCCGGCAAGTTTGGCGGCGATGTTGAACTCTAAATAAACGTTGTCGTCGGCGTCGAACTCGGGGAGTAGTTGCAGTTCGAGTTCCTGTTCGATGCGCACGAGCCAAGGGGCAAGGCAGTCGGAGTAGAGTTGGCGGTGCTGTTCGGAGAGTGAGGCGTACGTGTTGGAGCCGAGACCGAGCAGACCGTTCGGTATGCCGTACGCGGCGGCGACGACTTCGCGAGAAAGTTGGAACGACTCCAAGTACTGCGCGTCGCGCGCCGAGAATGCGGTCGCCTTGTACTGCATCCCCTCTTCGAGAACGAGCGTGCGACCGCTCGCGGCTGCCCCGGTATACGTCGCCTCAAAGTCGGCGCGGAACCGGTTGCGCGCGGTGTCAGACCAGTTGGGTGCGCCCTGGGGACGCTCGATCACGCCCGACATGCGTGCGCTGTTCGCCCAAAACTTCTCGCGGTACTGCCCGGCGGCGGCTTGTTCGGCGAGTAGACGGCGCAACGTTTCGATAGGCGACAGACCTTTACGTGGGTCGACTGGGTTATACCCGTGGATGTAGATCACGGCGTCGGCGGCGAACTCAACGGTGCCGGCCGAGCCGTGCACCTTGTACGCTTCCGGGTGCATCCAGTTGGTGCCGACGAGTTCGACGATAGATGGCGGAATGCGGACGAGCGCGATGCGCCCCGCCTCGCCGCGCACCTTCACGTAGTAGGCGGTGTCGTAGATTGCAAGGTCGTGGACGAGTGCGTCAAGCCACCGGCTGCGAGTGGCGTGCAGGTCTGGCCGGTCAAGTGTGAGCGCGAGCGGCCCGGTGGAGATACGTGCGCGTTCTGTATCCGAGATGCGTTCGTACGCGTGGAGTGGCACCTGGGCGATGTTGCGCGCCAGGAAGTCAATCGCCGAGCGTAGTTCCGGTTGTGTTTTGTAGATGAGGTCGTACGCGGCGGCGGTCCCGTCGTAGAGTGCGACCGAGTCGTAGAACAACCCGGTCAGCGGGGGGCGCGCAATGCTAACAAGTCCGCTCTCGTTTTGGATTACTGCCATGTTACACCACCTGTACGAACTCTACCCGTGCCCGTTCTACGATCACCTCGCCGGGAACGGCGATAGGTTCGGCACCTGATTCGATTAGTTCCGCATTGCCGAGCACCAGGACGTCGCGGTACGTTTTCAAGATTGCGCCCCTAAATGCGCGCCCGGTCGTAAGGTTTACGAGGACGGTTCGGTATGCGTGGCCACGGTACCCATTCACACCGACACCTTCACAAATACCGCGGGCGTCAATCCGTGCACGTTATCGGGCGAACCAAAGACGAATGGGTCCGGTAGGGCGTTTGCTCCGTCGGCGATTAGGGTGAATGCCAGCACGTTCGCAAGAAAGGTCCCGCTTGCGGGTATCCCGTAGTTTACGTACGGCATAAGGTCCACCGAGTTGTGCTGGGCGATGGTTGGGTATGATGACGTGTGGTTGCATTGACATGCAAGCCAGATTACCTCATTAGCCTCGACTTCGTACGGCGTGCCGAGCACGATTGTGTTTATACCGATCGTTGAGCCACTGTTGATGGTCAGCGTACCCGCGTCCAATGCGACCGCACCAGGCTCGTTATTGTCGTTAGCGTAGATACCGAGACGAAAGTTATGTGTGCCGCCGTGGTTGGCGTTTAGGAACAACCCGATTTCGGTGATCTCGCACGGGTCGGAGAATACTAACCGAGTGACTCCCCCTTTCTGGTACCCAAATTGGCTAGGTATAAATGACCGTATCGCACCGTACTGGGTATAGAACCTTCCGTTCACTGGCTCTAGCGCTGCTAGGGTTTCGGGGAAAAACTGCGGTGTGGCCTGTGTGGCCGGTGCTGGTGTGAATCCTGCGTCGGTAGACATTAGGGCACCTGCAAGATTGCAACTTCGGAGGACTCACCATTGGCGCAGATGCCGTAGAGTTTGGCCTGCATGCGTAGAGCGATGGTTAGCGTCGCACCGGATGGGATTGGTAAACCGGTGTCGCCCGTATCGTCGAGTTCGTCGTCGCCGACGTAGACGTCAGACCCTCCGGTGTTGGAGATTACGTAAGTGACGCGGCCGTCCTCCTTGACGCCCACCGGCTTCGATTCGTCTTCGATGATCGCGGTAGCCTCGTCTGTTACTGCGACGCGGGTGCTGTTCGGGTTGATAGTCATAGTTGGATGATACCTCGCTCCTCGTACACACTGCGGTACGTGTCTAGCGACCCGGATAGTTGCGCCGAGTTGAGTGCCATTATCGTCGCGACACATCCGTCGATGCGTGCGGTCGATGCACTCTTACTCGGTTTTATGTTCCCGGCCGGGTCACTTTGACATAGTGCCGCAGTCACGTGGGTTTCCAGTACCGGGTGCCCGACATGCCGCAGACCGCGCGAGAGTACCAGGCGTTCGAGTTCTTTCGTCGGTGCGGACATGGTGGCGAAGCCTTGCCGGCAGGGCACGCACTCGATCCCCATTTCTACGAGTTGGGTTATCAATCCGGTCGCGTTCCACGGGTCGTACGCGATGGTCATGCGCGGGTACCGGGTTTTCAGTTCGATGATTTTGGCCTTGATAAACTCGTAGTCGATTAGGTTACCCGGTGTCGCTGTTAGGTATCCGTCGGCGACCCACTGGCGATACGGTAGACGGTCGCGCCTGGCGCGTTCGTCTATGTCATGGTCTGGTACCCAAAAATGCGGTTCGACGTCGTACGTACCGTCGTCGTACGGGTGGAGCAAGACGAGGGCCGAAATGTCGGTCGTCGATGAGAGGTCGAGACCGGCGAACACCGGCCCGTCCGGGTTGCGTTCCCGGTATGGTTCGTTGCACGCCTTCCAGGCGTCGGGGTCGATCCAGCGTTGCACCTCGCTCGTCCACACCCCGAGATGCAGCTGGCGGAACGTGGTCTGCCGCGCCGGTGAAACGGTGGCACGTACGACCTCTTCGCGCAGGTACTCCTCGGTGATGGTGATGTCGAGGCTCGGGTTGGCGGCGCGCCACACGTTCGGGTCTTTCCAGTCTGCGTCTTTGTCTGCGCCGTAGATGACGCCGAGGAACGACGGGTCGACGATGTCGCCGCTCGCGACGCGCAACGTGTAGTCGTGCTGCTCCCAGGCGATAGAGAACGGATCGTACACGCCGGCGGTGGTGATGCCGAACACGATCGGCTGGGCGCGTGCCCCGACCGACGTGGCGAGCACGTCCCAGAGTTCTCTATCCCTGTGAGCGTGAACCTCGTCGATAACGGCGACGTGCGCGTTCAGTCCATGCTGCCCGGCGGCATCGGCGCTTACGGCGCGCAGCACGCTCGCCGATTTAGGGTGCTCGATGTATGAGCGGACCGCGCGGCAACGTTTGCGTAGTGCCGGCGACGA
>Ga0172376_10007658_pt1 | contig 11465 bp, 17 predicted proteins | sample Lak35m_FD_121114 | JGI IMG/M metagenome (GOLD analysis project Ga0172376, IMG submission 121114) | Freshwater microbial communities from Kabuno Bay, South-Kivu, Congo - kab_092012_35m | ecosystem: Environmental > Aquatic > Freshwater > Lake | place: Democratic Republic of the Congo: South-Kivu...
CCTGGCTGCCCTTGTAATGTAATTTCTAAACGATTAATAATATGTGGTAATTGTTTGATATGTTTATCTTCAATTACAGTACCAGTGCCACAACCCATCATGGCTAAATCCATCATTAATGCAAACGCTTGCCAATCTACTAAATTAGTAGAAGTACAGTTGTAGCCGCCAGGATAATTAAATGGTTGTTGAGACCATTCTGTGCCGCCTACCCATAACCATCTACCACTGGGAACAGCGGTTAAATTCACCATAGTCTGCTCTATTAAAATAGATTCGTTAGGTTCTAACTTACCTAACTCTATAAATCCTTTTAATACTCTTTTGGATACATCTAGCCAAGACTCTCTGACTCCGTTGTTCATTCTGCTATATGTTCTAAAAAACACAGGATTAGCTGTTGGAGCAGATTCAGGAAATACGTAATGAAATTTAGTCATTATAAAATATCTAAAGATAGATTTATTTTACAACTTTTATATTATAATGAAAATAGGTAATGTTATTTTCCTGGACGAATACACCTAGTTGGAGCTAGGTGTTTTTTTTGTGTATAATAAGTTTAGTTTAGTTTTAACGAATATGATAGAAATAGAAATGGTTGAAATTCCAGCAGGTGAATTTACTATGGGATCTAATGCCCCATCAGAATCGCCTAAAAGGAAAGTAGCTTTAAATGGATTTCTTATGTCTAAATATCCTGTAACAAATCAACTATATTGCGAAGTATTATCTTTGCCAAAACCAGAAAAATTAGCAAACCATCCCGTTACTTCTGTATCTTATTTAGATGCTTTTAAATTTATAGATGCTCTTAATATATTAAACAACAATGTACATTCTTTACCTACAGAAACGCAATGGGAATACGCATGTAAAGGAGGATTAGATACCAATTATAATTTTGGTAACATAATAGATTATAGGATATGCAATTATTTTACGGGAGACCCTAATACTTGGATAATGGGAACTACACCAGTTGGTAAATATACCTCTAATTTCTATGGTTTATACGATATGCACGGAAATGTATGGGAGTGGTGTTTAGATGAATGGTTTAGTAACTACAATGATGCACCATCAAACGAGTTACCTAGGAGATATCCTCCACTTAGTAAACAGGCAACTTGGTATAAAGTAGTAAGAGGCGGTAGCTGGAATGAATGCGCATCAGATTGCCGTTCCACTTCTCGTAAACCTAAACATCATGGAGCAAAATTTACTGACACAGGATTCAGAATAGTATTAAATTATAATATTAAAAATAAAAATATGAATATGAGTCTTCTTAATTTATATAGATAAAGACCCGGTTGGGTCTTTATTTACTAAGTTCTATAAAAGTTCCTGTAATAACTTATGGGAACATTTGTAGACTGAGACATAATATAGCACTCAGTTAAACAATTAGGTTTTGACCAGCCTAACTTAATTAAATAATTTTTTAACTTTTCCACATTTAATACTATAAAATCATGAGATTCTATAGTTTCCACTCCAATAAATTGACAGTTTTCAAAGTGGGTTTTTTGACTTTTTGAAACTAAGTCAATTCCATTAGCTACATTATAAAAGGATGGATAAATCCATTTCCCTTTGTAATTAGTAACTTTAGAGCAATAATGCCCTATTAAAACATACTCCTCTTCTGTTAATACCATCATGGTTTACAATGGTTTACAGAATAAATACCTAACTTTTAAGTCTTGGTCATAGATCTTCGCTGTATGTTGTTCTCCCTTAATTACAACAACATCGTAAGCCTTTTCTGCTAACTCTATGTAAGAGTTACTCCAAATAATTTCTCCTTTTCCTTTCATGTTCTCATCATAATAAATGAGACAAAAATCTTTTAGTTTGCTACTACTCTCCAATACTGTCATAATCATCAAGGTAAATTTACTAATTTACTGTAAGTATATCACGACTAAAAATCATGTCAATACTATTTTACAATTCTTCAACTTTTATCCATTTTATCTTTTTTCTATTTGTACAACATTCTTTTATATTAATATCAAGTTGCTTTATAGCTTGCTCATCAAAAGATATAGCTTTAGTTTTTAGATATAATTCACATGCCGCTTGGTTTTTACCTAGTTTTTTAAATATATCAGCCATTGGTAAAAACTGATATCTAAAAGATTTACTTTGCACTAATGCATCTAATAATAATTCTAATTCTGGTTTTACTATTTTTTTAGTATCAAGTGTAATAGCTTTTTTACAAAGTTGTATAGCCATTTGCTGGCTATTAGAATCTAACGCTGCTCTTAATTCTACTAATTTGTTGTATAGTTTTTGCATTATTTATAAGCCAGCATATAGCTGGCATTACTATTAATCCCTTAACTGAATAGGCATAGTTAAGTATAAGGCGTTAAATCCTAACGGTCTTATAATTACTGGAGCTAAAGGAGAATTAGCTACTATCTCCACATCATTACCAGGCATTTGTTGCAACCCTTCTAATAAGTATTTTAGGTTTAACGCAAACTCTATAGATGGGCCTGACACATTTAGTAATGGTAAACATTCATAACCATTGCCAATCTCTTTTGCCTCAGCAGTAACTTTTAACTCAGCACTATCATCTACCTTTAATTTTATTAAAGATGTTTTAGGATCAGCCAGCGTGCCAACCCGCCTTAAACAGTTAATTAAGCTTTTTCTGTCTAAAGTAATTTCAGTCTCAAATTGTTTGGGAATTAATGTGTCGTATTTTGGATACTGTCCATCCAATAATCTACGACTAACTCTAGTAGCACCAGAAGTTAGCTCTATGTGGCTGTCAGACACCTTCATATCGAAAGTGTCACTATTAAACTTAATAATCTCTTTGATTACTGACCCGGGAGCAGTAAACTCAAAGTCAACACCATCATAGTCAATCTTTATTAATGACAATCTGTGACCATCAGTGGAAGCTACTTCAATATAGCCATTAGATGATTTTACATGGAACCCGGTAAGTATAGCTTTAGTTTCATCACTACTAAGGCTAGGTATAACCCTTTTAATTGCATCCGCAAACTCTTTTGTCGGAATAACAATAGCCTCTGCGTCTAACTTTTCAGGTAAAGCAATTGCTTCCGTTGGTTCTAATCCAACAACTTGGTAAGTAGACTTTTTCCCATCTACTTTAATGGTGATAACGTTATCATCTGTTTCAACTAGTAAATTTGCTTCATCTTGTTGAGAGTTTACCATTTGATGAAATATCTTAGCTGGCACAGACAAACTACCAGATTCCTCTGCTTGGTAGTTTATATCAGCTAAAGTGTATTGTATTGCAATGTTAAGGTCAAAAGCTGAAAAAACTAGACTGCTTTCATTAGCTTCTACCAATATGTTAAGTAATGCCAAATGCGGTGGTCTGGCGGGAACTGCGCCAATCACAGCATTTATTGCGGTTTTTAAGCCAAATCTTGTTACCTGGAACTTCATATTTCATATAGTAAACTTATTTAATTTTATCATAAGTATTGCGTTTATGGCAAATAAACAGGATAATTTAATAACAGTTAATATATGTAATCATGATTGAATTTGTAAACATACCAAGTGGATCTTTTATGATGGGATGCACCGACGAAAATGCATCAACCGCTCATCCAACAGAACACCCTGCCAGACGAGTAGAGGTTAGGTCGTTTAAAATTAGTAGGTTTCTCATTACTCAGCAGCAATACAAACGAATAACCTATGAAAATCCTAGCCATTTTAAAAGGCGTAATATGTCCACTGATAGTTTACCGGTGGAAATGGTTAGTTGGTTTGACGCAGTTAATTTCTGTAATGCCATGAAAGTTATTACCGGTAAAAACTACAATTTACCATCAGAAGCACAATGGGAATACGCTGCTAAAGCTAGTATGTATTTTGATTACATGACTGGAGAAACTCTTAAAAAGAATTTTGCCACTTATGACGCAAAATCTCCGACTAGGGTAGGTATATATTCATCTAACAAAAATGGATTATACGATATGCACGGCAATGTATGGGAGTGGTGTTTAGATGATTGGCATGACTCTTATATAGCTGCACCTTATGGAGATAAACCATGGTTAGAAGAAAATTCTAAATACAAAGTGGTAAAAGGTGGTAGCTGGGCATCTACTATGGAAGAGTGTAGATCTACTCATAGAACATACTACACGCAAACAACCAAATCTCGTACCATAGGGTTTAGGATAGTAATAAATGAATCATAAAATAGCTCTTAATAAATTTACGCAATCTCCTTTTTTAGAAAAAAGTCGTGGTTTATTTGTTTTGTTAACAGAAACTAGCCAATGGTTTATATTTACAGATTATTCTCAGGCGCGCGTTTCTGGTAACCTTTTTAGTAATCCAGTAATTTTGGAAATACCTAAAAATGGAACTATTGAATCTATCAAAAATGAGTTAGAGAGAACGCTACGCAGAAGATTAAACTGGGATTAACATTGTTTATAATCAATTCCAAATCTTAAACAATGTTCTGCTTTTTGTAACTCTAGACCTAAATAGAGAGAATGGTCTGGCAATATACCAGGGTTGTTTGTAATAATTTGATGCGCCAACTGTATGGCATTTTTACCACTATATTGGTGCATCAACTCACCTAATGATGTTACCTGCTCTACACAAAGACTATCATCTCCACAAGATATAATAAAATTACCAACCGGATCTGTATATTGCTTTTTGTGATTAATAGATTTGTAATATTTCTCTATTATCTCATCTGCATTATTCCAGCAATCTTCATAAATATGAGCTGACTGACTAACAATAATTAATGACCCAATCTCTATGTCTTTATATATTTCCTTTAAAGCATCATAAATATACCGCTGTAATCCCCTTAATCCCATAGCATTAGATATCCAGGCAGAATAAATATCGTTACTCCGCAGCGTAGCAGTTAATAACAATTTATTTTGACTGATTTTAATCCATACATGATTAAGGCATGGTGGCGCTGCTATTTTACAATCCCCTACGTACCATAAACTTATTACAGCTCTATTAGAATTTTTATCTTGCTTTAATGTGTGTATAACGGATTCTATTTGGTCTAATCCTAAATAACTACGCATTCTAGCTCCATAACTATACACATCATTTTCATTGTTATAAATAATTTGATTAATATATTTATCTATAAATTCTTTAGTTACTGGTAAATAATCGGTAAAATGTAGTTCTTCTGGTTCATCTGTTATGACAGACATAACATCAATTATTTCCTGAGATGTAGAACCATAAGAGTTTTTACAAGATTGACCACAACTTCTAACTCTATGCAATAGTTTTACCCAGGTATCAGATATGGTAGCACCCTCTACCCTAGAGCCAATTAAATGCCCATGCTGTGGAATAGATGCCTGTTTAGGCATAGGAAAAGTTTCGTTTTCTCCCCAAGGCTTAGAATCGTGTTGTAATAATCTAACTTGTTCATTTAAATCATAAATATCTTTAAACCAATAAATAGTTGCTGCCCCACGCAAACTGTTTAATCTTTCTTCTGGTATATCTAAATCAATATAACCAGCTACATCTGAGTTAATTACCCAACACTCCCTACCAGATTCAGTAGTTCCCCTTTTAAAGCCAAAATAAAAAAAATCTACTAAGCAGTTTATAGAACCAGCATTATAATCATACTTGGATGCCAATAAACACACTACGTAAATTATACTTTTATTAGCTAATAGACTTCTAATTAATAAGTTAATACCACGTGCTGCATTATATAAATTACCAACTGTAGCATACATATTGCGATTTACTACACGTTCTACTAATCTGACATCAGTCCATCCAGTTACTATAGCAATGCTTTTATTCATAAAATATTCCTAGCTGGCATTACACACTTAGCTTTATTATCATCTAATTTCAATGGTCTCCATCTCCAGTTTTTTACCTCATAAGTATCTAATAAAAGTCTTTTGTCATTAATAATAGCAGAGCATGGCACTGGTTTAGCTAACCTGTCCCCCCTCCACAAATGCCAGTCTTCATTAAATGGCTTTACTACCCACTCAACTATTCTAGTTCTATAAACATCATTCTTTTTACCAACATACAATACTGTTTGCAGTAAATCCTGTAACCCAGTTATATCTCCTACACAAAACCAATTAATACGAGACGTGACGTATTCTATGTTAATGGTATTATATGTTTGGTTTAAATATATTTCCTGGTCTTCTTTTTTGACCTTGTAGCTAGGGGAACTAGCTTTGAAATACCATTCTTTTTTGCCAGTGCAATCTAACTCACCTATTTCTAATGGGATTTTACTCTTTATTAAGTTTATAGTTTTAAGTATTTCTAGTTTACTAGGATTAGTGATTAATAATTCCTCATTTTTGAGAATTTGCCAAGTTAATAAACCATCTAAAGTAGGACTCCATTTATCAATGGGAACCACAGGTTTAGATAAAACCGCTGTAATCATTAAATTTTCCATTTTTATTTCTGTTAATACGTTTCATTAATATATCGTATAGTATTATTATAGTAGCCAAGCATCAATCATGCAAAAAATCTGTTTCATTAAATATCTTTATTTGCGATTATCTTCTAAGAAATATATTTTTTTATACATAAGATATTAGTACAAATAACATAAAATATTAAATTAGCATTGATTTAATTAATTAAAGTATGGCAAAACAAATGTGTTGGCTTCCTAAATCTAGCGATGACAGGCAAAAAATCTTGCATTTACAACCAAATGCAAATGACTCGTGGCGACCATATACATGCTATCCCCATTTATGCATGCCTGACCACCGCATACCAAATGGCTCTAAAGGATGGGCAACTTACCAAAAATTAAGAAAGGCGGGTTGGGAGTTGATTCCCAGTCCACAAGATGATTAAATTTAAGCAATAAAAAATCCCACGCTTAGCTGGTGCTATGACACCAAATCAGTGTGGGATAAAAAACTAAATAGGAGTCTATGTTTTATAGTCTAACAAAAAAACTATAAAATGTAAATCTTAAAATCTTTTTTTTGCACGAAGTCTAAACTCTATATACTGCTCTTCTGTCCATCCAAGAGTCCAGACTTCGTATGGTATCGTAATAGGCATACCATTTTTGAGCATTACGCTACAAGTCCCACGATCAGTCCAGACCTTAACTCTTTTAATCTTGCTTATTTCATAGCCTAGCAGTTTTGCTGCTTTTTCCTTTATATTCATACATTTCATTAATTCAATAATATTAATATATCAAACTTCCTAAAAGTTGTCAATAGGTTTGAAAAAAGGAGGCTACTAACCTCCTTAATCTATCATATAAACTTAATTTGTTAGGGTTCAAATCCAGGCATTAGCTCCTGGGCTTCGTTTATTACCTGTTGGGCTTCCTCATTACGGTCTAAGCCTCTCAGTGCTTTAGCCTTCTCGTAGAAAGCCCATGATCTTGGATCTGAGAATGTGTTTATTGTCAGTATCTAAGTATCTACTAAGATCATATAATGCCTCCTGATAACGTTCTAAGGCATTATATTCCCTGGCTCTGTAATACCAAGCCAGGGAGTCGCTCCCATCGTAATAGCACATTGACTCTGTGTACAGCGCAATTGCCCTGAGTTTAGCACTGTAGAGTCCGATTGCACTTTGTCCGGAAGCCTTTTTCCCAGCTTCAATTAAATCTTGGTATTTCATGGGTTCCTTGTTGATTTATACTCTTAATACATTGAACTCACTGAAATTAAGTTATTTTAGTTTCCACTCATTGGCAGTATGACTAGGCCACCAACCACTAGGATTTTCTAATACCTTAGGTGGCACGTATTGCCTGTGTATCCCAGAAACCATATATTCGTTATATGGATCTAGAAAGAATACATACTCCTCTTTGGGTAGCTTAAACACCTTAACGAGCGCATCTTGAAGCGCTAAAAATATAATTTCCTTGGCATTCCCTGGGTCTAAATTTTCCGGAAAGTCAATGTAGTCAGTCTCTGCAGTGAAAAAGTCCGTAGGACTGTTAAAGTCCACCTTGATAGTTTGTCCAAACACCTCTATAGAAGTGCTGTTTGTCACTGTGCTATACAAAACCCTAGGATAGTATCCCGCCATTACGTTTCCTCCACTTGATACTTTTAATATATCTCACCTTTTTTAGTTTGTCAATAGGTTTAAAAAAAGAATTTAGGGGATAATAAAACCCGCCTGGGAGACGAGTTAGAGGAGGAAGTGGGGGGGGAAGAGTTAAGAATTCTTATGAGGCTTAACCGCCTCCTTCCTCACCACTTTGTTTACGTTTTCGCTTAATGCGTCGTTTTGTCCAGACCCCCCACTCAAAGTCATACCAGTAGTTGGCTGGGTTAGACTTGACGTAATCCGGAACCTGTTCCATAGGGATTAACGTTAACGCTATGCGAAGCCTTTTTTCCCAGAGGTAAGCAGAAGGGAAATAGTCTTTTTGTTTCAGATTGTAGTGGATGCATGCAGTCTCCACTGCCCATTCCTGAGCTTTTTTCTGGAGCAACCCGGTATCAACATCGGAGTTCCAGAAAACTTCTGGAACTTTTGCTTCAAAGAAGTAAATCCCGTTCTCTTGGTAACTAACAGGCTCAACAACAGAGCCATCTAAAAACATATTATCGTTTGATTTTACTACAATCATGGTTTGATTCCTGCTTTGTTTTGATAGTTGATACCCCTAATATATCTCACCTTTTTTAGTTTGTCAATAGGTTTAATAGATATAAGAGTAAATGGCAATTATAATATTAGTAATAAACAAAATGTTAAATTTTTATGCACAACACAATTTTAGGTTATCCAGAGATACCCAATCAAATAGTTTGCTCTATGCCTTATATGGGCAGCAAAAGAAAATTAGCTACCAAAATATTAAATTCTATATATAAAAAAGTAGGTTATTTTGAAAATTTCTATGATTTATTTGGTGGTGGCGCTAGTCTAAGCGTTGCAGCAACACTAGGTAATCATAATGTATATTACAATGAAGTTGACAAAAGTATAGTAGAATTGTTTAAATATGTTATAAATGGTGAAAAACTACCAACTCTTTGGATAAGCAGAGAAGAATATATAGCAAATAAAAACAGAGATGATTGGTATGGCGGATATCTTCAAATTGTTTGGAGTTTTGGAAACAATCCAAGAAAAAATTATTTATATGGTAAAAATATTGAACAAATTAAAAAAGAATTTCATGATTATGTAATAGCAAATGGATATTTAGAAGATAAAACAAAAAGAATTAGTTTAATAAAAGAATTTAAGCAAAAAATAAATTTAAATAACAGAATTCAATTAGAGCATTTAGAAAGATTACAGCATTTAGAAAGATTACAGCATTTAGAAAGATTACAGGATTTAAAACAATTACAACATTTAGAAAGATTACAGCATTTAGAAAGTTTAGAAAAATTAAAAGAATTACAGCATTTATACATTTCTAATTTAGATTACAATAAAGTTCAAATAAAACCAAATAGTGTTATTTATTGTGACCCACCTTACGCTGGCACAGAAAAATACCAAAAGACAGATTTTAATTACCAATCTTTTTATGATTGGTGTTTAAACAATCCTAATCCAGTTTTTATCTCTGAATATAATATGCCAGCAGAGTTTAATCTTATAGCTAGTTTTGAACATAAATCAACTTTATCTTCAACAAATAATAGCAAAAAAACAATAGAAAACTTATACTGGAATGGTAAACTACCAATTTGCTCTTAAACAAAAATTAACAAATATAAATATATGTTTGTATCACAAATATTTTACGGAAAAGACTCTGCGTATAATGTTTTTCATGGTAGTAGCTTAGTTGAATCTGAAAACTTAGCTAAAGCCTGGGTAGACAATTGGCGAAAAAAGTATTTTAGGATTTCCCGTGAAAAATCTATATTGATAATAAAAACTTTTGATTTGACAAATCTAAAACTAGTCAAAGTCTTGCTATGCAAAAATCTACAACAAATAAACTCTTCCCTAGAATGGCAAGAAGATTTATAAGTTAAAGGTCGAGAAGTTAATGGGAGTTTTAAATCTTACAAAATGAAGGTAAATATACTTAAATTATACTTTTTGCCTTATAAGTATAATTCTATTTAATAGATTTATACTTAAATATCAATTTATTGTTAAAAAAATTAGAAAGATAGATTAATAAGACAAAATAATGATATACTATAATAATCCAGGGACAAAATTCGGCTTTATGTCGTGTGATTGTCAAGCAAAGTCTTAACAATCCTATATCCCTGGTATTTTTTGTGGCTGTAAAAAGCTTTTATAAGTATAGTGTGTTATGGTAGGAAAGTAGGTTAATAAACCAAGATTCCACACAAGATTCAAAACTTCCATCTGGTAATAGCTTTAATATCTCACAAGTAGGATTAGAATCTTTATTGACGTATTTATACTCTTCAATCCAATGTTTTACCGCATCTTCTGCCTCTTGAAGTGTGCGGCACATAAATTTATCTTTTGTATAATCGTCATTCTCTTGCCTGCCTTCAACAATGACTAAATACAATTCCGGAAAAGTAGATAAATTATAAATAGGGTATTTCATTATTTTGTTAATAATTTACTATTTTAGTATACTCTTTTTAAAGTAATTATTAAACATTAAATAAATTTAATTGATTGTCATCTTTTACTACTTCATCTTTTAGTCTATTTAATGCAATTTCATAAAACTCAGGATTTAACTCAATCCCAATAAAATCTCTTTTTAATTCTTTACACGCAACTCCAGTAGTGCCACTACCCATAAAAGGGTCTAACACCAAATCTCCTTCATTGGTAGTCCATTGTATAAAAGTAGACATTAGCTTTACAGGCTTTTGTGTTGGATGAATAGTTCTCTCTGAATGCATCATACTCGGTTTATTAGGTGCATTTATTACATCTGTCTGCCTTCTGGTTCCTTCGTTAACACATCGATAACCATCTATCGTAAAAGCAGATGCGCTAATACGAGTTATCTGATCATTTGTATTTCTTGCTTTACCTTTGTGTCTTTGCGTTTTAGTATAAGGCTCCCCTGGTAATAAGATTTGATTAAACACTAAATCTTTTATTTTGTGATCAGGATGAGCAAATACTGCATATAACTCGCTTTTAGACATAGGTTTTTTGGCTGAGTGACTACGCATCACTGGATTATCCTTAATCCATACTCCTGTCCATCTAACGCAAAATGTTTTAGCAAAGCATGCTAGTAATTCTAAACTACCAGTGCAAACCAGTTGTCCATTAGGTTTTAACTTATCTACGCATAAATCTATAAATTCATTTACATTAAATCCTTTTTTGTCGAAATCTATATCAGTTGTCATATAAGGGGGGTCAGTGACGATAGCATCAACGGTATGAGTGTGGAGTTGACGAAGGAGGGAGAGGGAGTCACCAAGGAGAAGGGTTTGGTTATGAGGTGCCATTATTGCAAGTAGTGGTATCAG
>Ga0172376_10007659_pt1 | contig 11464 bp, 25 predicted proteins | sample Lak35m_FD_121114 | JGI IMG/M metagenome (GOLD analysis project Ga0172376, IMG submission 121114) | Freshwater microbial communities from Kabuno Bay, South-Kivu, Congo - kab_092012_35m | ecosystem: Environmental > Aquatic > Freshwater > Lake | place: Democratic Republic of the Congo: South-Kivu...
ATAACCAACGACACTAGAAAATAAGGAGATATAAAATGGGCAAAGTAAAATCAGCATGGTTTGCACTTCAAGCAATGCAATCAGAACAAGACTTAGACCAACCATATGACGACAAGCGACCAACAGAACCACGCTTAAACGACCCATACAACTTATGGGATAACGACGACACCGACGAGCCACTAGTAATTGACATCAACGACACAGCAATACCAAATAAATTAATTAACGAAACGAAAGGGAATATGTGATGACTACCTACACAAGCAACAAATGGGCTGATGCCCAAGTAACAACGCGCACACCGTTCAGAGGGAGTAACACTTGGGGCGAGTGGATAACAGACAAGATATATGTAGTGTTTAGCTATGGACACCACCACCCACTGTATGTATGGGACGAACCACTAGGCATGTGGTTTGGTAACAAGGACAAGTATTCGCGCTCAACTACGCGCCACCAATCACAACTGCGCCCACACACAGACCGAATAGAATACTTATCGACCGAGGACATGCAGGACTTAGTCAAGACAGGGAGTGTAGCCGAATGGACAATATACAAGGCTCAAAAATAAAAGGAGAACAAAATGGGATATAGAAGTGATGTTGCATACATGGTGTGCTTTAAGAACGAGGAAGTAGATGGTGTGAACTTAGGGCGCGATATGTTCTATACATTCTTAGCTGAAGCCAAGTCAAAAACAGAGACAGCTAAGTGTTTCTTAGAGAATATAGGTTGGGGACTAGGCTACGGGTTTAAAGTAGACGAGGAGAACATGCGGATATCGTTTTCTGCGGACAATGTCAAGTGGTATGAGGGGTATGAAGATGTAGACTGCCACGATGCCCTAGTAAACATGGCTGGAGAGTATTGCGACGCAGACGAGACCCGAGTTGAAGGGATAAACAGTAAACTACGCAAAGAAAAAGATGAGAAGTATGGACACTTGAGCTATGAGGACATGGAGAAACAAGGTATACCCCAACCGAACTATGTAAACTTGGTAGTAGGGTATAGCTATGTGCGACTAGGCGAGGAAGATGATGACAACGATTGCAGGTGGAGTGGGTGGGAAGAAGCCATAGAGCGTTGCCGAATGACACGAGCGATAGACTTTAACGACTACTAACAGGAGAGAAACAAATAAACAAAACACAACCCAAACCCAACTAAATGCGATTTAAAATCAAATACTTAGGTAAACCACTAGCTTTATATGTCAAGTTATGTTATACTATTAATACGGTGGGAGATTAAACTAACACTTGATAGTAAAGCGTAATTAACAAAACGGGACGCCCCGTTTTACTAAACAAAGGAGATGTAAAATGGAATTAAAACATGTAAGTAGCGTAGTGTCGCTAGCTACTAGCGCAGTGCTTGTAAGCGTAGATGTGAATGTGTGGTCGGCAACCAAGCAAGACCGAGGTATCAGCGACGAGGTAACAACTGCCAAGAACGCAGACAACTCAGCAGGTAGGTTCGTCAAAAATCTTCTCGCAGACAACATACACCACAAGCGCGTAGCGAACTACCGTCAGACTATATACAACTGGCTGAAACGCTCAACCTACCGATGGAACAACTCGCAAGACTTACTACCTGTGCTTGCATTAGAGAAGTTTAAGACTGAATACCAAGAACACGAGTCTGAATTCTATCGCCTACTAGACGACTTCTTAGCACACTACACTAGCATAGTGTCAGACATGGCGTTCAAGCAAGGTGATATGTTTAACCGCATGGACTACCCCGACATAGAGCAAGTGCGAGGTAAGTTTGGTATTCGCTTGTTTGTAGCCGAAGTGCCGAGCCATGACTTTAGGTGCGCAGTAGCCGAGGATATCGCTCAAGATTTAAAACAACAATACGAGGTTCAAGCTAAAGAGATAGTAACTGGCATCTTGTCCCAACAGCAAGAACGACTAGCAGAACTTTTACAATCAATCAGTCATTGTTGTGGGGTGCAGGAAATTAACGAAACGGGAAACCCCGTTACCAAAACTAAGAAACGCAAGATATACGACACGACGATTGAGAAGGCTAGGGAATTGGCTAGCATGTATAAAGACTTTAATCTAACAAACAATGTGCAACTGCAAGAAGCGTCGCGCTTACTAGAAAATACATTGAACGGGGTAACAGCCGAACTGATACGAGATAGCGACGCGGTGCGCGACAAGGTCAAGTCAGAAGTAGACGAGATTTTAGGTAAGTTTTTCTAGTAGTAACGCAAACAATGGTGCGTAGTCCATTGGACAGAGAGGACTGGAGTGGAGATAAACCACACGGAACGAGCTATTCGAACTGGCGTGTATAGCAAGCAACCTCGATACAGAGCGCAGGAGGGATAACACCCGCCCCACAGAGCTTGTGGGTTATTAATTTAATTAACAAAGGACAGGAGATATGCTCAATGAGTTTATTATGTTATGGCTAGCAGAGTTTGGTATGGAGTGGGTGCATATCCGCATACTAGGTAATACAGAGTGGGGTCATGCCTTTGCATGGAGGGACGCAAGGGAAGTAGGAGCAATAGAAAGACATGAAGGAAGTGGGCAATACAGATTAACCCAAAAAGCAATACATCAACTAACAAAGGAGCAGTAAAAATGGCAACAGTAAACACAATCAATACAGTAACAATCGATGAACTACGCAAGGTCATACCTGCAATCGGCGCAGAACTTACACCCGTCATACAAAGCGAGCCAGGTTGTGGTAAGACATCACTACTTAAAATGTTAGAGGAAGATTTGGGCGACGCATACGACTACATCTATGTGGATTGTCCAGTCAAGGATATGTCAGACATCGCTATGACTATCCCTAATCACGATACTAAAACATTAGAGAGCTATGTCGGTAGTTTATTTAAAATGGGAAGTTCCAAGCCAAAGGTCATCTTGCTAGATGAGTTTATGAAGTCCCCCAAGCTATTGCAAGTAATCTTTACTCGTATGATGTTAGAGAGATGTGTAGGTGATACCCCACTACCCGAAGGGTCTATTGTGTTTGCGACAAGTAACAATGCGTCAGATGGTGTAGGCGACAGCATGTTAGCACATGCAGGTAATCGGGTGTGTATCATGCGCATGGAGAAACCCAATGCGGACACATGGCTACAATGGGCAAGCAACAACGGTGTTCAGCCACTAATCAGAGCATGGGTCAATATGTTCCCACGATGCCTTAACAGCTATACCGATGGGGGACAAGAGGACAACCCGTATATCTTCAACCCAAGCAAGCTAAGTCTATCTTTCGTATCGCCCCGTTCATTAGCTAAGGCGTCAGTCATTGTTAAGAACCGCGATAAGATTGGGGATAACGCGACAATGGTAGCATTGGCAGGCACGATAGGTCATAGCGCGGCAGGTGATATGTCAGCGTTCTTAGCCTTAGAGCGACAACTACCTAAATTCCAAGATATCTTAGAGAACCCATCAACTATTAAAGTCCCCGACGATACAGCCGCGACGCTAATGGTGATGTTCCAAGCTACTGATATGTTGGACACGCAAGAAAACCTCACTAAGTTTATGACATTTGTAAACCGTGTGGCGAGCAGTGAACTACAAGCCGTATTCTTCACGATGATGGTGCGTAGTAAGAATGGTATCAAGCTAGCCCGTAGCAACCCACAAATTGCTAAGTGGGCAGTGGACAACCATGAATTGTTTTAATCAACTAAACTAAGGAGCAACAACATGCCTAAAGGTATCTATGTAAGAACTAAACGCAAAGCAACTAAAGCTAAGACAACTACTGCATCACTAAAACCCTTAGCCCGCACAATCTCAATCAAGGAAGCGAGTGATGTATTAAGTTATCTAGTGAAGGACATCAAGGACTTGGACATCTCGTTCTTCCATACATCTAACATGGTGAACATTGGGTGGCGCGATGAACTATTCCAAGCGAACACACTAGAACTACCGAAAGTGATTGAGAGCATTAAGTATCTACAAAGCAAAGAGATGGTCTACTCGGACTAACGAAACGGGACGCCCCGTTTTACTAAATAAAGGAGATTTAAAATGGCAGTAACACAGGAAACAAGACTTAAGAAAGCCCACATTGCCTTGATGAAACACCCCGAGACAGCACTGTATTCGGGTGTGATACTGATGGGTAAGAGTGTAGTAGAGGATGGTATACCAACTGCGTATACCAATGGGCGCGATAAGAAGTATGGCAGGGAGTTTATATCCAAGCTAACAGACCCACAACTACGTGGGTTGATACTACATGAGAACTTACATGTCGCACTGAAACATATCGGTCGCTTCACTAAAGAGTTTAAAGATGAGCCAATGCTTATCAATGTAGCGACAGACTATGCGGTGAATGATGTAATTAAATCTATGAATGATAAGGAGTTTTGCCAACTACCCGAAGGAGGTTTATATGACGAGAAATTCCATAATTGGTCAGCACGAGAAATTTACAACTACCTTAAAAGCACTCTACCACCACAGCCAAAAATATCAATATCACTCGGCGACGGCAAAGGACAAGGCAAAGAAGGACAAGGTCAAGGCATTAAAATTAGTATCAATGGCAAAGAGTCTACGGTTCAAACAACCGACGAGCATGATTTCGGAGCTGAGGAAATGTCCCCTGCAGAGCAAGCACAGCTATCTGACTCAATCGATAGAGCCTTACGAGAAGGTGGGATACTAGCAGGTCGCATGGGTGCTAAAGTCCCTAGACAGATTGGTGATTTGCTTGAGCCTAAGGTAGATTGGAAAGACGCAACACGCGAGTTTGTAACTTCTGCAACAAGGGGGACAGACGAGTATACATGGCGCAAGTTTAATAAGCGCATGATGGCTAATGATTTGTATATGCCAAGCATGGAGAACGAAAGCGTGGGTGAACTTATTATTGCTAATGATACATCGGGGTCAATTACAAACACAGAGCTAACAGAGTATGCTACGGAACTAGCATCAATCTGCGACGCAGTCAGCCCCAGTAAAATTCGTGTTCTATGGTGGGATACTGATGTTCATGGTGAGCAAGTGTTCCAAGATAATTATCTCAATATCAAAGATATGCTTAAACCACAGGGTGGTGGCGGAACTCGTGTTAGCTGTGTAAGTGAGTATATAGCTAAAAACAAAATCCAATGTGATGGTGTGATAGTGTTTACCGACGGTTATGTAGAAAGCGATATCAAGTGGGACATCACAGCACCTACGCTATGGCTTGTAACACAGAACCGTAACTTCACCCCACCGACGGGTGGCAAGATGGTTAAGAAAGAAGATTAACAAAACGGGAGTTCCCGTTTCATTAAACAAAGGAGAACTAAAATGATGCTAGACTACGGACGGCTATCCCATATAGCCAAAACGACAACGCCTTACAGAGGGACTACTAATACCTACCCAATAGGTAAGCGCGGACAGTCGTATAAAAGATTTGCAGTTGAGACAGATAAAGATGGGATTGCGTTTTACCGCATATATTACCAATACCACTGGGAAGAAGAGGAAGTAACTGCGGAAGTATATAACAGCCGTAACCCTAAAAAGTGGGGTGGTCGCACTGAAACCGCTACGAACGGTGATAAAAAATACTACGAGTATGTAAAATACTGGAACGAGGTAGGCGTCGTGCGTAAGGACAACACCTTTGAGTTAACCGCACGAAGTGTGCATCAAGGCACTAGAGGGTTCTTAACAGACATGTTTAATGTATATAGGAGCGAGGTGGTGTCTAGTGTAAGACATGGTGGTGTTATCTATCGGGAGTATACAGGTAGCTACACAGAAGGATACACAACCACTAAGATTATCCCGTTGTTCAAGGGTCAGCGTATCAGCTTACATAATATAACATCTGTGATTAACTACGAGGTTCACCTATCTAAAGTAAACAGAACTAGGTCAAAGCAGGTATTAGAAGATTTTGCCGAGCCGTTGAAATTCGCTGAGGTATTGTTCACTACACTAACGCCCGAACTATTTAAGGATAGCTTGCAAGAAGTATTTAGTGAAGTGTTCCCTGTTCGTGATTCAGATTATATGTGGCGTAGCGTTAGCACTAGTAGACAAATGTTGGAGTATGCGAAGGCGCAATCAAAAGTAGATATATTTAAATCAATCTGCGCATACATGATGGGCTATGGGCTATATAACACATGGTCTGTTGGGTCATATAACTCAGTGCATGGGGTATACGAGCCAGCTGGCAGGTGCTTTAACTTAGCTAAACAGAAAATAGTTAGAGGTATTAGACAAGCTAACGGTGCGCTTGATGTAAAAGTATATAAGGCGAACGAAGTCTATCCAAGTAGCACATGGGATATACAGATAATGAATGACTTTAACCAAGTAGTAACTTACTAAGGAGATATAAAACAAAATGAAAAACTATATATACGACAACTCGTGGACGCAAGAACTCGAGGACTTAATCGAAGCAGACAAGGCTAAGCCACTAATCATGGAGATGTTCTACAAGCATGCTCTCCGTGTCTACGATGTAATAAGTGTTAAAGATGTTAAATACGACAAAGATGACAATGCGATTGAGTATTACCAACACAAGTATATGATGACACTAGACGGCTTGCCGTATTGCCAAGTGTATGTGGAAAATATAGTAAACGATAAAATACAGTATTGTTTTTACAGCCCATACTTTGAAAAAGAACGAGGTAGAGATAGAGACGACAGGCGAACCGTTCGAGCATCTAAGATATCGGGGCTTATGCGCATGCTAGATAAATACGAGTGTGTGCAAGACGACCCCCTTAAAATTATTGACGCAGGGGTGTTTAGGTATGCCGTATCATCGACTCTATCAGAGCTAACAAAAACAATACGAGAAAGCAATAGAAGGCTTAACTCTAAGCAACAGTTTGAGATATTAAATGCTTATATGACAGGGGTTAAGTTACCTATAGATAAGCATGATACCTATAATAAAATGTTTGACATTTGGGCTAAAGAGGTAGAAACTGAGCGACACGCTACAGAAAAAGTTCGAGAGCTATATGGTAACGAGTTCTATGTATTAATAGAATCTAGTGCTAAAGGTATCTGCCTTGGTAAGGCTAAGGTTACTTTTCCATCTGGTGATGACATAGAGCTTACAGAGGGTAAAGTTGAAATTACTGATGGGTTTCAGCGTGTATTATCGTTAGATGAAATAAACAATATAGATGATTTAAAATCCTTTATTACTATGTATAAGGTATGTTTGGAATCGCATAAACCCGAGGACAAACTGATAGTAGCAGGTAATGGGTATTTCTCCGACTTGGAGTTCTATACTACATCTTCTCACTATAATGTTCCTAACTTTAACATGCGTGTATTGGTAGTCCCTATTGGAGCAACAACTAACTAATGAACCTATATCTACCACTATCTCACCCAACTAAAGAGGGGTATACAAGAGTGCCTGTATACCGCGACCCACCGATATATACTATTAAATTAGATACGGACTTTAAGAGGGTGTTTACAGAGCAGTCGTTACCCGACTATGTGAGAACTAAGATTGTAATAGCCGACGCAGGTTATGAGCCTTCCGACATGACAACAGGTTTGAACAATAACTTTTTCGGTATGAATGATTTGTTTATATACAGAGGAAGTTACAACTTACAGGACACAGGGTGGCGATACGACGACAACCACTACATCGTAGTATTAAACAAGGTGGAATTTAATATGTTACTAGGCAAGGATAAACAGAATGGCGACGCCCGAGAAGAAAGTTAAAGACAAAGTTAAAAGAGTATTAGATAAGCTAGGATGTTATTACTTCTTCCCTGCGACGGGTGGGTTTGGTCGTTCGGGCGTGCCCGATATCATAATATGTTTCAAGGGGCATTTCGTAGCAATAGAGTGCAAAGCAGGTGATAATAAACCAACTGCGTTACAGGAGCTAAACATGAAAAAAATAAAAGAAAGCGGTGGCGATGCTATCGTTATTAACGAGGTTAATGTAGGCGATGTAGAACAATGGATAACTGGCATCATTTAGGAGAATTATCATGGACGCATTAAATATAATTTTAAGTGGGAGTTTAGTCATAGCCTTATGGGGGGCGTATCAATTACACAAACAAATAGAGGATTTATGGCGCTATGCAACAATCGTAACTGGGTTTGCAAAAGAGATAAGTGACCATTCACCAGAGGTAACAGATGCTAAGTTTAAAGCCTATGTGCATAAAATGTATGAAGATAGAATAGGAGAGTAGAAATGATTGAATATCTAGGACGGCTAATTGATGAATATGGGCATGGGATAGTAATGAAAAGCATGTATGGGCTCAAGGTCGAACCCGACCCTAATCGTGAAAAACGAGTGCAAGCTGTGATTGAGTCAATGGGTGATAAGTATCTGTTGGCTAAACCAATAGAAAGGAAAGGAGAAACACGATGAGCAAGCGAGATGATGAAAGAGAACGAGAGCGCATTTCTAGAAAGAAACACGAAGTTGATGCCGAAGTAAACGCAAACAAAGCAATAGTGTATAACTATGTCGCTGCCCGTAAAGATGTGTTGGGAACAACATGCGTAACTGAACTGGGAATGTTTGAGAAAGGTAAACGCTACTTGGAATGGTTGTCACTGAATGGGCATCTATCACGTATGAAACGCACCATTGATGGTAAGCGCCTGTATGTATATAACGCAATCAATCCGTATGTAAATCCCACAGCGGATGTAACTATTAAGAAACCAACCAAGGCGGACAAACTTGTGCGCAATGTTACTAGGGTTATTAGGTTATTAGACCGAGAGCAAGTGCCACAGCACAAAACAGAGCGCCCCAAGGGGTCAAGTGGGGTAAAGAGTAGCATGCAAAGTAGCATGCGTATGTTTGGGAATTGGTGATGGAGGTAGTCATCGAGTATATCCAATGCTACTGGCAAGCGTTTGGGTTAGGTATGGTATGTATGTTTCTAATAGGAGAATGGAATGAGCGACGGAATGACCGACATGATGGAAGAAGAGGACGCATTAGCTAAGCAAGTAGGGGGCAACCATTATGCAAGTATGGCAATACAACCGGTTGAGTTTATTGTGGCTAATGAGTTAGGGTTCTTAGAGGGCAACATAGTTAAGTATGTATGCCGACACCACGCTAAGAACGGCGCAGAGGATATCAAGAAAGCAATCCACTACTGCGAGTTACTACTGCAGACTAAATACGGGGAGTAAGTGATGAGTGCAATCAAAGGACTACCTAGAGGAATAACCGCAGGGGAAATGAGGCAAGCCAAACGGCAAGGATTTACAGAGTCGGGAGCGTATTCAATAGCATATTTAAGTCGTAGAGTTGAATCCGAGCCATATATGTATTTATTAAAAACTGAACCAGGAGGAAAAGTAATGAACCACGTAGAAGAAGTAAAAGTAAATTTAAGCGAAGCAGCTGAGGCTATGATTAAAGCAGGTACAGCAGTGAGAGATACAGCTGTGCAAACTATTGCATCAATCACAGACAACAACCGTAAACTGCGCGACAACAATACGCGCTTAACAGACTCAATCAATGTATTCTTAAAGACAGCAACTAAAGCGGAGTACATAAAAGCAATTAACGATGTCGAGCGTTTAGCCACAGCGTTAGAAAAAATAGCCGACCTAGAAAAAGCAGGGATATTGAATAAGTTAGCCGCAATAGTTAAATAATGTGGGTGCTACTTGACTTTGATGGACTGCCGATACGGTATTACAACTACCCTGCTAAGGATACAGTCGAGGTCGTAGAAAAGAAATTAACTTTAGATGAACTGATGGAACAACTAGGAGAAGCATTACTATGAAAGTAAAACGAACGATGCCTAAGTGGGTATGGTGGAAAAAAGGCGAGTGCGTTGTTGAAGTAATTAAAACAGGACACTTCCCGACCACCATCATGGGCAGGATACCTACTGGTAAAGAAATAGAAATAGACATTGACGAACTTGAGTTGCATAACGAGGGGGTGGAAGTATGAGTTGGAACTACCGAGTGGTTAAGTTTGACGGCGCGTTTGATGAGCCATACTATGAAGTTAAAGAAGTGTATTACAACCGAGATGGTTCGCTTATGGGGTACTGTGATGCGACCGTAGCAAGTGATACCTTTGAAGGCATCATCGAAGTGCTAGACCAAATGAAAGCCGATGCACACCGCATTGTAATTGATGAAGAAGAATTCTACCGAGAAGATACTAAACGAGAGGATACAGAATGAAAATCACACTAGACTTAACAGACTCAATGCAAGTAGCGCAGGTGTTGGATGCCATAGTGGGTGCGCATTTAAAGTCAAGCAAGCAAGAAATCATTAAGTGGCACTCAACCCACCCCGATGACGTAGCCTACGACACAAAAGTAATCGAAGCGTTGGATGTGGTTATAGAATACTTTACGGGAGATGACGATGACCAAACTTAAAGCACTGCCAACACTGGGTGAACGACACGAAGTTAAACGCGCATTAGACGCCGCCTATGAGATGGAGTTAGATTCTGTAATGATAGTGGGTGTTAAGGATGGTCGTATATCAACCGTATGGAGTGGGTATGACTCGCTTGAGCAAAAAATAGGCTGCCTAGAACTACTGAAAGTAAACTTAATCACCGAAGCAGAGGTATACAAATGACCACCCCTACTGAAGCGTTAAGAATGGCGGTTAGCTACATCAAAGGGGACAAAGCGTGGGTGCATTTGCAGGATGAGGTGTTAGCCGCTTGTGAAGAAGCGTTACAAAGCCAAGAGCAAGAGCCTGTGGCGTGGATGTATGTAAATGATGATGGAGAGTGTGAGCAAATAGAATATGGAGAAGTATTTAATGACCCTAATGTAACATCACTCTACACCCACCCAAAAGAATGGCAAGAGTTAAGCGATGATGAGATAGATAAGATTTTCAAAAATCATAGAGATGGAAGCCTTGGCAGATTTGGTTTTGCCCGTGCAATTCTAGCTAAAGCAAAGGAGAAAAACACATGATAGTGCCTACAGTTGCTATTCCCCAAACAAATTATATGCGTGTGCATAATTACACAACTAGAAGCAATCCTGAAATACATTACAGAACATTAGAACGCATTAAAACAGGAACATGGTTTTTTGGGCTGCTTAATACTTATAGATATGAATGGTCTGAATGGAAAATAGCTTTGTTAGAGGAGAAAAACACATGAAACACAAATGGCATGATGAAATATGTGCTTGGGCTGCTGGGAAAAAGATTGAGCATAGATGGATTGGTGATATGGATTGGCAAGAAGTAAAAAATCCAGTATGGACATCATGTGATTTAGATTTTCGCATTAAACCAACACCACAAGAGCCACAGTATTTGTATGCTTGGGTATGTAAAGAAAATGATAGTGTATATTTGTTTTATGATAAACCGTCAGGTGTATTGGAAGATGAAGTTCATAAATACATAGGAAAAATTAAACTGGAGGTAGATGATGCCGTGTAATCAAA
>Ga0172376_10007660_pt1 | contig 11463 bp, 12 predicted proteins | sample Lak35m_FD_121114 | JGI IMG/M metagenome (GOLD analysis project Ga0172376, IMG submission 121114) | Freshwater microbial communities from Kabuno Bay, South-Kivu, Congo - kab_092012_35m | ecosystem: Environmental > Aquatic > Freshwater > Lake | place: Democratic Republic of the Congo: South-Kivu...
TCTTCGCAGAAAAACCCCGGCTCACCCCCGCGCGCGCCCCCGAACTCACCGGCAACGAGTCACTGGTCTACTCGGCCATAGGCGACGACGAAGCCCACATCGACACCATCATCGAGCGCAGCACCCTCCCAAGCCATACCGTGTCCTCGACTATGCTCGCACTCGAAATGAAAAAACTCGTCCGCCAACTCCCCGGCAGCCGCTTCGTCAAAACAGCCTGACTGTGGACCAATGTCGCGAGTGCATCTCGCCAGATAACAAACTTCACTCCTTCAGCACAGGACGACGGCAATAATCATAGCGCCCCAGTGCGAGACGAGAAACTTGTGACGGATTTGCACGCAGGCAAAGATCACTCATGGGACAAAGACAGAACAGTCGCCGTCGCTGCGAGCTCCAGCATGGTATACATGTTTTCCGCACTGATACCAAGCGGCATCTTCTTCAGTGCATAGGCGATGTATTTTTGCAAGACATAAATGGGCACTCTCGCAAGGGAGAAGGTCGCGCGCCTGCGTAACGGGCGCGCCCCACGGATTCTGGATTTTTCTCAATTTCCATCGGCAAGGAAACGCACCTTGCCCGTGGCGAGATCGTGCACACCGCCTACGATCTTGATCGATCCGTTCTCTGCCAACTCGCGCAGGATCGAGCTTTTTTCGGTGAGCTGCTTCATTTGCAACTTCACATTGCGCTCAACAACCTCGGAAACAAACTCCGGATTTTTCGAGGTGCCGGATTCCTTGTTTTTCGCGGTTGCGGACTCGACCGCCGGCTTGATGCGCTCGAGGAGGCCGGTGAGGTGCCCGAGTTTCACATCATCGATCGCGCCGACCACAGCTCCGCAGGAGGAATGTCCAACCACTGCTATGAGCTTGGCGCCAGCCGCCTTGGTGGCGAACTCGAGGCTCCCGAGCACATCGTCATCAACAACATTCCCTGCCAACCGCACGTTGAAGACATCACCGAGGCCTTGGTCGAAAATCAGCTCCGATGAAGTGCGCGAATCCAGGCAACTCACGATGACCGCAAACGGCTACTGCCCTCCACTTGTGTCGCGGGCCTCGGCAAGCAAGTCGCGCCGGATTCCAACGCCGGATGCGAACCGTTCGTTGCCGGCTTTGAGTGCGGCGAAGGCCTCATCGGGAGTGGATGGCTTGCTGTAGGACGCTTCCGCACCGGTGGTGGTGGCGTGGAGTTGGGATGTGGCAATCAATGCCAGACTGACTGCGAGGTTTTTGATTTTCATGGTTTTCATTTGTTCCTTTTGCGTTGAAGCCCTTTAGGCCGGAACAAGCCAGCGGGCGAAAGAGTAGTAAGCCGGAATGCCGAAGATCACATTGAACGGGAAGGTCAGCGCGAGGGAAGCCGTCAGATAAACTGCCGGGCTCGCCGAGGGCAGGGCAACCCGCACGGCGGCAGGTGCTGCGATGTAGCTCGCACTCGCAGCCAAGGTGCCAAGGATCGTGGCACCGCCAACACTCATCCCGCTCAAAGCTCCGAGCCACACTCCGAGCACGCCGTGCAGAAGCGGCATTAGCAGGGCAAAGACAACAAGCCGCCAGCCTGCGGTTTTCAAATCCCCGAGCCGCTGGCCGGTCACGAGCCCGACCTCCAAGAGGAACAGGGTGAGAACGCCACGGAAGGGGGCATCAAAGAGCGGCGCAACCTGCTCTGCTCCCTTCTTGCCAGCCAGCAATCCGATCACCATGCCGCCGATGAGAAGAACGATCGATTTGCTGGTGATCAGTTCCCGGAGCACTTCCCGAACGCTTCCACCGCCGGCTTTGATCGTTGCTTTGCCGACCAGGAAAATGGCGATAATGATCGCGGGGACTTCCATCACGGCTAAAAGCGCGGCGACATACGGCTCGGCTGAAACTTTCAGGATTTCCAGAAAGGCCAACGCCTCGCCGAAGGTGACCGCCGATACTGACCCGTAGTGCGCAGCCAATGCGGCGGCGTTCACTCCGTCGAATTTTCCGAATTTCCGCAACAAGGCAAAACTCCAAACAGGAATTGCAAGACTCAAGGCCAGCGCGGCGACAAGCGGCTTCCAGAAATCCGAAAACGCCACACCGTCGAGTTTCGCCCCACCCTTCAGCCCGATGGCGAACAAAAGATAGATCGTCATCGCCGCATACATCTCGGGCGGAATCTTCAGATCGCTCCGGATCAGGCTGGCCACGATTCCGACTATGAAGGCAAGCACCATCGGGGAAAGGAGGCTCAAGACGAGTGAATTCAGGATGTCCATGATTTGATTTTTGTTTTTTTGAGGTTTTGAGTTATGTTTATCGCGATACCAAATACACGAAAACAATGTCGTGTTTTATATATCACGAATCATTCGTCAATTGTTTTTTTATGAAGTCCCCGAAAAAAAAATCATCCAAGGCGGCGGGTTCAAACGAACCCGGCTTCACCTACCTCACGAACCACACCCATGTGCTGGTGGCATTGAATGCGGATCCGGAATCGCGTGTGCGGGACATGGCTGCCGCGATCGGCATCACGGAGCGGGCCGTGCAACGCATCATTGCGGATCTCGAGGCAGTAGATGTTCTGGAGCGGGAAAAACTCGGACGCCGGAATATTTATCGCATCCACCGCCAGGCCCGCCTGCGGCACAATCTGGAGGCCCATTGCACGGTCGGAGGTCTTTTGGATTGGGTGGAAAAAACCGCCCGCCATGAGACCAAACGGAGCGGGTGATAAATCGAGAGACCGGGCGCTTTGTAAAAGACCTTCAACGACAGGAATCGTTGTGTATAGGCAGACAGTTCAAAAAAGCCCCAAGCGCTGTGAGCGTCGTTCCAAAAGCAGGCCTTCCCAGACGTGCAGCTCGCGAGAGGGGAAACTCCGCTGCGAGAAAAACTTTCCAGAAGGAGTATTCGCTGAATCTGCAAAAGATCAGAGATAATAAAACCGGGAGAAGGACGGTTTTTAGGATTTGCGGGCGGCATTGAACAAGATGTCGAGCAGAAACATCACTCCCGCCACCGCCAGAAGGAGCCAAAGCAGAGTTTTCATAGATTGAAGTTCACACAAAAATGGTCACCTGCCATGGGGCGATCCACCCGGTGTTTGGGCGAATTTCGACGAAATCGTAACAAAGGATTTATTGGTTAAGATTGCAGTCCCGCGATAGGAGGAATCGTTTTTTGTTTATTTCTTAAAAGATGTGCCATGCTTCCCTGATCGTCGGAGTGTTTGTTACGATTTGCTTCCTTTCCCAGACGATCCGGGCCGAAAGCACAAAACCGGACCCGCCGGTAGCGACATCAGATCTCACGGCGAACGAGTTGTTCGAGCGTGCCAGGACACTTTTCAACCAGAAAAATTACAAGGATGCGTTGAATGCCTATCTTCAGTTTAAGAGGGAGTATGGATCTTCGCCAGAGGCCGCCAAGGCGCTTCACAGCTCGCTTTATCCGGTAGCGATCTCTTGCGTTTTCGATAATAAATTTGAGGAAGCGGTTCAGGCAATCAACGAGGCCTTGGCCGCAAATCCGCCGCTCCCGACGCAGCAGATTCAGGAACTCGCCTTCTGGCATGGAATTTCGAATCTTCAAATCAAAGACTACGGAGCCACTCGAGCCGCACTGGAAAAATTTATTGCGCTCTTTCCAACCGATGCCGAAAAGAACGCCTTCCTCGTGCGGCAAAATCCCGCCACCTCCCGCATCACCGAGGCAAGAATGCTCATTGGAACCTCTTGGATTCTTGAGGAAAAGTTCCGCGAGGCGGCGGATTACTTCGCGACTCTAAAGCCGGAACTGGACGAAAATACGCGCAGCCGTGCAGTCATCTATCAGCTCCATGCCCTGCTGCAATTGGGTGACAGCGATGCTGCCATGGCAGTGCTTGAAGAGGAGTTTCCCCGCATGGAGCGGATTCCCCAATTGATCTCCTTTCAAATGCTCACACTGCAATTGGGCGCCCGCTGGCTTGAAAACGGGGAGTTCCGCAAAGCCATCCGGTGCCTACAGCGCGTTTGGCCCCGCGAGCGCTTGTTGAAGCACCAGACTGAACGCCTGGATGACTTGCAAGGCCAACTTGCAAGCGCCCAGGCTGCTGGCGACCCCTATCGAAAAATCCTCTACTCGCGCCTGGTCTCCGAAGTCCAAAATGAAACGACAAATTTGAAGAAGACGGAAAACTTCGACACGCAACTGCGCTTCCGTCTGGCAATGGCATACCTTCAAATGAAACGCTACCGCGAGGCGGCGCTCATCATGGCGTCGATGCTGAAAGACCTGCCTCCCGATAAACTAACGGAACAGGCGGCGGTGAATGTCGTGCGCTGCTGGAGCACTCTGGAGGATTGGCCTTCGACAATCGAGGCGGCAAACACGTTTGCCGCAAAATTCCCCGCCTCATCAGATCTCCCGCAGATTGCCATGATAAAAGCCGAGGCCCTCCAATCCAGCCTGCGGTTCGACGAGGCGGCAACCGCTTTCGAGGAAATCGCCAGCAAGTTTCCAAACTCCGACCACGCCGCACGCGCGCAGTTTCTCAAGGCGTTTTCCCTTCTCCAAGCCGAGAAAAATCCGGAGGCGGCGAAGGCGTTTGAAGATTTTCTTGCGAAAAATCCCAAGCACCAACTGGCCGACAGCGCGACCTACTGGCACGGGATGTCCTATTCCTTCAACAAGGAGTTCGATAAGTGCCGCGGATTCATGGACGCCTACCTGAAAAAATATCCGGATGGCCAACACAAGGGGCAGGCTGTTTTTCGCAAGGCCTACTGCGCCCAGCAGCTCGAGCGCTACGGCACCGCCATCGACGAACTCAACGAATACCTTCAAGGATTTCCAGGCGAACTTGAAAACAGCGAAGCCCGCATTCTTCTCGGAAACGCCCTCATGAATGAAGGCTTCGTCACAGAGGGTATTGAAGTTTTCAAAGACATCCCGGTAAGCGAGTCCAGATACTACGAAGAGGGCGTCTTTCGCACCGCCGAGGCACTGAAGCTTCTGGAGGATTACGAGCAATACCGGACCCTCATGCAGACTTTTGCAAAGGAAAACCCACGCTCTCCGAGAGTCGCCGAGGCGATTGCGAATTTAGGCTGGTATTACCGCAAAATGGAACAGCCGGAAAAAGCCCGCGAGATTTATTGGCAAGCGATCCGTGATCATGGTGACGACCCCGCAATCCGCTCGGTGGACGATCTCTTGCCCGCCCTCGCCCGCCTCTACCGGGGACCTCAGGAGTCGGCTGAATACCAGACGCTGCTGGGCGATATGCTCGCCGATTCCGGGAATAAAAAGAAGAAAACCTTCAGGACACGCCTGCTCCACGCGCAAGCCGAGGCCTTGAAAAAATCCGATCCCGCCCGCTCGCAAGCCCTGCTCGTCCAGGCTGCGGCTTTGGCCGATGTCACGGAAACCGGACCGGCGCTTCTGGTGGACTTTGCCAACGCGCTTCTCGCCGCGGGTGATACAAAAAAAGGCGAGGAAATGCTCCGCGATGCCCTCCGCTGGAATCCCCGGGCCATTCAGAAAGACCGGATTCTCGCAGCACTCGGAGAAATGGAACTCAAGCAAGGAAACGAAAAAGCCGCCCTTGAATGGTTCAACCGCTTCGAGCGCGAGAATCTGGGCACCCCGCTCTTCGCACCCACAATGCTCTCGAAAGCCAAGCTCCTTCAAAAACGCGGGCGTGAGAAAGATGCCCGCCAGGTTCTTGAAGAGGTGCTCAAAAAAGAATCCGCCAACGGACAGCAAAAAGCCGAAGCCCTCTGTCTGATCGGCGATCTTTATATGACAGAAAACAACCCCAAACTCGCCATTCCGTATTACCAGCGCGTTTATATCATGCACGGGCGATGGAGGGACCGGGTCGCACATGCCTACGCCCGCAGCGGAGAGGCGTTTGAAAAGATTCAAGACTCGAGGTCCGCGCGCCGGACCTATGCCGAATTTCTTTCGAAGCCCGAGCTCACCGAATCCCCCGAAGCCGCCCAAGTCAAATCCCGCCTAGACGCGCTCGGAGGCCCACTGCCAGGCAAGGATTCATCAGCACCGGAGGAGTCGCCCGACAAAAAAGGATGAAAAACGCACTCGCCATCCTTCTCTGTTCAGCCTGCGCTTGCGTCGCGGCAGATAAGCTGGAATTGAAATCCGGCGAACGCCGCGAGGGACGCATCACGGCATTCGATGATCGATTCATCCGCCTCGAGATCGAACTCCCGCAACAAGCCGGACAATCGAACAGACCGCTTGCAACGATTGCGATTCCCAGGGCCGATATTCAAGCGATCGACTTCTTCATACCGGTCGAACTCGATCAGGCCCTTCATTCCGCTCAAGTTCAGAACGTCCCGCTTTTGGAACAAAGTTGGGAAAAGTTCCAACCCTGGCTGGAAATGCCCAAGTCACCTTCGGGTGCGATCGCCTGTTCGCTCGGCAACGCCCTTCTCGCCACCAAGGACAACCAGAATGCAAAACGCGCTCTGGCTTTGTTCACTCTTGTTGAGGAAAAATCACCTCAGGATTCGGACAAGGTCCGTGCCCGCGAAGGGCGCCTCCGCGCCATGCTGGCCACAGGCAAGTCCGCCGAGGCGATCGATGAGGCAAGAACTCTCGCTGCGGAATCCGAGAATCCGGAGATTGTTCTCGAAATGAACTATGTCATGGCACAAGCCGCAGCAAAGGATATGGAATCCTTCCTCACGGAAAACCCGCGTTGGAACATCGACCCGGCCGTGATCGACGAGCGGCACCGGATCTACAACCGCGCACTCGAGCTTTTTCTCCAGCCCGCTCTTTTTTATGGCTCGGAAACCGAAAAGGCATCCCGTGGCCTCTGGGGTGCTGTGGGCATTTATCAGCTCGCCGCAAAAAACGCGCGGGAGGCCGGCATTCCCGATCTGGAAAAATCCTCAACCCAACTCGCCATCGAAACCTCCCGCGACATCACGACGCTCTATCCATCAACGCCAGAGGCAAAATCCGCCTCCACCTACCTCGCCGGTCTCGCTCCCGACTTGCTCGCCGTCAATTTTGAAGCCGAGGCCCGCGCGGAATTGCACGAAACCGGCGCGGCGACGACCAACGCATCGCCCTCACCGACACCCACCCCGCAAGCTGAAAACTCACCCGCACCAAAAACCTCACGCACCAAAAAATCCAAAAAAAATGAAAAATAACAAACCATCACCCGCACCCGGCAGCCGCCACGCCATCCCGCAGAGCCACGCCGTCTGGCTCGCCCTCGCCATCGGTGCCTGCATCCTCGCCGCACCCGGATCCGCGCACGCAATGGGAGTTTCCTCGGACAAAAGCCTCCTCGACCTTTACAGGGAGGGCGGCCCCATCATGCACATCATTGCGCTATGCTCGGTCGCGGTCACCTCGGTGGGTGGCTACTGCGCCTTCATGTTCCGCAAAAACAAACTCATGCCGCCCGCGCTGGTCTCGCAACTCAACGGCCACATGGCCCAGCGCGACCTCCAAAGCGCCTACAACTTGAGCAATTCCACACCGTGCGTGATGACCGATATCCTCTCGGGCTCGCTCACCAAGGCGAATTTCGAACGCGACATGTATAACAAGACGGCGATGGAGAACCACATCGGCGACGAGTGTTTCCGGCATGAAACCAAAATGATGGTGATCGTGAATTACATGAACACCTTTGCCGTGCTTGCCCCGATGATTGGCCTCCTCGGCACCACGGCGGGCATGATCACCAGCTTCAGCGCCCTCACGGCAGGAAAGGCCGAGGCAACCGACCTTGCCAAAGGCATCGGCGAGGCCCTCATCGCCACGGCGGGCGGACTCCTGCTCGCAATCCCTTCCATGTTCATGTATTTCTTTTTCCGTGGCCTTCTCACGAGCAACATGGCCGATCTCCACAAGACCCTCTCGCACATGCTCGACCTCTTCACGGGCGAGGCCCACACAGCAGGCGCATCGACTAACGATCCCAGCCAGCAAGGTTGAGAAATTCCGTATGTCACGACGACGCAGACGCCGGGTGGAACACGAGGAGATCGGGCTTCAAATCGCCCCCATGATCGACCTCACGCTCCTGCTTCTCTTTTTCTTCATGCTCGCGGGAAAAATCACAAAGGGCGAAAAGCTCCTGGATATCAAAGTGCCGGTCGCCAACTCGGGGAAAATCCCGTCCGACGAAGGTGACCGTGATGTCGTGAATATCGACGACAAGGGGCAAATCTTCTCCGGCAGCCGACCCGTGACCAACAAGGAACTCGCCGCCCACCTCAAAGAACGCTTCAAGCTCAGCCCTCCCCTGAAACTCTATGTCCGGGCCGATGCCGCCACGCCGGGCAAAAAAATCAAAGATGTCATGGCCATCGCCAGCGAGGCGGGTGCGGTGGATGTCATTTTTGGGGTCCTTCAAAAATGAGACGCGTCGAACACCCTCAAATCGAATTGCAGATCGCTCCCATGATCGATGTCTGCTTCCTTCTCCTCTTTTTCTACATCCTCACCTCGAAGCCCGTGAAGCAGGAGGCCGACATGTCGATGAGCCTCCCGGGGACCGTCTCCCAGGATCAGGCGCTGGACATCCCCGACGAGCAGCGCGTCACCATCCAGGACAACGGGCAAATCATCCTCAACGACCTGCCGCTCGATGCTCCCGGCACCAAGGAACTGCCCGGCCTGCTCGCCACACTCAAACGCTTTCAGGAATCCTGCAAAGCCAACAAATCCGAGGCCATGGTGACCGTAGATGTCTCGGACAATGCCACCCACCAGCGCGTGGTCGATGTTTTGAATGTTTGCGCGCAGGTGGGAATCAGCGGCGTCACATTCGCAGGCGCGACGGAGGATGCGGAATGAACAACGCCGCCGCACCATCCACGGCGCCGAAAAAAGGCGGCATCAAGAAAATCATCATCACCATTCTGGTCGTCAGCCTTGGTGTTCATCTCGCAGCGGGTTTGATTGCCGGCATCGTGGTTGTGGCCCGCTACTTCACCAACCCGCCAGCCGAGTTCAAGGCGGCGCGCGATATCCGCCTGCCCGCCAAGAAACGCGAGCAACGCATGAACATGGCCGCACTCGATGCCGCCGCGCCGAAGCCGGTTTTCTCCGACCGCATGCAAAGCACACGACCGACCGCCTTCGCCCTGCCGAATCTTCCCAAGATGTCGATGGATCAGCCCATGCCCTTGGACCCCGCACAACTCATTTCCGACAATCTCAGCGCGGTCGGAACGGGCGAGGGAATGGGAACAGGATCCGGTTCGGGTGCGGCAGGAGGAGGCGGCTTCGGGGGTTCGGGCCTCAGTTTTCTTGGGGTGCAATCCACCGGCAAACGCATCCTGCTGGTTTTCGATGTTTCGACCAGCGTAACCAACAAGGCAAACGCCGCAGGCATCCCTCTTGAAAAAATCCAACAGGAGACACTTGAACTCATCGGCAAGCTACCCATCACCTCGCGATTCGGCATCATTCAATTCACGCAGAACTACAAGCCGTTCAACCGCGAACTCCTCCCCGCCACCGACTCGAATCGTTCCGCCGCCACCGAATGGATGAAAAACGAGTGGGTCACCTCCGGAACAATGGGAGCCTCCTCGAAAGTCACATCCAATCCGCGCGGCTTCGTCGGTGTCCTCGAACTTGCCGCCCAAATGAAACCCGATGTCCTGTATGTGATCTCCGACGGTAGCTTTCAATGGAAAGCCACCGGTGACATTGGAAACATACCCTGGAAGGACATCCAAAAAATCACCAGCGGACCGCTTCAAGAAGGTCAAAAATGCGTCATTAACTTCATCGCCTTCGCCCCCAAACCCGACGACCTCAAGGAACTCAAACGCCTCTCCTCCAGCAACGGCGGAAAAACCGTCGAACTCAAAAAATAATCCCACCCCCGAAACACGAAGCCCATTCGCAACCAACGACAAAAAATTTGGACGATCGTCCAAATTTTTTGTTCGCGTCATAATGGTGGCGCGTTCGAGTCGGGCGCGTTAGGATGTCAGCATGCAAAAGACACGCCTCTGGCTCATGTTTCCGGCACGATTGATCACGCGACCTGTTCTTTGGGAGTTGGCGAGGGAATTTGAAGTTGTTACGAACATACGGCAGGCCAGCGTTACGGATGAGATCGGTCTGGTTTCGCTCGAACTCGATGGCGAGCGCGAGGTGATCAAAAAAGCCATCGCCTGGCTGGAGGAGAAAGGCATCAAGGTCGAGCCGGTGGAAATCGGAACCATCGCCAGCTGAAGAGGGCCTGCTTCAATGCGCCTGCTTCTCGTTGACGGCCACTACTTCCTTTACCGATCGTTTTTTGCCATTCGGGGACTGAAAAATTCCCGTGGGGAGCCAACGAATGCGATTTATGGGTTCATCAAAGCCCTGCGCAAGATGCTGGTCGATGTAAAGCCCGACCGGGCGGCTGTGGTTTGGGATGCGGGCCTCCCGGCGCGCCGCGTCGAGCTCCAGCCGGCCTACAAGCAGAACCGCTCCTCCATGCCGGACGACCTCCGCCCGCAGGAGGAATGGCTCCAAAAAAACATAAGCCTCCTCGGCGCACAGAGCGTCGAACTGCCGAACACCGAAGCCGACGACCTCATCGCTTCCTACGCCCTCGCCGCGCGGAATACCGGCGCCGATGTGGTGATCGCGACCAACGACAAAGACATCCTCCAACTGGTTGACGAAAAAATCCACATCTACTCAACAAATAAAACAGACATCAAAGAAGGCGGCTACGCCCTCCTCGGAGCGACCGAGGTCGCCGAGAAATGGGGCGTTCCGGCCGCCCGCATCGCCGATGTGCTGGCTCTCACAGGCGATAGCTCGGACAACATCCCCGGCGTGCCCGGCATCGGGGGCAAGACGGCTGTTCAGCTCGTGACTTCATACGGCTCCGTCCAAGCCATGCTGGAAAATCCCGCGCTCATCGAGAATCCCCGCCTTCGCGAAAAAATCGTCACCGGCCGTGACATCATCATGGCGAACCGCGAAATGGTGCGCCTCGACGACGACCTTCCGCTGCCTGTTCCCTGGGAATCCCTCGCCATTTCACCAAACTATCCGCAACTCCTCGAGGCGCTCCGGGATTGCGAATTCAAATCCCTCGTCAGCGAAATCGAGGCGGAATCCGGAAAAAGCTCGCCATCGCTCCAAGGAGAGTTGTTTTAAATCCGTTTTCCATTGGTTTGCCACGCTGGAATGTCCAGGAAAAGAATTGGCGCGAAATATGCTTGCAAAAGCAGTAACTGTGCCCAAGTCTGCTGAAAATTATGGCAGGCATGCAACAAGTCGCAAAGATGGCGCTCCAGCAATCGCTGTCGCCGCAGATGCAACAGAGCCTGCATGTCCTGCAAGCCCCGCTGGCGGAGCTGAGGGCGCTTGTGGACACCGAACTGCGTGCCAATCCAGCCTTGGAGGAACTCATTCCCGAGAGGTCCACGGAAACCCGGCAGGAGCAGGCGAGCCCGATGGAGGAGCAGTGGGGCGAATACTACACCCA
>Ga0172376_10007661_pt1 | contig 11462 bp, 13 predicted proteins | sample Lak35m_FD_121114 | JGI IMG/M metagenome (GOLD analysis project Ga0172376, IMG submission 121114) | Freshwater microbial communities from Kabuno Bay, South-Kivu, Congo - kab_092012_35m | ecosystem: Environmental > Aquatic > Freshwater > Lake | place: Democratic Republic of the Congo: South-Kivu...
CCCACCAGCCCGGTCAACTCGGCGACCCGCTTGGCCAAGGTCAGGATCGCGAAGATGGATGCCTCTGGACCGAGCTCAACAATGGCGCGGGCATCCGCCTCGGAGAATCCGGGGCCAATTTGGTTGAGAACCGACTCACGGGTAAGCTCGGCATCCATGCTTGGCATGGAACAACTTCATCACGCCCAAGTTCATTTTGCAACCGCAGCTGAAGCGCTTTTCAAACAATCGTTGCTTGCCGAACTCCACATCCGCCCACGGCAATCGGCTGAAGGGTTACATAAATTTTTATCCAGGTGGCCAACTCATTGGTCTTCCACCCAATAAATGCAAATGCAGATGAGGTACAGTCTGTCCACCCGCTGATTCGCAGTTAACAACCAGTCTGTAACCGTCAACCAAATTGAGTTGACGGGCAAGCAAGATTGCAACATAGTTCAAGTGCCCTATGAGATTAAGGTCATCGGGCAATATATCTCGATGACTTCTGATAGCTTTTCTTGGAATAATAAGAACATGAATAGGAGCTTGGGGGTTAACATCCCTGAATGCTATGCAATGTTCGTCTTCATAAAGAATGTCAGCACGAAGCGACTTATCAATTATTTTTAAAAAAATATTATTTTCCAGCATTGTTCAACACCATTGGTATACGCCCAAACAAATTTTATTATTATATGAATAAGATGTACTGGCATGTGGGTATTGATGAAGCAGGATACGGATCAATCCTTGGCCCGTTTGTCATGGCATATACTGCCGTGGGGTTTAAATCGGAGTCCTCGTTTACCGACAATTGGTCAATGCTTTCAGAATGGGTATTTGACCACAAGAATAAGATAACAGAGCGCAACAACAAACTACCAATAGGCGATTCTAAAGATATTTCAAACTTAGCCATGGGTCTTCAAATGCTTGGAGCCCCTTGGAGGTCATTGTTTCGACAAGATTTACCAGCAAATGTTAATGTTTGTGATTTTCTTGATGCGATTGAATGCATTAATAGATATCAGTTAAATAATGAGCCTTGGTGGAACAAAACATTAAACATTAACTTGCACAAAACAAATATTAATTATAATGCGAACAATAATGATCCACTTTTTAAGGCTGGTGTTTTTGTCCTTGGTGTCAGTCAATTCAATTCCGTCTGTCAAATGAATGAATCAAAGGGCGCGGTAACTTCCTATGGTTGGTGTGAAATTATTAAGGCATTTTCAAAAAAGGTAAAACAGGGAGATAGTATTAAAATAATTACTGATAAACACGGTGGGAGAAATCGATACAGTTCCCTAATTGAAAAAGCTTTTGACCAGGTGATTCTCACATGCCCTAAAAATGAAAATACGATCGAAAGCCGATATCAACCGATTGGAACTCCATATGAATTAGAAATCATTTTTGCTCCCAAAGCCGAGAACACTTCACCGCTAGTGGCAATGGCATCAATGTTGGCAAAGCATCTTAGAGAAGAATGCATGAATATTTTTAACGAGTTTTGGAAAAATTTTGCTAACGATTTAAAACCAACAGCCGGTTACCCAAATGATGCAAAGAGATTTATTAAGGATATCGAGAAATTAATGCCCATAATAAATATTCCACTATCTACATTGGTAAGAATTAAATAGTAGAGCTTGGAACGCAAATCCAACCAAGGTATCGAGATCGGATTTGTATATTTAATTGTTTCCAATCTGTTACATGTGAATCCGCATTTTCATTGGCAACTAACACGATACCATCAGCGATGTTTTGGCAATAAGTTGATAAGAAATTAGTAATATTCAAGTTGTTCACAATAACCGAAAGTGGAAACGATCTTCTACATTGATCAATCAGCTCCCTGAAAGTGCGCTGTCGGATATGAAATTTCATACCATTGTAATAGGTAGGGCAATGAATTAACGAAAATTTTGAATCTTGATGAAGTTTTACTAGATCACTGAATGAACAAGATCCTTCTAAATAATTAAAAATATTATAAGTTTGATATTGAAGATCTTGTAATTGAAAACCATTTGTCACACATAAAACTTTTTTGTAAAATATTTTAAAATGCTTGAGTAATTGAAGAATCATCTTAGATATTTCTTTTTCATCGCCCACATCGATTAAATTAAAAACTATAAGAGCATTATTTCCACATTTCTGGTTTATACTTTTGACTAAATCCCGCAGAATATCAATGTCATCATATTTATTTGAGATGTGGTTTTGCTCTGAGATGGACCTTTGAGAAGTATTTAATGAACTTAGAACATCAATGTTTGTCAACACTTCATGAATATCAGGAGATGACTCTCTGGATTGCCCATAGCCAACCTCAATAAACGACAATTCATTTAAAGTTGCTTCAGGTTTTGTGATCAAATTTGATTCCTTACCAACCAAATTTTCAGATATTTGCCTGATATGAGGAAAAAGGCTGTGATTTGATTTGCCGAATAACGAATTCATGTATCACCTTTAAAAATATATATTGGCAGTCTTGGCAGATACACTGATTTTGAGTGTTTACGATTTTACGCACTTATTTTTTACATCGACGGACAGCAAGATTTCCTTAATTGTTTTCAAGATTGGATCGATTTTCTTGTGGTAACTCGGTATACAGAGTTACCTTTATCGAATGCTTTTTTCTCAAAGTTTGTATTGAGTGAATTCACAGAACCTGAATGTTCCTGAGATGCTGAATTCATGCAAAGACCTTCAGTATTTTCCATTAATTTTAAAGTCCAAAAATAATAGTCCGGCACATCACTGGCAAATTTAAAACTCCCACCTGGAACTAGGCAGTCTATTATCGAATGTAGAAAATCTTGAGACATGATGCGCCTTTTTTGATGCTTGTTTTTCCACCATGGGTCTGGAAAGTAAGTGTGAATTGTTTCAATGCAGTTCTTGAGAATATATGTTGATAATATTTTGCTTGCATCATTTATTAAAAGCTTGCAGTTGGTGATTTTTCTTTTTATAAGTCGAGAGGCAGTGTAATAAGAATATTTTTTTTCTTTCTCGATTCCTAAGTAATTCTTATTAGGGTTTTTCGATGATTGCTCGATAAGAAATGAGCCCTTTCCAAAGCCTATTTCGATTTCAACTGGATTTGAATTACCGAAAATATCCAGAAAAGATATTTTGTTAAATTCTTTAGATATATTTACAAAGTATTGATTGACTTCCTCCTCTGATAATTGATATTTTTTTCTTCCCATTGGCATTTAAACTCAATTCTCCGAAGGAATTTTCACTCGGAACGAATCAGTGCTATTCCAATTATATTGGCATGAAAAACTAATGTTTTATCCACAAATCCTTGGACATTAAACACAACTTGTCGTCTAGTAAGTTTTAGAGCTTTACCTACAAGAAATAGCCGTTGACCAATTTTTACTGGTTGACGAAAACGCACTTCCTCCATGCCACCGAAACCCACGAAGTCCCCATTGGTCTGGTTTGTTTTGGCACAATAGTAAGAAGACAATTGTGCAGCAGCCTCGCACATTAATACTCCTGGCAAAAGAGGGTAGCCAGGCATGTGACCCCTTACCCAAAATTCATTTTCAGTAACATCTTTAAATCCAATGATCATTTGTTCGGAAGTGTCCAGATAAACTATGGCGTCTAGTTGTTCCATTTCAAATCGTTGCGGATTGTATTTTTTAATGAAACCGCGATCAGCCAAGACCTCCATATTCATTAATTTTGATGGATCAATCAATAGGGTGGGCGGCATAACTTCCTCGATTAAAAAGCCAATGTACAATATTTATCTTGATCAATGAGGGCTTTTCTTCAAAACGAAAAATCAAAATTTTGTTGTAGTTTTTTGTTATTTAAATTGGCAAAATGTTTTATTTTGTTTTCTTTACAAATTTTACTGAAATCATAGTTGTATTTTTATTAATGTATATATCTCAATTAAATTATTTTTTTAAACATTTCTGTCTGGGTTTCTCTAACGTTCAACAATGACCTTAAATTTTACGTTTCTGAGGCAATTGTAATGTTGAAAATACCAAAGCGATTAAGGGTTGTTGATGATCTGAGACTTCAAATTGACTGGGATGACTTAGTTGCAAGTTCAATTTCAATTCAACAATTGAGAAACGCTTGCCCTTGTGCTTCATGTCGAGAAAAGTCTTTGGAGCCCCCAAACCCATTGCGTGTTTTAACTTCTTCTGAAATGCTTCCACTGCGTATCATAAAGATGGAACCGATTGGAAATTATGCTTACAAGATCTCATGGAGTGATGGGCATGATTCTGGAATCTACAGTATTGAGTTTTTAAGAAGTTTATAACTTAGTATAGCGGTGCCAATATGTCATCTATGCCAAACTTTTCAAAAATGGATCTGCCAAGAATTAAAAGAATTATTGCTGTTGCCAGCGGTAAAGGGGGGGTTGGTAAATCAACAGTCTCCACGAACCTTGCCATGGCTCTTCATTTTTCAGGCAAAAAAGTAGGCCTCCTGGACGCCGATATTTATGGTCCTAGCATTCCCTTGATGCTTGGAATCAAGGGCGAAGTTAACCAAGCGACCACGCAACTTCCTTTAAATCTCAATGGTCTACTTGTGATGTCCATGGGCTTTTTGGTGCCCAAGAACAAGGCCATTATTTGGAGAGGCCCGATGGTTCATCGCGCCTTGACACAATTCTTGACACAATTGGATTGGGGAGACTTGGACTATCTTGTCATCGACCTTCCTCCAGGAACAGGTGATGCCCAGTTAACTCTAACTCAATCTGTACCGTTGACTGCCGCAGTAATTGTTACAACTCCACAGGAAGTGAGCCTTATTGATGCCCGCAAAGGCCTTGAAATGTTTCGGGAAGTCAATGTTCCAGTTTTGGGAATAATTGAAAATATGAGCTATTTTGTTGGAGACGACGGAAAGAAATATCTGCCATTCAAATCGGGCGGAGGAGGTTTGCTGGCCCGTGAATGCTCGGTTCCTTTACTGGGGGAGATCCCCATCGATCCGAAAATTGCCGAATGTGGAGACGATGGAATACCCATTCGAGCCAGGCACCCTGATTCTGCGGTGTCGACCAAGTTTTCTGAAATTTCTAAAAGAATAGTTGAGGAATTGGATTCATCGCCAATGATGCCAGCATTACCTACCTTGGAAATGACATGATAAGGAATAATTCATAGTGGCCGTATCAAGGCCATTGATATATCTGCCACATTGGTTCCAGTCCATCCAGTTTTCAAATGAGATCCAATTGCATCATGGGCATGATAAGTAGAATGATTCTGAATGGCAGATTCAAAGTCAACACCCTCCTGATGGCCTCTGGTCATGATATTCAAGTCAAAGAAGCCACCAGCAACATCAGTTGGCCCATCCTCGCCATCAGTACCCGCACACAAAACAGTTGTCTTGTTAAGAATTTCTTTCGGCAAACTCATGCCAATTCGTATCGCCAATTCTTGATTTCTTCCACCCTTCCCTTAATTTAGCTTTACCGAAACAGTGCATTCTCCACCCCAAATCAATACTATTGGTCCATTGATTTTCAACGCAGTATCTATAATTTCGAAGGAGATTTGACGAGTGGCCTCTTGAATAGCTCCAACTATTGGAGAGTAACATATTCTTGTTTCGATGCCTAAATTTTTCGCGTGAAGGGAGCACGCTTCAAGAGCCATGGTATTATTGCCTAGCAAAATATATTTAAGCAAAGGATGTGGCACTTTCAATGTCGCATCGATCTTCCCTAAGGCGCCTTTTTCCAACCTTGACATGACCGCCTTTGGCAGCAAGTTTGTTGCGCCGATATCGGCAAGCTTTTTCAGCGTTGACTCGAAAGTGGATGGATCTGGAACAGTGGGTCCTGAAGCTATAACTGATGGATCATCTCCCATAACATCCGAAATGGCAAACGTGGTCAGAACACTTCCACTTCTTGCAGCTTCTGAATCCAACCATGCCTTGCCTAACCCACCTCCTTTTATTGCAGATAAATGCTTTCTGGTTGAGTTTAATAACCCAATATCGGCTCCGAGATGTTGAAGGATTTTTGTTGTAATCCATTTGTCTTCCAAAGATATTCCCGCGGCCGGCAGTGGCATGAGGGCTGAGGCGCCACCGGACAAAAGACAGATTCCAGCGGTACCACTTTTGGCAAGACGAGCTTGTTCCATTTGCTTTTTTGAACCAAATATCCCTTCGTGGGTTGGAAAATTGCCGCCCGGCGGTCTCGATGGATGCAGACTCAGGTTTGGAATAGTGTCGGATGTTTTCAATTGATCATTTGGTACATTCAATGTCCCATGCCATGTTGCTCCCGGTGGAGCTGAACGGGTGAAAGCCGCGGCCATCGCGGCCCCGGCTTTGCCGCCTCCCAGAATGAGGTAATGATCGTAATCCCCTCCATTCTTTTGATAGATTTCTTGCCAAATTTTCGGAACTAGATAATCGGGATGAACTTTTTTAATTCCAGCCTTCCAGATTTCAGTTAGTAAGTCGCGATCATTCATATGGCAATGTTCCATAATTTTTTTCCAAATCCCTTAACGCGCTCGCAAGATGTTGGATTTCAGATTCAAGCGTAGAATAATGACAAGAAATTCGCATGAGCAATCCAAGGTTTGGATGCTGATTTAAACCAATTTCGATCATATGTTTTTCCCAAAGGAATTTTCTTAAACCATTTAAGGTCATTGGCAATCCGACTTGATAGGCAATCATGGAACAACTGTTGTCATGGCTAGTCGGGGTAACCATATTTAACCACTTAAAATCCGATAATAATTCTCTAGCAAAATTGGCCAGCGCGGTTTGTCGGGATAGAGCGGACTCCAATCCAATGGACTGCCTGAAGGAAATTGCGGTTGGTAATGTCAACCAGGGGCATGGGTCAATTGTTCCAGTGAACTCTAAACGCCTTATGTTGGGAGTTGTTCCAAACTCGTCTTCGGCATCATCCGATAATTCCGGGACTGATTTATAACCCCAACTTACCACTTGCGGATCCAGTTTTGTGAGAGCATTTTCAGTACATGCAAGAAATGCTGAACCAAGTGGACAACCTAGCCATTTATGCAGGTTTCCAGCGTAATAATCAGCAGAAATATCGTTTATCGAAAAATTCAAACAGCCTGGCGCATGAGCGCCATCAATAACCGTGATGATATTTTTTGTTGCTGCTAACTGGCAAATTTCACGTACGGGCAAAACCATTCCGGTTGGGGAACAAATGTGACTTACAAATAAAACCTTCGTTTGTTTGACAATGCGATTTCTAAACGAAGCAATAATTTCTGCGTTATTGGATGATTGATCGGATAGGTCGATTGTTTCAAGTTGTGCTCCTTGTCTTTGGCACACGCGCTGCCACATTGTTTTCATCGGCTCGTATTCCAAATTTGTGATCAATACAATGTCTCCTGGTTGTAAATAAATAGAATTTGCAACCATATTTAAAACGAATGTAACATTTTGATAGAAAACAATATTTTTAAAACAAGTATCCATATGTCTAGCTAGGGAATATCTTGCATTCTTTAGTAATCCTGAAACCTTTCTTAGATAAAAATTCATGGGTTGACTGGATAGCTCTGCTCTCAGTTCAGTCACATGTTCCCATACAGGCCTTGGAATTATTCCAAATGAGCCAAAATTAAGATTGATCGTTGAGTGATGATGCAATAAGGATTTCCTTATCTTCAACCAATCATTTTTCATGGTTTTCGAATCCAAATTCAAATTCCTTATTTGGAACTCGGACTCTTTCGCTATCGTCTAGTTTGTAGGAATCTAATCTTGCTTTCGTAGTGACAGGCATGATTGTTTCCTCTATGATTGATGCTTGATGCATTCACTTGATTGGTTCTTCCGATCCTCTCACTCCAAAGGAGTAGGCGCATGAATACCAACCGTCGGCATTTTCTCCAACATGTGGCAGGTGCCTCGGCCATTGCAGCGCCTGGCATGAACTTCCTTCATGGCCTTCGTGCGGCCGAAGACAAGCTCAAGAAGGAAAATAAGAGCCTTGTTATTTTCTGGATGGGTGGTGGGCCCAGCCACATGGATCTCTGGGACCTTAAGCCGGGTGCGCCTACCGGTGGTGAATTTAAAACCATTCCCACCAGCGCCAGCGGTGTTCAAATATCCGAGGTTTTGCCAACCGTTGCCAAAAACTTCAAAAATCTTGCTGTTGTGCGTTCTTTGGTTACAAATGAGGGTAGCCATGAGCGTGGCACAACACTGATGAATACTGGAAGGCAACCCAGCCCTGTGGTGGCTTATCCTGCTATTGGAGCTGTTGCCTCATCTCTTTTAACTCCCAAAGAACTTGCTCTTCCAGGTTTTATCGGCGTTGGTGGAACGGCCCAACGAATCGGGCCCGGGTTCCTAGGCATGATGTACGCTCCATTTAGCGTTCAAAACGCCGGTCAGCCTCCTGCTAATATCAAACCACCCGCTAGCCTTGGTTCCTCCCAGATGGAGCAAGATGAAAGGCTCCGTCGCAGGCAGCGACTTTTCTACACGGTGGAGGATCAGTTTGCCCAAGGCAACTTCCCCCATCTCGTGAAAGCTGAAGATCGCGAAACGGCGGGAAGCTCGGCTCAAGCTCATGCTTCTATTTACAAAAAAGCTTTTGATCTGACCATTTCACCGCTGAGGAATGTTTTCGACATTTCCAAGGAACCCACCAGCGTGATCGATGCCTATGGTGGTCGCGCCAATGGCTTTGGAATGGGATGCTTGTTAGCGAGGAAGCTCGTTGAACAAGGTGTAACCTGCGTGGAAATTGATCTCGGTGGATGGGATAACCACAACGGCATCTTCAATACCATTCGGACTGGCAATGGCCCCAGACTTGACAAGGGCATGGGCAATCTTGTGAAAGAACTTGAAGAGCGCGGTCTCCTCAAGAACACCGTTGTTATGTGGATGGGTGAGTTTGGTCGCACTCCTCGCATTAATCAAAACGGTGGCCGTGACCACTGGGCACGATGCTGGTCTGTTGTCATTGGTGGTGGAGCCATCAAGGGTGGGCAGGCTTATGGCGCAACGAGCGACGATGGCATGGATGTCAAAGATAGTCCCTGCTCGATTGGTGATGTTTTTGCAACTGTTTTCAAAGGTCTTGGTGTTGATCCCACAACTCAAGTCCGAGACAACCTCGGTCGCCCCTTGGCTATCGCCGATGGCAAGCCTCTAAAGGGATTAATTTAAGCTTCTTAGTTGAGATCTTCAAGAAGCCGGCCTCTGTAGGCCGGCTTTCTTTTTTAGTAACAGTCAACCATATTAATATCAACAAGCTTGCATTATACAAACATTCCTAGCTTTTGCTTTTGCTTTTGCGGTAATCCATCTGTTTTCTTGGCTTTTAATTTATTCCTGATGATCCTTGATTCTATCTTTTTTTACTCCTTGCGAAATGGTTAAAAAACAAACAAACTAAATTTCAATGATTCAAAAGGAAAGCACATGAAAAAAATTTGTGCCATCTTGATTATTCAAGCCTTGTTGCAATCTCGAGCAACTTCCCAGACATCCACCGAACCACCGCTAGCTGCGCCACCTAGCGGAATACCCAACCAAACAATTGATCCAAATCGTGCTGGTCCAGACAGTTCTCCAATGGGTTTATCTCAAACATTGGAAAATACAGGCACCTTAAACCCACAAGATCCTCCTTCCCCAGTAGTAACCCTTCGCGTTCGTGTTCCTGCATCTGTTTCTCCCGGTGGAGAAGCTGTTTATAGAATTCATGTGGATAACATTTCGCCTGCTACAGCCCATCGTGTGCGCGTCAGAAATCCGATTCCAAATAATGCGCGATTCATCAGCGCTGACCCAAAGCCTGACAATGATGGCACTGAACTAACTTGGCTATTTGGTTCGCTCAAGCCAGGTGAGCAACGCTTGATCACGATGGTTCTTCAAGCAGACGGAAAAGGCGATATCGAAAACACAGCCAGGGTTAGTTTTGAACATGGTCAAACAACGAAAACCAGGGTTGCATCCGCGATAAAATTGGAAAAAAAATCTCCGGAACGAGCCATGGTTTTTGATTCATGGACATATTCGATTGATGTTATCAATACGGGAACCTCGGCCATTTCAGATATTGTGGTAACGGATACGATTCCCGATGGATTGGAATTTTTGACAAGCAATCCTTCCACTAAAGGAGAGAATCCGCTGACTTGGAGTATCGGAAAACTTGATCCAGGCCAGCATCAGCGGATCGATTATCAGGTCACTGCAAAGAAATCTGGCGAATTCTCGACAACCGCAAAATTAACTGCAAATGGTGGAATTGTTCGGGAGTCTGGATGCAAGGTTATTGTTGGTGAATCAAAGCTGAAAATGTACAAATCTGGACCAGACAAGCGTGCCGTTGGCAGACCGGCTACATATCACATTACAATTGAAAATGATGGCCAAACACAAGTCAAAAATATTCGAATATCTAGTAAAGTTGATCCAAGCTTTGTCATGCTAGCTGCTAGTGGTGGCGGAAGGTTCGTTGGTACAGATGTTTTTTGGGAAATCCCTTACCTTGAACCAGGCAATCGAAAGACCGTCCAGATGGTCATTCGAAGTTCCAAGGCTGGTGAATTGGTAAGCAGGGCCGAGTGTGTTGGCGACAAGCTCAGCCAAGGCTTGCAAGGAGAAAAATCAACTATCTTCGAGAAAAGAGCCGATTGGGCACTGGAGATCGACAAGACGGTTGATCCTATTGATGTCAATGAAAAAGCTACTTATACAATCAAAATAATTAATTTTGGTCAGGTCCCAGTTAACTCGTCTTCCCTAATTGTTTCACTACCGGAGAATTGGAGAAACGGTACTGGAAAGTTTGATCAGAGGACAGTGGCGCAATCAGGTTCAACAATTACCTTTCCAATTCAGGAAATAATCCAGCCTGGCAGGGAGTTGCAGTTCCAAGTTTTGGCAACACCCATGATGAATGGAAAGGGATCAATCAAGGCTGAACTTGTATCCGGAGGTGTCATCATGGCAACTTCTTCTGAAACCATTCAGGTACTGCCATCGAGAGGATCAGCCTCCTTGCCGTAATTGTTTATCGATTCACAATCATATCTTTCCAATACATTGGAATTAATTGAGCTCGACCTAAGTTTTTTTGATTTTCTATTGAAATCAAATGCATAACTATTTCCCGATTCTTCACTCTTGAAATTTCTGGATTTCGAGAACCGATAATTATTGAACTTCCACAAATGATTCCAACGGCACCAAGAATTGTCCAACAAATATAAGAACACATCTTATTTTCTCCTTGCCAGAATGCTTTAGCAAAATTAAGGCCATTAGATGATAAAAAATGAGAGTTTGATTTAACTACTAAGGGGCTCTAACAAAAGGTATTGACCTTACAGCTGCAGAGGTTAAGTTTGATCTGGTCAAGGAGGACCGGAGATGGCCAAGCCACTTTTGACAGATGACCTATGGGAGAGGATCAAGCC
>Ga0172376_10007663_pt1 | contig 11462 bp, 13 predicted proteins | sample Lak35m_FD_121114 | JGI IMG/M metagenome (GOLD analysis project Ga0172376, IMG submission 121114) | Freshwater microbial communities from Kabuno Bay, South-Kivu, Congo - kab_092012_35m | ecosystem: Environmental > Aquatic > Freshwater > Lake | place: Democratic Republic of the Congo: South-Kivu...
CCCACCGCCACGTAGATGCACTTCACGCCCTGGCCCTTCTGGTTCAGGATCGTGTCGATGGCCACCGTGGTCTTGCCGGTCTTACGGTCGCCGATGATCAGTTCGCGCTGACCGCGACCGATCGGGGTCATGGCGTCGATGGCCTTGATGCCCGTCTGCAACGGCTCGTGCACCGGCTTGCGACCCATGATGCCGGGCGCCTGGATCTCCATACGGCGCGGCTGCCCACCCACCAGCGGACCCTTGCCGTCGATCGGCTCGCCGAGCGCGTTCACCACGCGACCCAGCACGCCCTCGCCCACCGGCACCGACAGAATCTGGCCGGTGGCCTTCACGGTCTGGCCCTCTTCGATGCGATCGGAATCGCCGAGAACCACCGCACCGATCACCTCTTCTTCGAGGTTCAGCGCGAGACCCTTCGAGCCGTCCTCGAACTCGAGGAGTTCGTTCACCGCGCAGTCGGGCAGACCCGACACGCGCGCGATGCCGTCGCCGACCTCGACGATGCGGCCCACGGTGCGGGCCTCGAGCGAGGGCGAGAAGCCTTCGAGGTTCTTCTTGATCGCCGACGCGATGTCGGCTGCGGACAGTGTGAGTTCTGCCATGGTTCCGTTCTTCTCTCTCGTGTCTCTTCGAACTTGTCCGACCTAGAGCCGGCTCTTCACGTTGTCGAGACGGCTGCGGACGCTGCCGTCGATCACCGTGTCGCCGACGGTGGCCACCACGCCGCCGAGCACGCTCGGATCGACGACCACCTTCAGGTTCAACTGCTTGCCCGTCGCGTTGGTGAGCGCGGCCTTCAGGCGCGCCTGCTGATCGGCGCTCAGCGCCACCGCGGTGCGCACCTCGGCCACCTCGAGCTTCTTCGCACTCGAGGCCCGCTGCACCAACTTGTCGATGATGGCCGGCAGGTCGCGACCGCGACCCGAACCCACCACCATGCCGATCAACTGCGTGGTGGTGGCCGTGGCCTTGCCACCCAACAGGGTCTCGACGACCGCCTGGCGCTTCTCGGCCGGGATCAACTCGTCGGTGAGGGTGTTGCGCAACTGGTCGCTCGACTCGAACGAGCGGGCGAACCGGAAGAGTTCGTCCTCCACCTCGTCGAGCGTGCCCTCGGCCCGCGCCACCTCGAACAGCGCCCGGGCGTACCCGTCGATACGTGCGTCGCTCATCGTCCTGCACCCACTTTCGCGATGAAGTTCTCGATCAGCGACTGCTGCGTCGAATCGTCGAGCGTCGACGCCAGCACCCGGTCGGTGGCCTCGCCGGCCAGTCGACCGATCTCGGTGCGCAACTCGTCGCCACTGCGCGCCGTGGCCGCCGCGATGTCGGCGTCGGCCTTGGCCTCGAGTTCGGCCACCTCGGCCGACAGACGAGTGCGACCCTCGCGCAACAGCGCCTCGGCCTGCGCGTTGGCATCGGCCAACAAGCGAGCCCGCTCGGCGTCGATGTCGCCCAGTGCGGTGCGGATGCGGGCGGCGTCGCCCTCGGCGGTGGCGAGATCGGACGCCGAGGCGTCGATCTCGGTCTGGATGCGCTCGGAACGCGCCGCCAACGACTTCTTGAACTGCGGCAACGCGAACTTCACCAGAGCGCCGATGACGAGCAACGACGCGATGCCGCCGTAGATGATCTCGGCGGTCTCGGGCAGCAGCCAGTGGTGCGTCTCGGCCGGATCGGCCGCGAGAAGGGACGTGAGGCTCATGACCGTGCTCCTGCGCTCATCGTGTCCTGCACCGCGCGGGAGACCACCGCACCGTCGGGACGCTTGCCGGTCGCGATCTCCACCGCGCTCGACACCACGTCGGCCACCGCCGACTCGATCTGACCGCGAACCGCCGCGCGCGCCGCGTCGGCCTCGGCCTGAGCCGCTTCCTTCTTGGACGCGATGCGGGCGTTGGCCGACTGGATCTGCGCGTTGCGCTCGCTCTCGAGCGTCGCCCGCGCCGCGTCGACCACTTTGGCCGCGTCGGCCTTGGCTGCCGCGACCGCCGCCTCGTACTGGGCCACCTCGCCACGCGCCGACGCCCGGGCGGCATCGGCGTTCTCGTGACCCTCGCGGATCATCTCGTAGCGGGCGTTCATGCCCTTTTTCAGACGGGGGAAGAGGAAGAACCGCATGAGGATCAGGAACACCACGAACGAACCCGCACCCCAGGCCAATTCCTTGACCTCGGGCATGATCGGGCTCGGCCCGGGGCCGCACTCCTCGTAGGTGATCTTTTCGCCCTCTTCGACCGGGGTCTCGGGCTCGAACAAGCACTTCGACGGATCGATCAATTCCTCTTCTCCGCCACCGGCGGAGAGAAGATCGACCGTCCACGAATTACCGGTTCGGATGACGACGGCTGTGGGCACGTCAGCTCCTTGTGGATCGATTGATGTCTGTTGGTTGATCGTGACGATCAGAGGCCGATGAGGATGAACACCACGAAGCCGATGAGGGCGAGCGCCTCGGTGAAGGCGATGCCCAGGAACATCGTGGTGCGCACCATGCCGGCGGCTTCGGGCTGACGGGCCATGGCCTCGACCGACTTACCGACGAGGTAGCCGATGCCGATGCCGGGGCCGATGGCCGCGAGGCCGTAGGCGAAACCAGCCGAACTGGCGGCCTCGGCGGCCTTCAGCTCGTCACCGGTGACTGCGGCGAGTGCAGCAAGTGCTTCCATGTTTTTGGTCTCCTATTTCTTGGGTAGTGAGATGGTTGTTGGCAGGAATTCGGTGCTGGGGGTCAGGATTGCGGGACTCAGTGCTCGGGGTGCGCCGCCCCGCCGATGTACACGGCGGTGAGGATCGTGAAGATGTAGGCCTGGAGGAAGGCCACCAACACCTCGAAGGCAGTGAGGAAGATGAGCATGAAGAGCGGCAGTACGCCGACCGGGATGAGTCCCGGGTTGCCCTCGGCCTGGAACAGCGCCTCGCTCAGCAGTGCGAAGGTCACCAGCAGGATGTGGCCGGCGAGCATGTTGGCGAAGAGTCGCACCGTCAGCGAGAACGGACGCACCAGGAACGTCGAGATGAACTCGATCGGCGTCACGAGGATGTAGAGGGCCTTCGGCACGCCCGGCGGGAACAGCGAGTTCTTCAGGTATCCGAGGCCCTGATGCTTGAAGCCGGTGGCGATGAACACCACCCACACCATCAGCGACAGGAACATCGGCAGCGCCATGCGGGCGGTGGCCGGCATCTGCAGCAACGGGATGATGCCCGGCACGTTGCAGAGATAGATGAAGACGAACGTCGACAACAGGAACGGCGTCCAGCCGAGGCCGTCGCGACCCATGGTCTGCATCACGATGCCGTTCTCGATGAACTCGACGATGCTCTCGGCGAAGTTGCGGATGCCCTTGGGAGCCGTCTTGTGGTCCTTGCTGCCCGCGAGGAGGAACACGATCGTGCCGATGAGGGCCGCGGCCACGCAGATGATGGCGATCTTGTTGAAGCCGGGCGCGAGATCCTTCCAGCGGAGGATCTCGTTGATGGGCGGGAACTCGAGTGCGAACACTGTGGTGTGGTCCTTCGTTCGTCGTCTGTTCTGTCGTGGGGTTGCGGGGCGTTCTTGACTGCTGCGGGACTTACTTCGTGCGGGGCTTCAGACCGGGAAATGCGAGTGATGCCGCCACGTAGCGCATCTCCCACACGAGAAGTCCGAGGTGCGTGACAATGATGGTCAATCCGAGGGCCGTGAGAGAAATCCAGCCGGCATCTCGCACCAGAATCACGGCCAGGAAGATGAGCCCGAGACGGGCGAGGTAGCCGAACAGCACCGCCCCCATCATGAGGCCGAGCGAGATCCGGGCCGTGACGGCCACCGATCCGGCGGCCAGGAGGAAGTTCACGAGCACGAGACCGATGCCGTAGAGCGAGCTGAACACCCCGTCGAGGCCGGCGAACACCGCGCAGACCGCCACGATCACCGGAGCGGCGTAGACGCCGCGCTTCAGGATGTCGAGCGACACCGTGATCTCGGGCGCCTCGCCGTCCAAGCGGGTGGTGATGGGCGACTCGGGCGCCGACACGGTGCTCACCGGGCTCCGTCGAGGGGGTCGGTTCCGGGGTCGGATTCGGGGTCGGATTCGGGGTCGGCGCCCGAATCGAGGGACGTGGCCCGGGGCCCCGACTGCGAAGCCGCGCGACGTTCGGCCTCGAGCGACGTCATGCGTGCGTCGTAGACGAACCACATCTTCACGAACTGGCCCACCATCGAGAACACCACCAGGGCGATCGTGAACACCGGTCGGGTGTCGGCCCAGCCGTCGATCAGCCAGCCCAGACCGAGGAACACCGCCACCGTGAGGGCGAATTCCATCCCCTGACCCAGATTCGAGTCGACCGAGCCCGGCTTGGGGCGACCGAGAAGACCGACCAGCCGCGACGGGGCGGGCCGGACACGGCGGGCGGAGGCGGAGGCGTCGGACATGAGGGGGGATTTCGTGGTGTCACGGCGGGCAACGAAGGTGGAACCGGCGCTCGTGAAACCTTGCACAAACTAGTCGGGGCGACCCGAAGGTGGCAATCCCCTCTCCATCTCTCGGGTGTCCTCGAACAGTGACATCTGTCCGGAATCATCGGAGTCGTCGGGGCCGTCGCCACGGGACCGGTCACCCTGCCCGGAACGACGTCGCCGCACCTCGGGGTGCAGCACCGTGTAGATGCTGAGCACGAGGGCCGCAGTGCCGATCGGAATGAGCGGCGTGGTGGCCCGGGTGAAGATCGGATACAGCGCGAACCCCGACAACAGGGCCGTCCAGAGCCACAGGATCAGCACGCTGCGTCGTTGGCCGTGACCGAGGTTCATGAGGCGGTGGTGCAGGTGGCCCTTGTCGGCCGTGGCCAGCCCCTGGCGCTTGGCGGCCCGGCGCACGATGGCGAACAGAGTGTCGAGGATCGGCACACCGAGGATCACGAGCGGAATCAGAATCGGGGCGAGGAAGAAATACGTCTGGCCGGGCGTGTAGGTCTGGCTGTCGGGGTCGGCCCGACCCCCCACCACGCTGGTCGACACCGCCATCAGGAGACCGAGCAGTAACGCCCCCGAATCGCCCATGAAGATGCGCGCCGGATTGAAGTTGTGCGGCAGGAAACCCACGCACACGCCGAGCACGATGATCGCGATCAACGGGCCGATGTTGGGCTGGATGAGCGAACCGAGGTCGTCGAGCCGTCGGCTGTAGAGGAAGAACGAGGCCGCCGCGATCGCCACGATGCCGGCCGCCAAACCGTCGAGGCCGTCGATCAGATTCACCGCCTGCGTCATGCCGAGCAACCACAGGATCGTGAAGAGCGGAACCCAATCGTCGGACAACACGAACACGTCGAGGAACGGAACGCGGAAATAGAACATGGTCGCGCCGAACCACACCAGCACCAGACCGGCCAACACCGTGCCGGTCACCTTGCCCGGGCCCGACAACTCGCGCACGTCGTCCACCAGACCGGTGCCGAAGATCACCAGCGCCGCCAGCAGCACACCGAGCGGTTCGGAGTTGTTGTCGAACACCGGCGAGAAGCGATCCATCTGCCAGGCCAGACCCAGCGCCACGACGACACCCACCATCATCGCGATGCCACCCACGTCGGGAGTGGTCTCCTTGTGCACACGTCGTTCGTCGGGCTGCACCACCCAACCCACTCGCATCGCGAACCGAGCAACGATCGGAGTGGCCACGAACGTGGCAATGGCCGCCACCGCGCCAACGATCAGGTAGCCGGCGGTGTCGGGCACCCCGCGAGACTAAGCCGGATACGCCGGGTGCCGCGCACACAGCGCGGCCACCTCGGAACGCACCGCGGCGAGGGTCGCCGCATCGGCGCGACCCCGCAGGGCCCGGGCGATCAAGGCGGCGATCTGCGCCATCTCGGGCTCCTTCATGCCCTGGGTGGTCACCGACGGCGTGCCGATGCGCACACCCGAGGTCACGAACGGGCTCCGGGGATCGTCGGGCACGGTGTTCTTGTTCAGCGTGATGCCGGCGACGTCGAGCACCGTCTGGGCCTCCTTGCCGGTGAGCTCGGCGTCGAAGGGGCGCAGGTCCACCACCATCAGGTGGCAGTCGGTGCCGCCCGACACCAGCCGGAAGCCGTGCTCGGCGAGCGCGGCCGCCAGAGCCGAGGCGTTGTCCACGATCTGACGGGCGTAATCACGGAACATCGCGCTGTCGGCCTCGCGGAACGCGATGGCCTTGCCGGTGATCACGTGCTCGAGCGGTCCACCCTGCCAACCGGGGAACACCGACTTGTCGATCGCCGCGGCGTGCTGGGCCTTGCTGAGAATGCAACCGCCCCGCGGGCCACGCAGGGTCTTGTGGGTGGTGAAGGTGACGACGTCGGCGTGGGGCACCGGGTTGGGGTACACGCCACCGGCGATCAGACCGGCCAGGTGCGCCGCGTCGTAGAGGAAGTACGCGCCCACCTCGTCGGCGATGGTCTTGAAGGGCTCGGGATCTATGCGACGCGGGTAACTGGTGGTGCCGGTGACGATGAGTCGCGGACGGTGCTCGAGCGCGAGATCGCGCACCTGATCCATGTCGATGCGCTCGTCACCCGGCTTCACCTTGTACGGGATGAAGTTGTACAGCTTGCCGCTGGCGTTCACCGGCGAGCCGTGCGTCAGGTGACCACCGTGGTCGAGGCTGAGCCCGAGCACCGTGTCGCCCTGATCGATGAGCGCCTGATACGCGCACATGTTGGCGTTGGCGCCCGAGTGCGGCTGCACGTTGGCGTGGTCGGCGCCGAAGAGCTTCTTCACGCGCTCGATGGCGAGGGCCTCGATGGAGTCGACGATCTGGTTTCCGCCGTAGTAGCGCTTGCCCGGATACCCCTCGCTGTACTTGTTGGTGAGCACACTCCCGGTGGCGCGCATCACCGCGGGCGAGGTGAAGTTCTCGCTGGCGATCAGCTGCAGGCCGGTGGTCTGCCGGGTGAACTCGTCGGCGATCAGCCGTTCGACGTCGAGATCGGGATCGTTGTCGGAGGGGAAGGGCATCGTGTTCCTGCTGCTCGGGTTCAGAACTCGTTCTCGAGGTCGCTCAACTGTGCCACCCGACGGGCGTGACGACCCCCCTCGAACGCCGTGGAAAGGAACGTTGTGACGATTTCCTCAGCGAGTCCGATGCCCACCACGCGCGCTCCCATCGACAGCACGTTGGCGTCGTTGTGCGAGCGCGCCATGCGGGCGGTGTAGAGGCAGTTGCACAGGGCTGCGCGCACGCCGCGCACCTTGTTGGCCGCCAACTGCTCGCCTTGACCGCTGCCGCCCAACACGATTCCGAGGTCGGCGCGGCCGTCGCGCACGGTGCGGCCGACACCCGCGCAAATCGGCGGATAATCGCAACTCTCGGTGGAGTGCGTGCCCTGGTCGTCCACCTCGTGGCCGGCCTCGCGCAGGAACCGCACCAGGTGCTCTTTCAGGTCGTACCCCGCGTGATCGGATCCGATGGCGATGCGCAAGGGCGAGGTCACCCGGTCATCCTAGGACGCACGGTCGCGCGCGGACCGATGCGTTCGACGAGGTCGGTCGCCGCTTCCAGTCGCGCCATCGATGGCCGGTCCCGATGGGACCGACGACGAGGACGACCTCTAACTTTGCCCCGGTGAGTCTCGACCCCCGCACCCCGGTGATCGTCGGCGTCGGCCAACGAGTCCGCAAGATCGACGACCCGCTGCAGGCCTCGCCCCCGGTGCCCTTCATCGCCGAGGCAGTGCGCGCGGCCGCCGAGGATGCCGGACTCTCGTCGCTGTCGGCGGTCGATTCGGTGCGCACCGTCTCGTTCCTGTCGTGGCGCTACCGCGACCCGGCCCGATTCATCGCCGCCGAACTCGGTATCGAGCCGGCGGAGACGGTGCTCACCACCCAAGGGGGCAACACGCCCCAGACGTTGCTGAACGCCACCGCACTCGACATCCAGACGGGCCGCAACGAGATGGTGATCCTGTGCGGAGGAGAGACCTCGCGCACGCGCAAGCGCGCCCGCGCGGCCGGCGTCGACCTGCCGTGGCCGGTGGTGCCCGAGGACGTCGCACCCACTCGCACGATGGGCGAGGAACTCGTGATGAACCACGAGATCGAGATCAAGCGTCGCATCCTCGCTCCGGTGCAGATCTACCCCATGTTCGAGACGGCCATCCGCGCGTCGCTCGGTCGCACGCCCGCCGAACACCTGCGGGTGATCAGCGAACTGTGGTCGCGGTTCAGCCAGGTGGCGGCCGGCAACCCCCACGCGGCGATCCGAACCGCGTCGACACCGGAAGAGATCCGCACCGTCGGACCGCGCAACCGCATGATCGGACTCCCCTATCCGAAACTCATGAACTCCAACAACGACGTCGACCAGTCGGCCGCGGTGATCATGTGCTCGGTGGAAACCGCCGAGCGTCTCGGCGTTTCGCGCGACCGCTGGGTGTTCCCCGTGGCCGGCACCGACTGCCACGAGCACAAGTACATCTCCGAGCGACTCGCCTTCCACGACACTCCGGCCATCCGACTCGGGGGACGGATGGCGCTGGACCTGGCCGGCATCGGCATCGACGACGTCAACGTGGTGGATCTGTATTCGTGCTTCCCGGCGGCCGTGCAACTCGGCGCGGCGGCGCTCGGGTTGGCGCTCGACCGTCAGCTCACGCGCACCGGGGGTCTGGCCTTCGCCGGTGGTCCGTGGAACAACTACGTGATGCACGCCATCGCCACCGTGGTCGGCGAACTGCGCGAACGACCGGGTGAGCCCGGGCTCGTGTGGGCCAACGGCGGCTACGCCACCAAACACGCCTTCGGCGTGTACTCCACCACCCCGCCGGCGTCGGGATTCCGCCACGCGTATCCGCAAGAGTCGATCGACGCGTTGCCCAAGCGCGCCTTCGTCGACGTCGGCGCTCCGGAGGGACCGGCCACGATCGAGGCCTACACCGTGATGCACGACCGCGACGGGAACCCCGAGCAGACCATCGCCACCGTGCTGAACGCCGAGGGAGTGCGGGCGTGGGGAACCTCCACCGACCCGACGCTGACGGCGACGATGTGCGAGGGCGAATGGGTGGGTCGAAAGGTGCGCCTCGACGTCGACGGCAATCTCCTCGTCTGAGTCTTCGTCAGGTTTCTCCCGCACCTTCGTCGTCGACGCGAACGGCAACGACGGAATCGAGCCCGCGGCGGCGCTTCTCCCCAACGGCGTGGCCGTGGTCGCCTACTTTCAGTTCGCGTACAGCCGGGTGAAGTTCGCCTCGCTCCTCGGATGACCGCGACCCTCCGGGTCCACCAAACCGCAACCCCTAGATTGACCGCATGACCCCCACCGAGCGTCCCGCGATCATCCTCGACTGCGATCCCGGCCACGACGACGCCCTCGCCATCGTCATCGCCGCGCGCAACGCCGACCTCGTGGGCATCACCACCGTGTCGGGCAACGCCCCCATCGAATCCACCACCCACAACGCGCTCGTGATGAAGGACCTGCTCGGCCTGACGGTGCCCGTGCACAAGGGCGCCACCCGTCCCCTCGTCGCTCCCCCGCAATACGCCACCTTCGTGCACGGCGAGAGCGGCCTCGACGGTGCCGACCTCCCGGAACCCACCAGCACCATCGATGGCGACGACGCCGCCGAGTGGATCATCGAGATGTGCCGCGCGCGCGAGGGGATCTGGTTGGTGCCGATCGGTCCGCTCACCAACATCGGTCTGGCGCTGCGACTCGCCCCCGACCTCCGCCACCGCATCGCCGGCATCTCGATCATGGGCGGCGGCACCTTCGGCAACCGCACCACGGCGGGCGAGTTCAACATCTGGGTCGATCCCGAGGCGGCCGACATCGTGTTCTCGTACGGCGGCCCCCTGGTGATGGCCGGACTCGACCTCACCCACCAGTTCCGCGCCACCCAACCCCGCATCGACCACGTGAAGTCGATGCCGGGACTGCTGGCCCACGTGCTCGGCGACCTGATGCAGTTCTTCACCAACACCTACATGCGCCGCCATCACGGCATGGACGGAGGAGCCATCCACGACCCGTGCGCGGTGATGGCTCTCACCCATCCGCATCTCTTCACCAGGTCGCGTCGCCACGTGGTGATCGAACTCACCGGCACCCACACCCGCGGAATGACGCTGGTCGACCAGCGCGATCTGCGCGAGGTGAAGGACGCCAACTGCGACGTGCTCCAGACGATCGACGCCGAGGCCGCCTTCGCGGTGCTCACCGAGGCCATCGCCCACTTCTCGAAGTAGGGCGACCGCCTTTCCACGCGACGTCGCCGTCTAGGGTTCGTCCATGCGCGCCGCCGTCATGAAGAACTGGTCCCTCCGGGTCGACGACATCCCCGAACCCGTGCCCGGCAACGGCCAAGTGCTGGCCAAGGTGCTGGCCTGCGGCATCTGCGGCAGCGACCTGCACCTGCTCGTGCACGGCGAGGAGAGTCGCCGACTCAACGAGGAACTCGGAGTGGGTTCCGAGCCCGATCCGTCGCGCCCGGTGATGTTCGAACCGAATCTCGACACCGTGATGGGTCACGAGTACTGCCTCGAGGTTCTCGACGTCGGACCCAACGTGTCGAACCTCGCCATCGGCGACACCATCGTCAGTTTCCCGGTGGCCTTCGACGAGAGCGGACTGCACGGCGTGGGCTTCTCCAACAAGTACCCCGGCGGCTACAGCGAACGCATGGTCGTCAACGAGATGATGTCGATCAAGGTGCCCAACGGGTTGTCGCACGAACTCGCCGCGATGACCGAACCGCTGGCCGTGGGCGTGCACGCGGTCGCCAAGAGCCGCATCGCCCCCGGCGACGCGGCACTGGTGATCGGACTCGGACCAGTGGGCCTCGCCTGCATCGCCGATCTGAAGGCCCAGGGAATCGGCCCCATCATCGGAGCCGACTACTCGCCCAAGCGCCGCGCTCTCGCCGAGCATCTGGGCGCCGACGTGGTGGTCGATCCGCGCGAGACACCGGCCATCGACGCGTGGCGCAAAGCCGACGGCAAGAAACCATTGGTGATCTTCGAGGCGGTTGGAGTGCCCGGCATGATCGAGCAAGCCATGCGCATGGCTCCGCGCGACGCCCGCATCCTCGTGGTCGGGGCGTGCATGCAGCAGGACTCGTTCCATCCGATGCTCGGCATCGGCAAGGAACTCTCGGTGCAGTTCGCTCTCGGTTACACCCCGCTCGAGTTCGGCGGAGCCCTCACCGCGATCGCCGAGGGACGGGTGGATCTGGCGCCGCTCATCACGGGACGCGTGGGCATCGACGGTGTGCCGCAGGCCTTCCGCGATCTCGGCGATCCCGAGGCTCACGCCAAGATCCTCGTCACCCCCTGAGGACGGAGCGATGAGCCCCGACAACGACAACGCCAACGCCAACGACAACGACAACGACAACGACAACGACAACGACAACGACACGTTCCCCCGGCAGTACGCGCGCACGCAACGACTCTCGCTCGGCGAACCGCGCAACTTCACCATCGCCCCCGA
>Ga0172376_10007664_pt1 | contig 11460 bp, 8 predicted proteins | sample Lak35m_FD_121114 | JGI IMG/M metagenome (GOLD analysis project Ga0172376, IMG submission 121114) | Freshwater microbial communities from Kabuno Bay, South-Kivu, Congo - kab_092012_35m | ecosystem: Environmental > Aquatic > Freshwater > Lake | place: Democratic Republic of the Congo: South-Kivu...
AACGCGCCTCAAGGTGCAACTCTTGGGGCATTTATTGGAGTTCTATGGCTACTGTGAACAATGTTCATTGTTGCCCAACAAGTGAGGTGTGGTTGTGCAAATTGTGGTAGCGTCCACCAATCCTGTTAAAATGAATGCCAGTTTGCTGGGCTTTCAACAGATGTTCCCCGCCCAAACGTGGGAAGTGCAGGGGCTTTCCGTTCCGTCCCTAGTGCGTGACCAACCCCTGAGCGATGCCGAGACCTTGTTGGGAGCAACCAACCGCGCACACGGAGCGCGACAAGCCCGCCCTACCGCTGATTTTTACGTGGGCATTGAGGGGGGTGTTGAACAACTTGCCGACGGAACGATGAGCGTGGCGGCGTGGGTGGTTGTTTTGAACCGCGACGGGCTTCATGGCAAAAGCAAAACCGGAACCTACTTTTTACCGCTTGAGGTCAGTCGCTTGGTCGAGAGTGGCTTAGAACTGGGCGAGGCAGATGATCGCGTGTTTGGTGGCGAAAATACCAAGCAGAAGAATGGCTCAGTGGGGTTGTTGACGGGGGATGTCTTAGACCGCCAAGGTTATTACATCTCAGCGGTCATTATGGCTCTCATCCCTTTCAAGAACCCACACTTAACGTTCGGTTGAGGTGGGGGTCAACCCCTGCACACCCAGGCGAGGATGGCGTGCCACAGGGCGACGGTTTCCATTGCTGGTGATTCGCCTTCAGCACGCCGCTTCGATTAAACGCCAGGTTGGATGATGATCTCGGTGGAAGGCGGTCCGATCAAGCCCGATTGGTCTTTTGCGCACACAATCAAACTGGCGTATTGCTGGAAACCATCCCACCGAATGGAGGTCTCGTTGGTCTCAAATTGGTTGTAGATTAACGAATTGGGGGAGCGTAACGCAACAATGTAGCTGGTGGCATCCGCCGAGCTTGCCCAAACCAGCGTTTGGGTGCCGTCCCCGTTATCCCGCAGGGTGACGTTGATCGGTGGGGGGGGTCCGTCTGCCAATACGGTCAGCAGCGCCAGCAGGGTTTGGGTGGAGCGTTGCAAATAGCCGGGCGAAACCCCGTCGATGGTATCTTCGGTGTCAAGATTTGCGCTGTTTTCCGCCATTTCCATCACGCGCACGGCAGTGTAGCCGGCTTCGTAAAAGGAAAAATGATCGCCATAGCGTCCGTCGCGGTCACGTGCATCAATGACCGCAATATCCATCCACGGCACAAAGTTGAAGGCGACTAAGTTCAGGTAACGGGCATAAACGCGCGAGGGGGAAGTGGCGTTGGGTCCTGCCGAAAAGACGCGCATTTGATAATCGTTAACCGCTCCGTTGGCGTAGCTTTGGCTACCAATGGCATCCACATTGATATACAAGCGCAAGTCAATGTTTTGGGCTTTGACATAATCATTGACGAAAGCAATGCTCCCCTTCCTGCCAATTTCCTCCGCTGCGAAGAAAACAATCATGATGGTGGCGCGGTGGGGCTTTTTAGACAGCACCCGCGCAATCTCGATCAAGCCTCCCACGCCACTCCCGTTGTCATTGGCACCGGGCGCATAACCCACCCCGTCCTCAAGATCATCCCCACGGCTATCATAATGTGCCCCAATGATGAGCGTGCCCGCGCCGACATCCGTCCCGCTGATGATGGCAGCGATATTGCGTTGGACGCTATTGACCCCTGCCCACGTGACTGGGAACTCATGCGGGAAGACGTACAAATTGCCGTTGGATTCATCGCGTATTTTTTCCAGTTCGCCCGTGATGTAGTTCGCTGCTGCTCCCACCCCATGATTGGGGTTGGACTGTGAGCTATTGACATGGCGCGTGCCCAAGTCTTGCAGCGTGCGCACATGCGCCATCAAGCGATCCGTCTGAATTTGATTCATCAGGCTCAACAAGCCGGGGTCGGGGGTGGCTTCCACTGGCGCGTTAGACTGGGGCACTTGCGATTGTGTGGTGGGGGCGCGCGTGGAATAGCCAATCGTGGGGGGTGGGGTGACGGTTGGGGTCATGCGCGGGATCAAGGTGGCGGGGGGGGCATCGGACAGCGTACACGCCAACAAGACCGTGCAGAAGATCCAACCAAAAAGCCAAAATCGTTGCGACTGTTTCATCATCTTAGGTGAGCAAAGCCTATCAACCGAAAGCAAACGCCTCTATTTTAGCACCATCCGCCCCCACACCCAATAAGGTCTTGCAACTGACGCAGAATCCCACATCGTGAACGCGATTGTCTGCACACGACCAGGCTCGCTCAGCGGTTGAGGCGGTGGGCGACTTCCTCGCCCTCGGCACGCACTTCATTTCAACCGCTGTTGCTGACCTACTGGGATGTTCTTCGCTCTAGTTGTTGCTGTGGGTTGGGGGAAGCTGTTTCGGGTTGGATAACAATCGAGACCCCCTCCCAATTTGTCCCGTCCTGAGAGGCAAACAACTTCATCTCACTGCGATCCATCACCCACAAGGTGGTTTCGCCATCGGCGATCAAATGGGTGAGGTCGTGTGCCTCTGCGCTAACCGCAACCTCCGCCCAGGTGGAATCGATATAGCGGAAGAGCTTACCACTAACAAGCGCGTAGGTAGCGCCCTGAAACTGCTTGAGCATATCGAAGGGTTGGTTAACGGCATTGGGTAAGCTGGGTTTCCAAGTTTGGGTTGGCTCATCCCACTCCAAGATTTCGTGCCGTGTTCCTGCCCACAGTTTGCCTTGCTCACTCAACCAGATGTGGGCGATTGGGTCAACCGTCTCTAGCGGTTGCCACGATTCTAAAATGTTGGAGCTGTGGTAGAGTTTTTCGCCGGCAAGAATGACATGTCGCTGAGAAGGCAACGTCACCCACTCCGCAATCGGGGTGCCTCCTGCTGGAATATTCAACGGGGTCTCATGCTGGACGCTATACGGTTGACCTTGATGATCCACCACCACAATATCATCGGTGAGTTGAATGAGTCCACGAGTGGGAGCGGGATTGACCACTTCCCAAACGTGTGACTGTTCAATGAATAAGCCTTCGTCGGCGGCAATCCAAATATGAGCGCGATCATCAATGACAAAATCTTGAATGTGGGTCGTTTGCCCAACATCCACCACGCGCCATTGCCCCTCGCCCAATGGCTCGAGCAATTGCCCGCTATCGGTCAGGATGTAGGGGTAGTCGTGTCGGCTAGAAAGCGCAAACTCCACGCTTTGAACACGAGCAATGGGGCGAGTTTGCAGCGATCTCCCCAATTGAGCCAGAGGAATCATCCCCAACAACACCAAACCCACTCCCACTGTCGCCAAGAGCGAAATGAAGGCTTTTTCTTGCTGAAGGTAAATTTGTGACATTTACGCCTTTTTTCCCTTAAACCCCTCGCTTAAACGATTATTTTTGTGTACAATCCTAAATTGAATCTTAAAGGATAATTAGAAGCTATGTGGCGAGACGCAACCTCTAACGAGACAACTGATCCCTCCCGACAGCTTCCAATTGATACTTTGTTGCAATCAGCCATCGACTCGTTGCCCTCTCACATCGCCCTCCTAGATGAAACTGGTCGCATTATTCGTATCAATGAGGCATGGCGACGGTTCGGCGAAAACAACGGTTATCGTGACCAAGCATTCGGCTTGGGTAGGAATTACGTGCAGATCTGTCAAGATGCGGCACAACGCAATGCCGAGGGAGCTGGGCAAGTTGCGGATGGCATCAGCGCCATTTTGAGCGAGCGTTCGCGCTTGTATCGCGCTGAATATCCCTGCCACAGCCCTAGCCAGCAACGCTGGTTCACCCTGCAGATCGCCCGCTTTGAGTGGGAAAATCAACTGCGGGTGATTACGGTTCACCAAGATGTGAGCAACCTCAAATATACGCAACGCGCTTTAGAACAAACCCATCAACGGCTAGAGGCGATCGTACAAACGGTGGCGGACGGCATCTTCACCGCTGACGAGTGTGGCATCATTCAGTCGCTCAACCCTGCTATGGAGACCCTGTTTGACTATCGTCAAGCGGATTTGATTGGGCAACCCATTACCGTGCTGCTAGGTGAGGAGGACTGCTCCTACTATGTGGATTTGTTCAACCACAGTCACCGTGTTACGTTTCCTAACCGTCGTCATGAGGTGCAGGGCATCACACGGACGGGCGCAAGTGTGCCACTAGACATCGCCCTCAGTCGTACCAAGCTGGGCGCAACCTGGCTTTATACCGGCATGATCTATGACCTCACCCCCCGCAAGCACATGGAAAGCGCGTTGTTGTCGCAACAGGCCACCCAATTGCAACTCAATAAACAGCTCGAATTGAACGAGCTGAAAAGCCGTTTCATGTCGATGATCTCACACGAGTTGCGCACCCCCCTATCCATCATGATGCTCTCCAGCGATTTTCTCAAACGCTATGAACACCGCATGAGCGAAGTGGAACGCATGGAGTGCATCAGCACCATTCAAACCCAAATTCAACAAATGGAAGAATTGGTGAATGATGTTGGCATCTTAAGCCGTAGCGAAGGGGAATTTGGCAAACTCCAGCGCGACCAGGTCGACCTGATTGACTTCTGTCGAAATGTGATTGCCAACATGCGCATCCTAGATGAGGATGCCCACCCCATTGTGCTACACACCCAGATGCCCCACTTTGAAATGTGGGTGGACGCCAAGCTGATGCGCCAAATCTTCAATAACTTGATCGGCAACGCGATTAAATATTCCCCACCAAAAAGTGTGGTGAATGTGGTCATCCGCCTCGTGCATACCGAGTTGCTCATTGAAGTGAGCGATAAAGGGATTGGGATTCCCACAGCGGATCACGCGCACTTGTTTGAGCCGTTCTTCCGCGCGTCTAATGTGGGGGTGTGCTCTGGCACGGGCTTGGGGCTTGCTGTCACCAAGCGGGCGGTAGAATTACACGGAGGGAAAATTGGCTTTCGCTCCCTCCCGAATGGTGGGACAACCTTCCACATCCGCCTACCGCTTGACCCGTCGCCCTAGGCGCGAGGGAACGCTCCCCCGCGCACAGGGTCATCAGGCTTTAGCGAGCGGTAGCTGCTTGCATCAGTTTGACGATGCGGTCTGCCATGCTGGCGGGGTCGGGGTGAATCCCATCCTGTAGCAAGGCGGTTTCAAACACCTGTTCAATGACGGTTTCCACCAACGCGCTTGAGCCGTCTTGGTTTAACAAGAGGTTCAAGTTGTGGATGAGTGGGTGACGTGGGTTGATCTCTAGCGTCTTGATCGGCAGTTCAAAGTTGCGGTCAAACAGGCGGTTCACGCGGAACATGAAGTTATTGGGGTTGGTGCCATCCGTCACCAACCGCGCCGGACTGGTGACGAGGTTTGCCCCCACGCTCACCCCTGCCACGCGCTCCCCTAACACGGTGCGGAAGCGTTCCAAGATGCTCTCGGTTTGGTTGGCTTCCAGCGCGGGTTCAAGGTTGCTGGCATCCTCCGCAGACAAGTGCCCCACCTGGCTCAAGTCAATGGAGCGATCATCCACACTGCGCAACTTCGCCCCTTGATACTCTTGCAAGCCCATAATCATGATGGGATCAACGCGGTCGGTGAAGTACAACACATCCACCCCACGACGACGGAAGGCATCCAAGTGTGGGCTACGGGCGACGCTGGCGTTATCATCCCCGATGATGTAGTAGATGTCGGTTTGCCCCTCCACCATCTTTTCTTTGTACTCGCCCAATGAAGTCCAGTCGTCGCTCCCGTTGTTGTTCAAGCTGGGGAAGTACATCAATTCCATCAAGTCTTCACGGTCGCTGAATTCCATTGCCAACCCTTGCTTCAACCAGCGTCCGTGCAAATCGAACAGCTTGAGATAGTCATCCTTGCGGTTCTTCGCCATGCGCTTCAGTTCAGTGAGCACCTTGTTGGTCAGCGTCTGCTTCAGCTTGGTGATTTGAGGGTCTGCCTTGAGCGTCTCGCGCGAGACGTTGAGGGGGATGTCTTCGCTGTCCACCACGCCCTGAATGAACTGGAGCAAATATTCAGGGAGCAAGTCTTTGCTGTAGTCTTGGATGAGTACCTTGCGGGCGTACAACTTCAAACCAGGTTCTTTGCGCGGGCTGAACATGTTGCGCTCATCCCCGCCAGGGATGAACAGCAAAGCGTAGAACTGGAACGGACTGTCAGTTTGCATGTGAATGGTTTTGATCGGCTCGTTGAAGTCTAGGGTCATCGCCTGATAGAACTTGTTGTAGTCGTCCTCGCCGATCTCGCTCTTCGCCTTGCGCCACACCGCTTGTTGAGAGTTGGTTGGCTCTTCTTCGTCCCCCACATAAATGGGGAAGGTGATGTAGTCGGAATGGGTGGTGATGATCTTCTTGACCGTATAGGGTTGCAAGAAATCTTGCGCATCTTCCTTGAGGCTCAAGATGATGTCTGTGCCGCGCTCGCTCTTGTCAGAAGGCTCAATGGTGAAGGCTTCGCTCCCGTCCGATTCCCATGCCCACGCTTGCCCGTCTACATGATAGGAGCGCGAAACCACGCGCACACGATCCGCCACCATGAACACGCTGTAAAACCCCACGCCGAATTGCCCAATCACGTCAGAGGCTTGGGTGCCCTCCGGGCGGTCTTTTAGCAACTCAATGAATTGTTTTGCGCCACTGCGTGCAATCGTGCCCAAGTTATTAACGAGATCATCGTGCGTCATACCAATCCCGTTATCAGACAAGGTGAGTGTGCCCGCTTCTTCATCGAGGGTGACATCAATGGAAAGCTCGGCATCTGGATCGAGTACGTCTCGGTTGGTGAGCAATTCAAATTGCAGGCGGTGGAGCGCATCGGAGGCATTGCTAATTAACTCACGCAAGAAAATCTCACGCTCGGAATAAAGCGAATGCACCAAAATATCCAATAACTGTTTGATCTCCGCCTTAAAGGTAAATGTTTCTGACATGCGTTGAACTCCTTTTGGTTGCATGAATGGCAAGTGCTGATTTGTGCGCACGTAGTTGTAACATACAACTGTATGAAAAAGATTAGACATTGTGGGGAAGTTTACGGAAAGTGGTATCAAGACAGGTGGCGGAGGACGCATGAAATCGCCACGAAGTGATGTATAATGGGATGATGAATCCTGAAAGCTAGTGAGTAACCAAGATGAGCGCACCCACCCAAACTCTAACCTCGGATGAAACCCTCGCTTTACAAGCGGTTGAGCTTGCTAAACAGCTTTTGGCAAACGCACAAGCACAACAAACCCGTGATGAACGCGCCCAAGCCAGCAAGATTGCCCGCATGATGAAAGATGCCAACGGCAAAAAATTCACCATGCTCATGCCCGATCAGGCTTTCCGTAGCCAACAGGCGCAGCGTATTGCCAGTCAAATCCGTTATCTACTTGACCAATATGGCACGCCTCGCTACTTCAATCAGCTAGAACAACTCGCATTGGGGGTGGGGGGGTGGTTTAGCCAATTTATGCCCAATGTGGTGGTGCCGTTGATCGTCGCCCAATTGCGCCAACAAACCGAAAATGTCATCCTCCCCAGCGAACCCAAACAATTTTTCCCCTACTTGGCAGAACGATTAAAAGGGGGGATTCGCCTCAACATTAACCAACTGGGCGAGGCGATCTTGGGCGAAGCAGAGGCGCAGAACCGCCTGAACGCCTATTTGCAACTGTTGGCTAATCCGCAGGTGGAATACATCTCGGTCAAGATTTCTTCCATCTTTAGCCAGATTCACCTCGTGGCGTTTGAAGAAACAGTGGAGCAAATTAAGAATCGCTTGCGCCTGTTGTATCGCCAAGCGATGCTCACGCCTTACCAGCGCGCCGATGGCGAGCACATCTATAAATTCATCAACCTCGACATGGAAGAATATCGCGACCTTCACTTGACCGTTGCCGCTTTTCAGCAGGTGTTGGATGAGGCGGAATTCAAATCGCTTCGCGCCGGCATCGTGCTACAAGCATACTTGCCAGACTCTTTTGCAGTGCAACAAAGCCTGACTCAATGGGCAATGCAGCGCGTGGCGAACGGGGGCGCGTCGATCAAGTTGCGCATCGTCAAGGGGGCTAATCTCGCCATGGAGCGCGTAGAAGCTGCCTTGCATGGGTGGGAACAAGCCCCCTATCTGACCAAGCACGAAGTGGATGCCAACTATAAGCGCATGGTGACCTATGGTTGCCAGCTTGAACGGGCGCGGGCGGTTCAATTGGGAATTGCCAGTCACAACCTCTTTGACGTCGCCTACGCGCTGGTCTTGCGTGACTGCTATGGACTGCACGAGTTGCTCGAGTTTGAGATGCTCGAAGGCATGGCAAACCACCAAGCGCGGGCGGTCAAGGGACAAGCGGGTGGAATGTTGCTGTACGCGCCTGTCGTCAAGCAGAGTGACTTCCATAGTGCGATCGCCTACTTGGTGCGTCGTTTGGATGAAAACACCAGCGAAGAAAATTTCCTGCATGATCTGTTTTCGCTCACGGTGGACAGCCCGGCCTGGGAGACCCAGCGTAACCGCTTCTTGGACGCGGTGCGCGACATGCACCACGTCAGCGACCAACCCAACCGCCAGCAAAATCGCCAGATCGAGCGTGTCCACTTTGCCGCAAACCAACCTTTCTACAATGTGGCGGACACCGACTTCTCGCTCCGCGCTAACCAAGAGTGGATTATGGGGGTGATGCAACGTTGGCATGCCCCCCACTTTGAGACCCTCCCATTACAAGTGGTGGGCGGGCTGATCGACACCGATGTGGAAGCCGAAGGACACAGCCCCACCCATCCGCACAAGGTGGCATATCGCTATTCCTTGGCACAACCTGAAGAGATCGAACGCGCCCTGCAGGCGGCAGTAGCTGCCCAAGCCAGTTGGCAGGCAACCTCGATTGCCCAGCGCAAGGCGTTGCTGGTGGAATGCGCCAACAAGCTGGCAGCGTATCGCGGTGATTTGATCGGTGCGATGGCGTTGGATGGGGGCAAGACTGTTGAGCAATCCGATCCCGAAGTGTCCGAAGCGATTGACTTTGCCAACTACTACGCGCGCTCGCTTGACCTGGTAGAAACCGAACTCGCTGATATGCGCTGTCAACCGCTCGGCGTGGTACTCCTCACCCCACCCTGGAATTTCCCCCTGGCGATTCCGTGCGGGGGCACGTTGGCGGCGTTGATGGCGGGCAACACCGTGATCTTCAAGCCCGCGCCCGAAGCCGTGCTGGTGGGTTGGGCAATGGTGAATGCGTTGTGGGATGCCGGCATCCCACGCCAAGCCTTACAATTTGTGCCGACTAGCGATGACGAGGTAGGGCGCGCCTTGGTGACCGATCCCCGTGTGAGCGCGGTCATCCTGACGGGGGCGTATGAGACGGCACAAATGTTCCTGAGCTGGAAACCCACCTTGCGCCTGTTCGCCGAAACCAGCGGTAAGAATGCCATGATTATTAGTGCCATGTCCGACCGCGACCAAGCCATTAAGGACTTGGTGAAATCGGCGTTTGGGCATGCCGGTCAAAAATGCTCCGCAACCAGTCTCGCCATCCTAGAGGCGGAGGTCTATGATGATGCCGTATTCCGCCGTCAACTCAAGGATGCGGTGCAAAGTTTACAGGTGGGCAGTCCGTTTGACCTGTCTAGCGTGATCTCACCCGTTGTCCGTGAACCCGAAGGCAAGCTCCTGCAAGCCCTCACCCAACTCGAGAAGGGCGAGACGTGGCTTCTACAACCGCAAAACGACCCCACCAACCCCAACCTCTGGACGCCGGGTATCAAGCTGGGCGTGCAAGCAGGCTCGTTCTTCCATCAAACCGAGTGCTTCGGTCCGGTGTTGGGGTTGATGCGCGCGAAGAATCTAAACCATGCAATCGAGTTGGCAAATGGGGTGGACTACGGTTTGACCAGTGGCATCCACACCCTAGATGAGCGTGAGGTTGCCTTGTGGAAAGAGCGCATCCATGCCGGCAATGCCTACGTCAACCGCGCCACCACGGGGGCAGTCGTCCAGCGTCAACCGTTCGGAGGCTGGAAGCGTTCGGCGTTCGGCTATGCCAAGGCGGGCGGCGTGAACTACGTCTTGAGTTTGGCAACTTGGACGGACAAGCAGACCCGCCCCCTAGCAGAGGTGCGCCCATCTTACCAGCGCGCTTGGGACACCCACTTCCGCTTGGAGCATGACCCCAGTCAGGTGCTGGGCGAGTCCAACATCTTCCGTTATCGTCCGCTCAAGCGCGTGATCGTGCGCGTGACGGCTCAAACGCGCTCATTCGACTTGGAGCGGGTGGCGTTGGCAACCGCAATTTGTGGCGTTCCCGTGCGCTTAAGCCACCCGCAAAACGCGCTACTTCCCCAGCAGATTGTTCAGTACCCCCATATCACCCTTGTTGAGGAAGATGAAGACGGCTTACTTCGAGCCTTGCACGAGCCAAGTTATCGCTTTTGGCAGCGCCTGCGCGTGTTGGGTAGCGTCAGTGACAGCGTGCGTGAAGCCTGTATTGAAACGCACACGCCTTTAATCAACGCGCCCATCGTTTCCAACGGTCGCTTAGAGTTGCGCCATTACCTGCTGGAGCAAGCGATTAGTCAAACTATGCACCGATATGGCAACCTTTTAAGCTAAAATCGCGGCGTCTGGGTGCACACCAGAATGAAGTTGTTGAAACCTTACGGGAGGGATGATGTTCTACGATGCACTCGGCTTTACGGTGTTGTGTTTGCCCGTCATCTTAATTTTGTCCATAGGGGTGCCCCTTGTGATTGTGGTAGGTCAACGCTTTCGGCAGGTACAGGCAAAAAAGGGTAAAAAGGAAAAGAAATCCGCGACTGATGGCATCAAGACCAACCGTGCGCTCTCGATTTTGCTGACGCTTTTCAAGCTAACCCGATTGTTCCTGACCACATTTGTCGCCCTAAGCCTTCTAGCCTTTTTGGTTTGGGTCATGTTCCTGACCACATTTGTCGCCCTAAGCCTTCTAGCCTTTTTGGTTTGGGTCATTGTTCTTGCCGTGCGCGGGTAGCGTTTTGCCCCTATGACCGCGATCCGCTTTCAATTGACGTGGGACACCCCCCACAAAACTCGCCTGCGTCTCACTGCGCAAAGCGGTTGGACGTGGAAGGATTATCACGCCGTCTCGCAAGTGGCTATCTATGCCATGCCCCCCACGCCCCAGCAGGTCGTGCTCGTGTTGGATTTTTCGCACGTGCGCCAAGACCGCTTCCCCAGCGGCATCCGCGCCCACGCACGCACGTTTGGCAAGCGCTTATCCCCAGCGTGGATGGGGGTGACGGTGGTGATTGGCTTGCCGTTGGAACAACAGCAACAGTTGGGCTTGGGGGCAGAGGGTGATTTTTCCACAGCAGACGGCGTGGTTTATTGTGTGGAGGATGAGGCACAAGCACAAATGCTATTCACGCGGTGGGTGGGGACATAACGCAAAAAGGCGCAGGAAATCCTGCGCCACGTGTGTTCAGAGGATGGTCCAGTTAGGCGGTTCGTTTATGCGACTTCTTTTCCGACTCCACAACCTTAC